>OJGW01000680.1_pt1 | contig 11133 bp, 7 predicted proteins | sample 1594511 | NCBI WGS metagenome assembly OJGW01 (sample SAMN05416844, study PRJEB24817) | seawater metagenome | isolation source: Sea water | place: Canada:Atlantic | collected 2013-07
GAGATGTAGAGAGGTCTCGTGGGCTCGGAGATGTGTATAAGAGACAGGCCCAGTAACGATCTAGCCCGTCATGGATAACATCGAGCAGATTGGGTGAGCTAAGATTATGCTCGCCAATATAGGCAAAGACGTTCTCCCATCGCCTCTGCTTTGTTCTTGCGGCACGAGTGGTGGTCACGTCGATATTGCCTTCGCGAATGTAGTCTGACCAGACAGAGCTAAGCATTTTAGGCTTCTTACGAGCAGCTGTGCTCAATGCTCTATAGGCAGCAATTTTGATCTGCTCGTCAGTGGTTCGGACCCTATCTGGGTCGCCGTAAATAGCGTCGTCAACTCCGGGCACGAGTAGCTCAGCATAATGGTGAAAGTCATCATCTTGCTTAAACTGTCCTGCAGCAAGGTGCCGCCTTCGAAGAAGTGCTGTTGCAGCCTTCTCTATCTCTGTCTCAGTAAAGACTGTAGAACCGCTGTTCTGCATTAACTTTAGCTGTAGCTCATACTCGTCGTTTGCAACCGCAAAGGCGTGGTGCAGCTCAGCGTCTGTGTATTGGCCTAGTTTGAGATGAAGAGGAAAGGTAAACCTCGGTCTGCCGAGATGCTTGAGGCGAGTAGGCCAAGAGCGCTCATAGAATAAGCTGTTCTTGTGTGGTCTAACGTAACGAGGATAGTTGTTTGCCATGATTTAAGACCTAATTCCGTAAAGATTTACGTAACCGTAGGTCTGTTATATTACATTAAATCTTATATAACAATAGCTTATGCTTGTGATGTGGTGCCCCGGAGAGGATTCGAACCTCTGACCTGCCCCTTAGGAGGGGGCCGCGCTATCCAGCTGTGCCACCGGGGCTTGATCGGTGAAGTGTAGAAAAAATGCCTCGAAAATTCCCTTTACCTTAATAACTCAGCATTAAGGGCGCGCCAAAGAGCGTATCTTAGAGTGTGGTGCTTGACTGAGGATCGGAGTTTATCACAGTCTTTGTGAGATTTTCGCGGGGTTTCTTGCTCGAGCAAAAGCCACTCTTGAGTTTAGTCGCCGAACTAGCGGCCTAAGAATTAGCTTAAGTAGTAAACTGAGGTTTGCCAGCAAAAGCCACGGTGTTAGACTCTGACTCGCGTCGAAATCTCGCGCTTAAACCACCCGCTAGCAGGCACCCATGACTCTCACTTGGCACACCAAACCTTTCGACGCGCTCAGCAACTCAGAGCTTTACTCCATGCTGAGGCTGCGTAGCGAAGTGTTTGTGGTTGAGCAAGACTGCGTCTACCTTGACCTCGACAACATCGATCAGAAGGCCCATCACGTTATTGCGATCAATGCAGAGCGAGAGGTGGTTTGCTGCGCTCGAATCGTCGCACCTGGCGTGAAATATGACGGCGCCTCGATCGGACGCATCGTGACAAGCCCTTCGCTTCGAGGTTCAGGCCAAGGTAAGGAGTTAGTGAGGGTTGCAATCGACGCCTGTAGCGCCCTCTTTTCGGGTAAAGCGATAACCATTTCAGCGCAACAACATCTCGAAAGATTTTATGAGGCGTTCGGCTTCGAGACGACTTCGACGCCCTACCAAGAAGACGGAATCCCGCATATTCAGATGACACGTGCCGCGAACCGATAAAAAGCAACGTCACTTGCCTGCCGCATTAGCGATCGCGTGGCTCGGCTGATACTCCAACGTTCGCTGCTTGATCGAAGGCCTGAGACAGCGCCCTTGCCTCATCAAACTGCCCCAATACTGCCTCGCGGCGCTCAGGCCAACGTAGACTCACGGCAAGCACGCAAATGAGTGAAACGGCAAAACCTGGAACAATCTCGTAAAGATCGAAAATTCCGCCGACGAGGTTAGACCACACCACGACTGTAATGGCGCCGGCCAGCATGCCTGCGATTGCGCCTTGAGCCGTCATGCTGCGCATAAAGAGTGACAATAAAATAACTGGCCCAAACGCAGCACCAAAGCCTGCCCACGCATAACTCACTAAATCGAGCACGCGGCTTTCTCGATCCATCGCGATAACTAACGAGATGAGTGCCACGCCTACAACCGCAAGGCGGCTCACCATCACGAGTTCGCTGCTGCTCGCGTGCGGGCGGAGGAATGTTCTGTAAAAGTCTTCGCTAATAACCGACGAACACACAAGCAGCTGCGAATCGATAGTCGACATTATTGCCGACAAGATTGCGGCGGTGATCACGCCTGCCATCCATGGATTAAACAGTGCCTGACTCAGGCTAATAAAAACGGTTTCGGGATTCGCAAGCGGCGCAGCCGCGAAATAGGCCATACCGGCGAAGCCCGTAGCGACGGAACCTGCGAGCATGATCACCATCCAACTCATTGCGAGGCGGCGCGCTGAGGTTAATTGGGCGGGGTCTTTGATAGCCATGAATCGCGTGAGAATATGCGGCTGGCCGGCGTAGCCAAGCCCCCAAGCTATCAGACTCAATAATCCAAGCGCACCAACATCGCCGAAAAGATCGAGGCCAGTTGGATTAATCAGGGCTACCTGATCCAGTACTTCGCGCGTGCCGCCTACTGCCGAGAATACAGCAATTGGCGTCATTACCAGTGCAGCGGCCATGAGACACGCCTGAATCGCATCGGTCCAAGCGACTGCTAAAAAGCCGCCTACAAAGGTATAAGACACGATGACTACCGCGCCAATAATCAATGCAACCCCATAATCGAGACCGAAGCTGCTTTCAAACAGAATTGCCCCGCTGACTAGCCCTGATGCGGCGTAGAAAGTAAAAAACAGCAAGATGACTGCCGCCGATAGAATCCTCAACAGCCTGCTGTCGTCTTTGAAACGGTTCTCAAGGTAGTCGGGGAGCGTGAGGGAATTATTGGCGTGAAAGCTAAACACCCGGAGCCTGCGAGCAACGAGGATCCAGTTTAGGTAGGCGCCAACGACCAGGCCGATACCAATCCAACTTTCCTGCAAACCAGATAAATAAACAGCGCCGGGCAGGCCAAGGAGAAGCCACCCGCTCATGTCTGACGCGCCTACAGAAAGCGCGGTGACCGCAGCGCCTAATTTGCGGCCACCGAGTAGATAGTCCCCGAGATCATGTGTCTGGCGATAGGCACGAATGCCTAGTAACAAAATGCCAAGCAAATAGACGACAAACGTCACTAAAAGCGGCCACTGGCTAGTCGAAGCCTGTGCTGCTGTAGGCAAAGAATCGATAATTTATCCCTTTTTTCTTATTAATCTATTCATTCGTCGCGACTCTGCACGCAGTGCTTTACCAAGAAGCCGCTTTTGAGAGGGAGACACTAACATGCTCCCTCGCCCAAGTTCCAACTAGCCTTCCCTAAATACCCACAGAAAGTACCCACAGACAGCACCCAAAGACAGCACCCACAGAAGTTCTTCCCGTTACCTCCAGTATTTTATAAAGTAAACTATTTGTTAATTGCGCCGAAAGCGTAATCAACCGCCCATGGAAAACCTTATGACTGACCTGTCACTCTTACCTAAGACTCAAGCGCAGCTGGTGGGCCGACTGAAAAGCCGTGGGCCGCAGTCGATCAAAATACTCGCCGGGCAGCTCGAGCTGACAACGATGGGTGTGCGCCAGCATCTCACGCAGCTACAGGAAAAAGGCTTTGTTAAACACGCTCAACTCAGTCATCAGACCCGAGGACGCCCGGTTACGCTGTGGAAGCTGACCGAACAGGGACACAGCTTGTTTACCGACGGGCACGCACGCATCGCCGTCGCGCTCATAACCGAAGCTGCAAAGGCCTTCGGCGACGCCGGTCTGCGCCAACTCATCGACAATGACAACGCTTCAATGCTTGCAAGCTACCGAGCCGAAATTCCTGATCCCCAGCTCAGCCTGAGTGACACCTTAGAGGCGCTCTGCGCGAAACGCACAGCCGAGGGCTTTCTGGCCGAGCTGAGGCTGACCCCAACCGGCTGGTTGCTCATCGAGAATCACTGCCCCATTTTCGCCGCAGCGAGCAGTTGCTCTGCCCTTTGCGCAGCCGAATTCTCTCTTTTCGAAAAACTGCTCGAAGGTCACGCTACAATCGAGCGAGGTGACTATTTATTAGACGGTGCGAGACGCTGCGCTTATCGAATCCAACCCGTCGTTTCGCAGCAATAGAAACCTGCGCTAGGCTATCACCCTCATTACAAAAACTAATCACGAAACCTTTGCGCAGACGCGATATACTACCCAACTACTTCAAGTGCATAGCTTCGATAGCGTCGCTTTTACTTCATTTTTAATTCATACAATCACCTAGCCTTCTGCCGCTTGTCTCTACAGAGCGAGCCGACGGTGCAGCGAGACTGGGAAAAGAGCACATCATGGCGCAAAAACATTCGAACGAACCGGTAGATGAATTCAAGCCGCGCAAGCTGTTCTCCTACCCAAAGTACTGGGCAGAGTGTTTCGATACTGCGCCATATCTGCCCATGTCGCGCGCCGAAATGGATGAACTCGGCTGGGACAGCTGCGACATTATTATTGTGACCGCCGATGCGTATGTAGACCATCCGAGCTTCGGCATGGCTGTTGTGGGGCGCTTGCTCGAAGCACAGGGCTTTCGCGTAGGTATTATCGCGCAGCCAGAATGGGACAGTGCCGAACCCTTTAAGCAGCTGGGCAAGCCGAATCTATTCTTCGGCGTCACCGGCGGCAACATGGACTCGCTGATCAATCGCTATACTGCGGATCTCAGGCTCCGCAACGACGACGCCTACACACCGCATGCCGAGGCAGGCAAACGCCCCGACCGTTCGGTAATCGTCTACAGTCAGCGCTGCCGCGAAGCCTATTACGATACACCGATCGTTATTGGTGGTATCGAGGCAAGCCTCAGGCGCATCGCCCAATATGATTATTGGACCGACGCCGTGCGCCGCTCTGTGCTTATCGACTCGAACGCCGACATCCTGCTTTATGGTAATTCCGAGCGCGCACTCGTCGAGGTCGCACACGAAATTGCTAATGGCAAAGAGGTGAAAGAACTTTGGCAGATGCGCGGCGCAGCCGTGGTACTCAAAGACTTGCCAGAAGGCTGGACAGAAATAGACTCGACGCGTATCGATTGGCCTTCAAAAATCGAAAGCATCCCAAACCCGTATGACTTTCACGATCGCGAACCAGACGCCGACGCTGCTGCGAAGGCCGAAAAAGAGACGATCGATGCGCCGGACACAACCCAGGCGATCAAAATAATTCCGATGCCTCTGCAGCGCAAAGAAAAATACGACGCCAAGACAACCTACATTCGCCTGCCCTCGTTTAGCAAAGTGGTTAACGATCCTGCGCTCTACGCGCATGCCTCGCGCGTGCTGCATCAAGAAGCGAATCCCTATAATGCCAAGACTCTTGTGCAGCGTCACGACACGCTCGAGGTATGGGTTAACCCGCCGCCCATTCCTCTCGAAACAGAAGAAATGGACTGGGTATTTAGCTTCGACTACAAGCGCCGCCCTCACCCTTCGTATGGCGACGCACGAATTCCCGCCTATGACATGATTAAAACGTCGGTCAATATCATGCGTGGCTGTTTCGGTGGCTGCACGTTCTGTTCGATTACCGAACACGAAGGCCGCATTATTCAAAGCCGATCTGAAGAATCGATCCTCAGCGAAATCGAGAAAATTCGCGACATGGTGCCCGGTTTCACAGGCACTATTTCGGACCTCGGCGGGCCTACCGCCAATATGTATAAGCTCAACTGTAAATCGCCTGCTATTCAGAAAACCTGTAAGCGGCTGTCGTGTGTTTATCCAAGTATTTGCAAACATCTCGAAACCGACCACAAGCCGACAACCCAACTCTATCGAAAAGCGCGTGCAATTCCGGGCGTTAAGCGCGTAGCGATAGCAAGCGGATTACGTTACGACCTCGCATTAAAAGATCCCGAGTACATCGAAGAACTCGTCTCTCATCACGTTGGCGGTTATTTAAAAATTGCGCCCGAGCACAGCGAAGACAAGACACTCGCTAAGATGATGAAGCCGAGCATCTCAGCGTATGATGAATTCAAGAGACTGTTCGATAAATTCTCCAAGAAAGCCGGCAAAGAACAGTATCTGATTCCTTATTTCATCGCGGCACATCCAGGCAGCGACGACGAAGACATGCTCAATCTTAGCCTGTGGTTAAAGGAGAGGAAGTTTAAGCCAGACCAAGTACAAACCTTCTACCCTTCGCCGATGGCTCTTGCGACGGCAATGTACTATTCCGAACGCAATCCGCTCGAAAAAGTGCGCTATAAAAGCGACAAAGTGAAGGTGTCAAAAAACCTAGAACAGCGTCGTTTGCAGAAAGCATTCTTGCGCTATCACGACGAGAAAAACTGGCCCATGCTACGAACAGCTCTCACCAAACTTGGGCGCACGGATCTGATTGGCAATGAAGAGAAGCATTTGGTGCCGCATGAACAAACCAAAGGCAGGCCAATGGGTGGAGGCAAGCCGGCCCGGGGTAGCCGTGGCAAGAGCGCAGGCCAATCGGCTCGCGCTCGGCGCTAATCCTACTCTTTAGACATTTCCTCTTCGAGTTGCTCAATCGTTGCGCCTCGAGGAGGGACTTTGCGCTCTTCCCGCGTTTTGATATGCCACTCGATATTACTTAATATTCCGCGCAGAATATTCATCTCCATCACATCGATGCGGATGCGCCCGAAGAGCCGGCGCATTCTCTGCATGAGTTGGCGGGGATTGTCTGGGTCGTGAAACCTGATCGCGATCATCACCTTCTCGAGGTGCGCGAAGAAACGCTCGTTCTCGTCTGCGGTAGCTCGCTCTTGATCCCAAAAATCATCTTCAGGTAATTTCACTGCGTCTTCTCTATGGCGTGCACGCTTTGCTAGCTCATACGTAATAACCATCACTGCCGCCGACAAATTGAGCGAACTGCATTCTGGCGAGGTTGGTATCTGAACATGGTACTGACAGAGTTGCAGCTCCTCGTTATTCAGGCCCGAATCTTCGCGACCAAATACTAGGGCAACTTTGTTGGTCTTATGTTCTAGAAAGACCTTATCGGCGCAGCTTTCGCCGTCGAGCATGGGCCACGGCAGCTTTCTCGATCGAGCACTGGTGCCAATAATAAGACCGCTATCGGCAACCGCCTCTTCGAGCGTGCTGACAACACGCGCGTTCTCGAGTATATCGACCGCAGAGACAGCTCTTGCGGTAGCCGCGCCGCTAGGAAAATCCTCGGGATCAACGAGGATTAACTGTGTAAGCCCCATGTTTTTCATAGCCCGAGCAGTAGCGCCAATGTTGCCAGGATGCGAGGTATTAACGAGCACCACCGCTATTTGGCTTGGATCTAATGCTGGCATCCATTCGGCAGCAGAGGGCTTTTTCTCAATGTTCAAGTGGAGGATTCCTCGGGAAAATGCAGTAATTTCGTATTATAGCAGTATCCACGCAGTGATCGACTAGCCGAATAACGCGGGGATATCGATAAACAAATTCATCGCAGCACCACTCTTCTGTTATCATCGAGTCATTGGAGACCACTTATCGCAGCCTAGATTCGGCGGCTCTCTCGCTCTTTACTTTTTCTGCTTTCGCCTCGCGCGCCTATCCATCGAGTTTATTTCTCGTAAATCGGCGCGAAAAACTGCGCACGCAGGGACCACTTTGATAGGACCACGTTGATAGGACCGGTTTGATGCACCCAATGATAAATATTGCGCTGAAAGCAGCGCGTGATGCCGCCGAGGCGATAGCCCACAGCAGCGATAGACTTGATCGAATTAAAGTGATTAACGACGAGCCCGATTCTTTTCTAACGTCGATGGACCTCGATTCGGATAAGACGCTGCAATACCACCTACTCAAAGCCTACCCCGACCACAGCATCGATTCACGCGCAACTGGCCTCCGTGTCGGCGCGCGTAAAGACATCGTCTGGCTTATCGACCCCCTCATTGGCAATCGTAATTTCGCGCGCGGCTACACTCAGTTTGCTGTGTCGCTTGCCTGCAAAGTAGACGGCGTAATTCAACACGCAGCTGTTATCTGCCCGATGACAAACGAAGAATTTGTCGCCTCTCGTGGCGGTGGCGCACAGCTCAATTCACGACGACTCCGCGTCGGCCGTGAGACAGAGCTTGTCGCTGGCGCGCTCGTTGGGCTTAACGGCGAGGCAGACGATATTGAGACGCTGCTCGATTTGCAGCGCGCTGTCGTTGCTGCCGGCGCTCGCGTGCGGATCTCAGGCTGTACAGCCTTAGATATCGTGAGTACCGCCGCAGATCGACTTCAGGGCGGCTGGGCGCCCAACGATGCGGGAGCTGGTCACTCAATCGATGCAGCCGCTTTAATACTTAAAGAGGCAGGCGGCTTAATCGGCTCTGAGCTTGCAAGCCCAGACTACTCTAGCGCTCAAGAACTCTTATTTGCCAACCCTAAAATTCTTAAGCAGATGGTTAAGCTACGTCAGGCTAAGAAATAACCGCTTTCAATAGCAATCACACAGGGTAGGCGCGCTATGTCAAACGAGTCATCGAATACTAGCCAGCACACTGAGACGCCTACCCAACAAAAAAAACACAGCCTCATTGAGGGCTCGATCAAGGCCTCACTAATCCGTATGACTTTGCCGATGATCGTCGGCATGTTCATGATGTTTACGTTTAGCCTTGTAGACACATTTTTCGTTAGCTTGCTTGGTACCGCCGAGCTCACGGCTATCAGCTTCACCTTCCCCGTCACCTTCACCATCATGAGCCTCGCGATCGGCCTCGGCATTGGAGCCTCAGCTGTCGTCGCCAAATACATTGGTCGCGAAGATCTCGAGCGCGCGAAAGAAAGCTCGACGGTCATCAACTACGTTGCGCTGCTTTTCGCTGCGGTGCTCATAGCAGCCTGCTGGTTTTTCATGGAGCCCCTTTTTGCCCTGATGGGCGCTGATACAGGTCTCATTGCCCTTATTTACGACTATATGAGCATTTGGTTTCCAGGCAGCGTGCTTTTGGTCGGCTTAATGACCGCGAACAGCATCCTCCGCGCCCATGGCGATTCGAAAACGCCGAGCATTATCATGGCAGGATCTGGACTAATTAACGCCCTCCTCGACCCTCTGCTCATCTTCGGTTACGGACCTGTCCCTGCGATGGGTATTAAAGGCGCAGCAATCGCAACCCTTGCCGCCTGGACAGTTGGCTATGGTTATCTCTTTTATCACCTTGCTATTAAACACCGGCTGATTAGCACTCGCCTTCCGAGTCGGCAAATATTGATAAGCTCATCACGTGAGATGCTAAGGATAGGACTGCCAGCTGCGGGCGCCAACATGATGACGCCACTCGCAATGGGCACGATGACAGCGATTGCAGCAGGATTTGGAACCAGTGTCGTCGCAGCCTTTGGGGTAGGTGCAAGGCTCGAGCCTATAGCGACATTGCTAATACTTGCGATGTCATCGACTTTGCCGCCGCTTATTAGCCAAAATTATGGCGCGGGTCGTTTAGACAGGATTAAAGAAGCCTATAGCATGAGCCTTCGCTTCATCATGATATGGCAGCTTGCCGTCTATCTCTTGCTAGTGCTGGCTGCACCATGGATAGCGAGGGTCTTCACATCAGACCCAGAGGTACTCGAGACACTGCGCCTCTTTATTTGGATTCTACCGATTGGATACGGCATGCAGGGCATTATTATTCTGAGTAACTCGTCACTCAATGCCATGCATCGCCCAATGACGGCGCTCTATCTAAGCGTCGCTCGGTTCTTTGTGCTCTACGTTCCGTGCGCTTATCTAGGCAGCAGGTTTTTCGGCGTGCCAGGCTTTTTCGGCGGCGCCGTCTTTGCCAACAGCCTCATGGCGATAATCAGCTGGGTAACGGTCAAGCGCGCGCTAGCTGCGGAAAAAGCCCTTCACGCTGTCTAGCAATGACGCCTTTTCTGCGGCCGGAATCTGCGACGCAGGAGGCGTAAATTGTTGCACAGAGTCGTCTGCGACAGGCGCTAAGTCAACGTTAGGCTCAGCGTTAACCTGAGGCGCAGGATCTTCCACGAGTGAGAAACTCTTGTCCTCGACCGTCATCGGCGAAGTCTCGCCGGTCTCTTCATCCGAATAGCTTAGGCGATTGTTCGCCTCTTGGAAGGCAAGCATCTCTTTGCAGATCTGATCGTAATCCTCGGCTGTCAGTAACTCAGGGCGCTCTTTCATATTGAGCGTGAACTGCCTGTCATTCGCAGCTGATAGGTAATGCAGATTGCGCTTATTCTCTAACAGCAGGCCTTCTTCTTTGGCTATGTTATAAAGCGGTGTTCCACGTAGCGGAATATACGGAAAGAAGAAAAAGTGCTCGGGGGCGATGAGTCGATTTAACTCGAGGGTCTGCCGCATATTTTCCGCGGTCTCTAATGGCGCGCCAACGATATTAAATGTCAGGCGGTTAATTCCCGCTTTTTTGCAATTCTCAGCGGCTGCGATGACCTGCTCATTCGTCATCTTGCGGCCTAACATTTTTGCGCGGAACTCTTCGTCGCCACTTTCGATCCCAAACCAAATCGTATGGCATCCAGCCTCAGCAGCCGTCTTACAAAACTCCTCGTTCATCACCTCAACGCGTGAGTTGATAGAGAACGGCAACCCAAGCTGTTCTTTGTAGAGCGCAAAGAAGGCTCGCACAAATTTCAGGTTCGACAAGAACAGCTCATCCCAGAACTCGAAATAGCCAACGTTAAATTTATCCCGGAGGCGAACTAATTCGTCGACCATGTCCTGTGGGTCATATTTTCGTAGGAAGGTTTTCTTAGTTTTCCAGCCCTCGAGAATTGGCGTGTTGCAGCAGTATGTGCAGCGGTAAGGGCAGCCACGGCCGGTCATAACTGGCAGCACTAGCTTGCCCTTCGGGCCGAAGATGGATGAATTCACATCTTTAAAGCCGTCTTCCTTTGCAAATACTTCGTAGTCTGGGAATGGCAGCGATGCGAGATCGCCTATTTGATGTGGCTCTGATTCATAAACCTCACCGTCGAGTAGCTTTTCCCACATGCCATCAGCGTGACCGTCTTTTGTGCCCTTCAAGTGCTGGACCACGTTACCTATCGCGTATTCGCCATCGCCAGTGCAAATGTAGTCAACATTAGGGTTTTCGATCGTCTGCTGCTGAGACAGCATCGCCTGATAACCACCGATGACAA
>OJGW01000684.1_pt1 | contig 11077 bp, 9 predicted proteins | sample 1594511 | NCBI WGS metagenome assembly OJGW01 (sample SAMN05416844, study PRJEB24817) | seawater metagenome | isolation source: Sea water | place: Canada:Atlantic | collected 2013-07
CGTTTTGAAGACGATGCTGAAGGCGCGCTGGCTAAGACGCTTGTTATGGATGGGAGTATTCGGGGAGTTAGGAATAGTAAGCGAGAAACTCAGTGATAATATGACGTATCCAATAAACTAGCTTGCTACTTTCTGGCTTTAGGCATCAAGACTTTCTAACGTTGGTTTACTCCTTTAACAGTGTGAATAGCTAACCAAATTAAAGAAAGTGTACTGCGGTACAGTTTTGATACCACGTGTTATGCCTTTCTTATTAGCTTCCACAGCGAGAAACGCAGTGATAATATGGTGATTCCAATAAACTAATTTGCAGCTTTAGGCATCACGACTTTCTAACGTTGGTTTACTCCTTTAACAGTGTGAATAACTAACCAAATTAAAGAGAGTCTACTGCGGTACAGTTTTGATACCGTCGTGTTGTGCCTGTCTAATTAGCTCGTCCTAGTATAATTTCCAAGGTTTCAAAATAATTGGATAGCAAAATGACTATTATTTATAAGATCGGCCTTTCTAAAAATGAAGAAACCATATGTAGAGAATTGAAAGCTCTCATTGAAGAGCATATTGATGAAATATCAAGCGAAATAGTCTCGGACCTTAGTCATATTGATGACAGAGCCTATTCCGTCACAGGCTTGGAGATAATTTCCGTGTCACATGCTGAGGATAATCAATACAGTTTAGATTATAAGTATGATTACAATATTTATAACGGTTGCAGTGACCTCAATGTTAATGATGACGTTTGTGAAAGTTTGTCTTTTACTGTTCATGAAGATGGGGAACTTGAGTTTGATTTTCCTGAATACGAAAAACGAAGTACATTTGACGAACTATAGGGTTCACAGGGTTAAAACGACTACTTAGTTCTAAACTAATACGTTCGCTTATGGCCGGAAAAAAGCCCCTCAAAAATATCTATTAGTAACCCTGTCGTGGTCGAATAAAGTGTGTGAGTTTAGCATTTAATTTGTAAGGATTTTTTCAGGTCGAAAATCGAATAGAGTTTGTGAACATCCCCATAACTGAATCGTCTCTTTCTCTTCAAAATTTAGCAAAGTTTGTGAGTAGTTTTGCTAATAATAGTCATCTCTTGGATCATGATATGGATCAAAACCATGTTCGTGAATTACCTTCTTGATAAACGCAATATCAGTAAACTCTTCACTTCTACAAACCAGCCAACTAAATAACCTTACAATGCTGTGAATTTCCGGCCGATTCTCACCTCTCCATGATAATAGGTGTTGCATTATCAACCGAGGGCCATCATCAAGTTCATATAGTCTACTTTTTACGTTGGAAGGTAATCCTGCTAGTTTTCGTAATTCAGTCACATCTTTTATGTCGTTTAACTCAAAAGGCATTTCTCCAAAAAACACGTTATAAGCAAAAATGCCAAAAGCCCAAGTATCATAATTTTTTGTCGCTGAACCATGTTCCAAAAAGTCTGGAGGCATAGAAACGAATGAAGTCAATAAACGCTTATTGTTATCATGAAAAACTAACTGCTCATCAGCATCTCGTTCAATGCCGTAAATATGCGCATTTTCAAGGTCATCGGATTGACAATTACCTAGATCTAAAAATTTAACTCTTGGATCATTTTCGGTTCTGTCACGGTCATACTTAGACATCTCAAAGTCATCTAATAGTAAGATATTACTTGGGTGAAGATCTCTATGTACATAGCCTGTTTGACTGAAATAACTTAAACCAGATGCAATTCGATGAAGAAACTCATATTTTTCTTCAATTGAATAATCTTTTGTTGAAATATGTGACAATAATGAGCCTTCTTCATATTTATAACCAAAACAAAGAACCATACCTGAATGATACTCTTTTAAATTAAGTGCTATCTTAGGCAGAGGATAGCTGCTTACTGGCCCTATGAAGTACTTTGGATCTTTTGATGGGTTATCACCAAAGTCCATATTCAATTTATTATCCTTGAGTACTGAATACTCAAGTTTAAAGCGCTCTAACTCAAATTTATTTCTTGGAGAAATTAAAAACTTAACGACTATTTTATTATTACCTTTTACATAAACACTGCTTAACGCAGAGCCACCTCCTAAAGATTCTAAAAATTCATAACCGTCTATTTTGAGTAGCCCTAAAGACGACAAAATTTTATAGTTATTATCAGCAAACATTCTTAACCTTATACTTTTCGCAAAACAACATAACTTCTCCAGAAAAGTCAGATGGCATCTCTTCGACATTTCTAGCCACTCGATAATCGAATCCGTTAAGCTTTTCCGCAATATCAAAATTGGAGTCGCAACTCCTAGTAAATTCATCTGTTGGGATAAGATCCAAAAAATCATCTACTTCAAGACAGTATATTAGTGAGTTGTTTTCACCCACTAAGCTTATTTCCAGAAGCGACCCACCTGACTCGAAATGATTTGAAGCATGTTCTTTGCAAGAAGTACAAAAAACGGTCTGGCTTCTAGCACTTATTCCAAACCTTTCTTTAAACCAAGTATCTGCGGACTCGTGAATATTGCGAGGTGTAGTTTTTGGCATTCTAGGTCTTTTTAAATTTTCATTTTGATAAATACCATCTTCCAAAAAATGGCTTGTACCTCTGTATAAATGATTCATTTCTCTCCTGTTTGAAGTAATTTTAAGATCCATTTAAGCAATATATTTATCCTCTATTTCCGTAGCTCCATTCGCTAAGGAGCTACTGTTACATTGGGCCTAGAAATCACTTAGCATTATTTACTTCTTCGTTAGTCTTCAACTATTATTATTCAGCCAACTTTTCGTATCTGCTATATCAAATGCTCTACTACCATAGCCAATGTTTAATAAGTCATTCGGTAAAATTTATCAAACTTTTCGATACTTTTTTCTACAGCTGAAGCTGCCAAATCAGACTCACTAGGTAACGGCTTAGCATTTAACATGAACAAAAATCGTTTTACCTCTCCCACATTGTTTTTTTCAACTTCAATCACTCCACCAAATGCCCCTACTTCAAACCCATGTTTGTTCAACAGCGCCACCAAAGTATTAATAGGTTGCCCATCCAAGTAAAAATGCATGTGGTTTTACCATGCTGTACAACACAAATTTCAGCTAAATTAGCTTGCTGGAAATAGTAAACCGCCTCATCGAAAAGAACTTTAGCCTGAGGATCTATAAAATCGACTTTATGTTCACCAACTGAAATTCTATAACCTCCTTCAGTGAGGATTTGAAACATTTCTTGTCGTACACGGTTTGTAGTAGCATAGTTAATTAAGCATCGACAACCAATGGGGAAGAACAATTAAAATTGTGAATGGCGCCTGCTAAAAATCAAAAAGTTAAAAGCTTATTTTTTTCAATCAAAATTGTGAACAAATCTGATCTTGGCATTAAGGCCTATTTCCTCAAGTTCTATAACCAACCAGCGCTTCTGTTTAGAAGCAACACCTTAAATCGACTGAATGAAGAACTACTGCTATTGAATCTAGATTTCACCTACTTCCTGATGCCCCTCAAATAAATAGCTTAATCTAGTTAATGCTTCATCTGACAACTCCTGAGTAATTAATAGAGTTAAATTATGTTTAGCTCTAGAACAGGCAACATAAAAAAGGTTGCGATTTCTTTCAAAGCTATCTTTTTTATTATCAGGATAACCATTCTCCATAAACTCAAACAGTTGATTCCAGTTGTATTGGTTCCAACCTCGCCCTAGCACGACAAGTACATTATCGAACTCAGCGCCTTTTACGCCATGTTTCGTAGAAAATGGTGTCTTCTCTTCGATAAATTTAGACAGCTGTATAACTTGTAGATATGGGATTGCTCTTAGAGAGGTTATCTTCCTGAGGAATCTCTTACTCTTATCATCCAAATCATCTATATCTTCAGCTCTTAACTCTTGAAATCTGCCTTCCAACTGAGCTATTTTGTTAGACAGACGGGGTTTGTCAATATCTGAAAGGTAATCTAATAGATCTCCAATTGTTCCTCTCAACCGTATCTCATTTATCCTAGTTAAGTTCTCAACCCATAGTCGCTTATCGTTTTGACAATGCAGCTGGGGGAATTTCTGATTAATTACTTGAAATAAATCACCATACTTTCGCGCTTCAAAAAAGGCTGACATTGGCTCAATGACATCGACTAAATATTTAATGTATGGGTCACTTTTTTTCAAATAGTCTTCTGGGTAATCAAAGCAGTCGGCAAGCTCCTTATAGCCTTGTTTAGTCGCAAGCGCGTTATTTGTAAGCATTAATACTTTTGTGCTCTCTGAGTCAAAGTCCCATCCTTTGGCTTCCATAAGGCTTTTCACATCTTCAAAATACTTATGTGCTATTTCTTCAGGTAGATCACCTTTCCAATGTCCACCAGTTCGACGTTCTCCTTCCCAAGAATTGGAGTGATATACAAAAACTTCTCCACCGGACTCAGGGGCAGACTCATGCTGAAGCAGCTCAGGCCGCATTTTATTCAAACATTTAACGATATTACTATCTGAGCGGAAATTTGCATTTTTTCCTATTTCTACAATTTTGTTTCGTGAGCTTTCAATTAAGCCACATGCGGCACTACCATAGATTTTTTGCCAATGATCTCCAAAAAGGCCAATCAAAATACCAGCATCATTATCAATAAGATTATCTACAATTGAAGTCGCTAAACCAATATTAGTATCTTGATACTCATCGATGAAAATAAAAGGGAACTGAGCTTTGAGAAGTGATTGGAACTTCGAGTTGCTTAATAAAGATGCCATTAATTTTATGACGTCGTCGTGATGCAACTCTATGGTTGCTTGGTCAATTTTTGGAAAGCCTAAATCATAGATAACCTTTTGATTATTTATTCCGCCCGCTTCAGCAATACGGTCTGCCCACCTATCACTTAACTCAGGTATTAGAATTCGAATATGTGCTTGGAATTGTTTTATAAAGCTCCAACTAAATGCGTGTATAGTATCTGCTAAAATTATAGGGTGGTTATCTGTTCTTTCTCGTATTTCGTTCTTAGCAACATTGGTGTACGTGATACAAGCTATTTTCTGGTCTTTTTTTGAAAGCTCTACGGATTGGCTGTCAATTAGGTATTTCAAAGCCTTTATAAGTGAGTAAGTTTTACCAGCACCTGCACCTGCTTCTAAACGAAAGCATCTGCCATCTCTGATTGCGGTATACATATCATCTAAAGCTTGCACTGATGCTTGCTCAGCTGGACTAACTTCAGACATTATCATCATCCTCAGTTGCTTCCACTGCGATCTCTACGTCTGTATCAGCAACGAGAGGCTTAGTTTCCAGTACAGATGTATTGCAATCCAGCCAAACTAGTCCTTCAGCAATATATTTTGGCACATTCCATTCAGTTTCATCTATGGAGTATTTGATCGCAAAATTAGCTTTGCTTCCCTTGCCAATTGATTCTGCTATTTCATATGCGGAGGATTCTATATCCACCTCTTCATCCCCAACAAGGTCATCAAAAGCCTCTCTATTTGCTAATACAAAAGCATCTTCAAAGCTTCTAGCACACGCTTCACGATCCAATTCAGGAGTTTGATAAGCGATTCTTCGATAGCCTTTTGTTTTTTCAATATCAGTTTTGTTTTTTAATTCATCTAAAACTGGTCTTTCGCCTTCACTAAACCACCTGTTCAGGCCGCTGTTTGATGAGTGTGTACCTTGGCTAGCAGGGCATGCTGGATAAGTAACGCGCTTACCACTTTCATCTCTTCTAACAGAATCAAGGTCTGTAATAACCAAAGTTTTAAGCTCTAGAAAGTCAATAAATTTATAGAAATGATGAGCATATGCACCTCCGACTTCAACAACTGAAAGATACTTACTTCTGAGCGAGGTTCCTTCACTCCCATCTACCTTTTTGATTATTTCGGGTAATATGATCCTCTCCGTAGCTCCTTCGATTAACATTGCCTTATCTGCAAAGTACAAATCACATTTAGTCAGTGTCAAATACTTGTGTAGAAATTCTTTATCTTCTTGCAGATCTGCGGCCGAAAACTCTGCTCCTAAATCCTTTATTTGGGTAAAGCCAGGAGTTTTCGCTAGAAAATACCTTACTTTGCTAAAGTCAGCTTCATTAGCAATACTTGCTGAATGTGTACTTATAACAAACTGGATAGGCCAAGCTACTCCCTCATTGAAGCTCTTTTCAAACTCAGAAACTATCCCGTCCAGTTGTCGAACAAATACCTCTTGCATCTGGGGATGTAAATGCGCTTCAGGTTCTTCGATGAATATGATGTGGGATTTCGGCGCTGTTTCTTCAGCTTGATAAGCTCTAAAAAACTCATAGATACGAAAAAGAATAAAGATAAGGTTTCTAAAGCCAAGGCCATTGTATGTTTCAGGCAGGGTAAAATGGTCATCTTTCCGGTAGTAGACCTTAGTATTGCTCTCAAGTAGTGATTTTACATTCAACTCAGTCGACGCACTCAAATTTGGATCTTGTAAACCAGGATATCCAAAAATTGTTAGCGTGGGTAAAAGTTGCTCTACCTTCCCTTGGAAGTCCGTATCAACTCTTGTTTGCAACTCTTCTACGACTTCATTAATTTCTCCTGATAACGCTTTAAATGTTTCAGGTGCACCTGCATTAGATGAACTGTTAAAGATGTTACCTAATGATTTACCTAAAACATCCCGCTCATTGTGAGTTTCATCATCCAAACCACGTTGGGCATTGATGACTTCTGCGCGTATCAACCGTTTTATTTTATTAAAATCTAACTCTACTCTGTTATCAGAGTTGTTAGGTTCGATCGCGTACAGCACAGATTCAAAGTTGAGGCTGATTGACTCTTTCAGTGCTTTGAAATAGCTTGTTCGATCACTTAAATCTAAACCACTAAACAGGCTGTTAATCGCCCCATTTTTAACTTGGTACGAAGCTAGTATCCTCGTTTCGTATAAATCCTCATCAAGATCGATAATAAAGTCACCAAGTACTCCATAAGCATCGGCATCATCGCGATAATCAACCAATAATTCTAATTCAATAGTAGGAATTTGTGGCCGAATTTCTTGCTCATCAACTCCCTTCTGAAAAGCAACCAACGCATTTTCAAACTCACTTAAAGATAATTGATTAAAATCCTCATATTTTAATCTTGGTGACGGACCTGCTAAAAAGCTTCTAAATATTTCTGTAACCGAGGTCTTACCGGTATTGTTTCTTCCAACAATTAACGTAGATCTTTTATCCAATGTCATTTGGACATCTTTTAATAATCGGTAATTTCTGATGCGCACTTCTTTAATTAACATTTGATATCCCTATTCTTTTCGTTATCTAAATTACTAATCAGGTTACAAAGACGCTCTAAACACATCTATTCCAATAACTAATTTTTGCTGAAATTTCATAGTAATACGCTTTCATGCAAAAGACTATACTCAGGATTTTTAAGGAATGCCCAGTAGAAAGCTGCTTTTAATGTTTAGCAATAATCTTAAACCTAACCTTCAAATAACCGTTAATGGAGATAAATCCAAGCGTCATCCTAAACACCACTCCTCCTTCTACTTCTCGGTATCGCAGCAGGCAGAACGCTATAAAGCCACTCTTTATCATGCTTGAAAAGCCAGCTGTAGCTTGCTCTGCACTCACGCTGAGAGTCACCGCGATAATATTCGGGGTGCTCTGACAAGGCCCGCAGAATAGTCTGCTGGTGTTTATTGCACTGCGCATTAAAACGCATCTGATTTAAATGGTGTTCTTAGTTCATACCTAACTTTTCCACCTTCAGTAATACCCAACCTTGCCTCACTAATTGCTGGGCGGCTGATATAACGGCAAAGCCTATCTATTTCAGCGAAAATAGATGACTGCCCCATAGTTTAAATTCAAATAACCATCCGAAAAAAAACAAAAGGCGATTCATATTGACCGGCTCATCAATAAGACAATGAATTTCAGATACTTGTTATTTTAGTGGCAGAACGTTATTAATAGGTCTGTTTATCTTTCATAGTTTGCATTTACCACGGTATCCAATTTTGAGAATAGATATTGCCCAAAAGCGAATAAAAGCCTGTCTGGACGATAAAAGTACCAGACTCGACTTGTCTAATCTGGGGCTAACTATCTTACCCAGCGAGATAGGTCAACTTAATCATCTTCAGTATCTTAACATTCGTGCTAACAGGCTGACTGACATTAAAGAAGTTGCCAAGCTAACTGCGCTGACTGAATTGGTTTGCATTGGCAACCAACTTCAAAATCTACTGGGTGTTGATGCGCTTACTGGTTTGACTAAGCTTATTTGCTCAGCAAACCAACTCACTTGCCTTCAAGCGATCACCGGTAATGTAGATTTGGAATATCTTGATTGTGGTGACAACAGACTGGCAAAAATTGAAGAGGTAAGTGAGCTTCCCGCTTTAATTACGCTGAATTGCTCGGAAAATAATCTCAAAAGTTTAAAGGGAATTGAAGCGCTAAATAAAATGACTAGCCTGAATTGCTGTAATAATGATTTGATTAGTCTTGAAGGAATTGGCGAACTAACTTCATTAATTAGCTTGTGCTTCGTTAACAACCCTATTCGGCATGTACCACACTCGATTTTGAATAATACTTGGGAGACAGTTAGAGCTTACTATCATGATATCGCACAGTGCGGATATTTAATAAATAACCGCCACAAGATGCTTTTGCTTGGTAACGGCCGGGTGGGTAAAACCACCTTGGCACATGCATTAAAAGATAATACACCACAAAAAGGCAAACCGAGGAAAGAGTCAACTATTGGCATAGCTTTGCTTGACTGGCCGTTAACCGATGATGACGGCAATAATTGGAAAGTGCGTGTTTGGGACTTTGGCGGACAGGAGCTTTATCACGCCACTCACCGGCTTTTTCAGTCTCAGTCAGCCATTTATTGTGTACTTTGGACGGAGAATCCCTCCGAACAAGACACACAATTTGATCATACACTGCGTTATTGGTTGGACTTAATTCACGACAACAATTCGGATTCTCCGGTCGTAGTGATCAAAAGTAAGTGTGATATAAGTCGCAATATGGGACCTCATAATAAAGCGCTTGAAGACGACCTTTATTGCAATCTGTCACCCATTAGCGTGAGTGCTTGGGATGGCACTAATATGCCTATTCTGAGAACGACAATTCAAACCTTGATAAATCGTCAAGCAAGCTTACAAATTAGAATCCCTACATCTTGGGGCGAAGTAAGAACAAAGCTTGATACTTTAGGCACCACGATTTCCAAACAACAATTTGAAGCATTGTGCATCGAATACGAAATACTGGATGCCGAAGCGCTACTCACCTACTTGCATCAATGTGGCGATGTGTTTTATCGCGATAACCATTTCAATGACACTATATTCATTGACCAAAATTGGGCATTAACTGCTATTTATCGGTTGTACGAAATCTCAGAAAAAATGGGGAATCCAAGAACCTGGATTGAAAGAAATTGCGGTCTTGTCAGTGGTAGTGAATTACAACAGATATTTCCTGATTATAAACCACACGAAGTTCAATTATTTATTGGCTTTATGCTTCAAGCGCAAATGTTGTTTTCAATCCGTCCGTCACACTTTTTGTTTTGCGACCAGATCTATGTTATGCCAGCGCTGCTACCAGCCCAAAGACCCAAAGGTGTGCCAGACGTCACAACGGCTTCCATGCAGTACCGATTAAGTTATCCATGGTTGCATAGATTAGCTATTGAACGAATAATCATCGCATGTCATCACTTATCATCCAAAAGTCATTGGTGGCGAGATGGTATTGGAATTGAGATCGATAAATCACTTCAATGCAGCATATTTTCCGATTCCAAATCAAGCACGTTGACCATTGCATTTTGGGGTTTGGAAAGTGAAATAGCGAAATCTTTGGCAAGGGTGATAAAAACCATCGAAAATACCAAAGTAGCCTCTCCCATCAGTGAAGAAATGTGGCTTAATAGTAAGGGTTGGTGCGAAGTCAGTGATATCAAACGTTTTGCAGTGGTAAGTGAAGACATAGTCGATAAGCGCGGCAATACTCATCCAGGGCTAGCTTATTACATGATGTTGGGTATTGAGTGTGCTGCCATTAGTGAAGCACCGCCCATCAAGCACACCAATATATTTACAGAGGTTTATATGAATTTCGAACAAAAAAATGTAGTCGGCAATTTGATTGAAGGGAACGTGACTAACTCTACGGTGACATGCGATATTAAAGTTGGGCAAACACCTCAAGAGCTTGACAATACACTTCAAAACCTTGAGGCGTTAATCAGCAAGTTGGAAAAAGCGGAATTTCAAGGCAAGAGAAAATACCTTGGTCAACTCGATACAATTCAGGAAGAACTGCAAAAGCCAAAACCTAAACTGACGTACGTTGAAGAACTACTTAAAAACTTTTCCGACATTATGAACAATTTAGAGAAGGGGCAAGCACTTTACAAAAGAGTCTCAGAATTTTTGATCGGTTGCGGTGTGACTTTTTAGAAACAGTGTGCCCAGCAATAGCCGAGCACAGCAATCCAGATGTCGTTACCTTAGTATGGCTGAATCAACGAAAACGTTTGACGATCAGCCAATGTTGACTAGTTGAACAATTTCACCAAATATTTACTGCACCCAAGGTACAGTGAATCCAAAAAATTACCGAACTTCTGCATCCCTTTAGATGCCTTAATCATAGGCCTCTTCCATGAAATATTTCTTTCTATCATGGAAATTAATCAGTCCTTTTTCGACTGTTCATCGTGACAGTAAAACTATAGTTAAAGGTTACCTATCAATGTCCGCTTTAATTGGTTACGATCTGTTGTTATCATTTCAGGCTGACGGGTAGCAAAACGTACACAGCAGCCGACAAAACACTAGCACTCAAAGGTATAAATTTGCACAAAAAAGCGAGCCAAATGGCTCGCTTTTACAAATAATTCAGTACTAGAAGTAACGGTGCTAGCTCAAAAACAACCTACTCCCCTACCCCTCAATATAACTCTCTATACTAGGGCAAGAACAAATCAAATTACGGTCACCAAACACATCATCAATGCGGTTAACCGACGGCCAGAATTTGTTTCTGTGTACTTCTG
>OJGW01000690.1_pt1 | contig 11021 bp, 8 predicted proteins | sample 1594511 | NCBI WGS metagenome assembly OJGW01 (sample SAMN05416844, study PRJEB24817) | seawater metagenome | isolation source: Sea water | place: Canada:Atlantic | collected 2013-07
CACGGGTATATAAGACAACTTATGAGCAATATGCTCTTTAAATGTACTTATATACATTTATTTAACATTTTATAGATTTAACCCTTTACAAATAGCAGCTCAGTATTTAAAATGCGCCCACTTTTGAGGAATAGCAAAAGCTTTTCTTTAAAGTAACTTGGTGAGATGGCTGAGTGGTCGAAAGCACCGGTCTTGAAAACCGGCAAGGGTTTGTAGCCCTTCTAGAGTTCAAATCTCTATCTCACCGCCACATTCAAAAAAGCCGCTAACTGAAAAGTTAGCGGCTTTTTGCTTTTATAAAAATATAAAAGTGCTATATAAAGCTATTGCTGATTAAAAGTGATTGATAATTGTTAATAATTAAGGACTATGTGTGATCATGATGGATACCAATATAAATTCAAATAAGGTAAGCAATTACCCTATTAAACGTATTGCTTTAGCTGTATCACTCGTAACTTCGTCTTTATTACCTGGCTTCTCATTTGCCCAAGCAACAGAGAACCAAGACACAGATCCGCAGGTGCCAATTGAAGCGTCACAATCAGAAAATGATATTGAGCTAACGCCTGAAATTACCGTTGATAATCTTGATGATATTTATCGAGAAATGGCGACTAACTCCCGTTTTGAAAATTTAACGCCATCAGAAGATTTCTTTCAATCCCCCTACCAAGTCTCTATTTTTTCAAGTACGAATGGTGAAGATAGAGACAGGCTTTGGTCTCAAACTAACTCGATTTTTGCCTATGGTTTTGGTGTTATCGGGTTAATTGCTTTATTACCTGAAGACATCTCAAACTGGGATAAAGAAGAAGGTATATTTAATAAATGGACTGATAATGTGAAAGGTGGCCCTGTCTGGGATAGAGATACAGGTGCGTTAAACCTGATCGGGCATCCATACTTTGGCGGCGTTTATTATCAAGTTGCTCGTAAATCAGGCTATCGCCAGTGGGACTCTTTTTTATACTCAACCATCATGTCAACCTTCTACTGGGAATATGGCATCGAAGCTTTCGCTGAAACTCCATCGATTCAAGATTTAGTTATTACCCCTGTACTTGGTTGGGCTTATGGTGAATGGGCATTTAATACCGAAATGGATATCAGAGAAGACGGTGGTGATGTTTGGGGCTCAAGTATTTTAGGTAGTACCGCATTATTCTTTCTTGATCCTGTTGATAGCATGAGTGTCGGTATAAACAACATGTTCGGTAAAGAAATCATCAGGGCGGGTACAGGTTATGTAAGCTTTAACGAAATACCCTACGGTGATGCCGGTCAAACAGACAGCCAAGTCAGTTTTAATATTTCATTACAATTGGGCGATGGTGGTCATTATTCACCAACTAAAGCTAAGCGTTCTTCAAGAACAGACGACCCTATTGATACTGGTATTATTGGTGTTAGTTACGGTGTTGGTCAGACTGAACTTGACGATTTATGGGACGTTGAGGGAGATTCAACGACTGAATACAGTTTAGGTTTATATTTCACTCGTCAATTTTCAAGCAGAGTATCTTATTCAAAAGGTAAATTTACTAACGGTTTTAGTCCTGCAGAAATTAATTATGAAAACTATAGCTTAGATAGCCAATTCTATTTTAATAGTGAAAGTGATTTCAGGCCATACCTAACGACAGGTTTTGGTGAAACGTTGTGGAAAAAAGACGTTGAGACCAAAAAATTTCAAGTCAATGCAGGTGTTGGCGCGCATTACAAACTTAACGCTAACTTTGCTTTACAAGTAGATTGGCGTTTTTACCACAGTACCAATGCGAATACTTCAGATCATAATACTACGTTACGTCTCGTTTATTTCTTGGGTAAGGGTGAGAGATAATGGCTTTAACTTATTCATAGCTTAAGCCATTAGTTACTGCATAAATTGTAATTAAATATGAATAGTTAGTTACTTAAGTAGCAAGTCTTTATTTTTTATAATACGCTTAAATCATTCCTTGTTGTTATATTGGAGTGATTATGAAGAGTCAATTATGCAGTCTTTTGTTATGTTTCCCACTTTTGCTTGCTTGTCAAAGCAATCAAAACCTCCATGTCAACCAAGTTAGTTCACCTACAAATTTATACTTAGATGAGCAATATCTTTCTCTAGCACCTATTCATATCGAAACAGAACAAGAAATTTTTTCACTCGATGATGATATGCGCGCCATGGTTCAAGATAAATTGATTAATCATTATCCTGCACATCAAAAAGCACGAATTTTACTTAAACATCTATTTGACGAAGAAAATATTGCATTAAGCTACGATGGTAATGCCAATGTTACTGCGCAGCAGGCCTATCATAATAAAATAGCAAATTGCATGTCACTGACTATATTAGCATACGCTTTAGCCGATGAAGCAGGCATGAATATTAGCTTTCAAGATGTAGATGTTCCAGAGTATTGGGTACACAATGGACAATACAGTTTGTTAACGGGACATGTTAATTTATTGGTAGAAGAGAACGAAGATTTTAATAAACGAGTATTATGGGGGGAAATAGCAACTCGGATAGACTTTGACCCTTTTGTTGCGAAGAAAAACTTCCCCTCGCATACGATAGAAAAGCATACATTACTGGCCATGTTCTATAACAATAAGGGCGCTGAAGAAATGCTAGATAAGAATTTTACGGCGGCTTATCTATACCTTAAAAGGGCTACCATAACAGATAGTCAGCTTTCTTCTGCTTGGGGAAATTTAGGTGTTTTATATAAGCTTTCGGGTCATTACGATATGGCTGAAAATGCTTATAATCATGCCATTACTTTAAACCACAAAAACTTCACTTCGCACGGTAATCTCGCTTTACTCCTTAATAAACAGGGGCGTTATAGTGAAGCAAAACCCATTGAAGACTTTATACATCAAGCACGGGTGAAAAATCCTTATTACCATGCTTTATTGGGTAATGAAGCCTATTTCAATCAATACTATCAGCAAGCAATACAGCATTATAAAAAAGCGATTCAACTTGATGATGAGCAGCACGAATTCTACTTTGGTCTTGCTAAGGCATATTATCAACAAGATAAGTTAACATTATCGACTAGAGCTATGAAAAAAGCGGTATTTTTAACTAAAACTAAAGATACGCAAAAACAATATATTGCAAAGCTAAATTTCCTTAGAGACCAAGAGGTAATACGACCTTGAGAATATCGAGGTCTTTAATACTTCTGATATTTATAAGTTTACTTCATACTTCAATTGCATGGAGTAACACTTGGATTGATACAGGCCAATTACCAACTGTTATCAAAAATAAAGATAATTCAACCGTGCTCGAGCATTTAAAAATATTATCTTCAGATCACTTTAAAGGACGTAAATTTGCTAGCCAAGGTAGCATTGACACTCAGGATTTTCTTGTTTCCACGCTTAAGGCTCTCTCAATACCCGCATTTAACAAACAATACCGCCATCACTTCACACAATCAGGCTTGTTTAAATCTAAACAGGGCACTAATATCATTGGTTATATACCAGGTAGCCATCTAAAGGATGAATACCTTGTGCTTACTGCGCATTATGACCACCTTGGCATAATACGAAATAAAGTCTATAACGGCGCTGATGATAATGCGTCTGGGACAGCAGCTTTGTTGCTCTATGCAGAATTATTGAAGGAGACTCCCTTAAAACATAGTGTGATTTTATTATTTACTGATGGCGAAGAGGTTAATTTGTTAGGCGCTAAAGCTTTTGTATCTCAACAAAAAACGATGTTGAACAAAGTTAAATTAAACATTAACTTAGATATGATTGCAGGAAATAAAAAAACGAAGAAATTGCGATTTTTAAGCAAAGATCTTCAGCAAATACTCTCGAGTCAACAAGTTGATGAATTTTCTAAACTTCAAGAGTACTTCAAAACAAATTCAAGTGCACACTTAACGGCTGGTTTCAAACGCGTTAAAAGCGTAGGTTCTAATGTCAACAGATCAAATTGGCTTATGGCAAGTGATCATGGTGTCTTTAGTAAAGTAGGGATCCCATTTATATATTTTGGTGTAGGGACACATAAAAATTATCATAGCGAGTTTGATGATTATGATAATATCAATCAGACTTTTTATTTAGCCGCTATCAATATTATCTATCAACAACTTAGCTACCTAGACAATGCTATGTTTGAGGGCAACATACCTGATTGAGAATATTGTTCTTGTAGCATAAAAGTAGATGTTAACACTCTATATTAATTCGCTTTTCTCTCTTGTTACTCTTAACGTGGCCCAACTCGCTCGTTAACTTTGTTTAATACTCTGACTTAAAACAAACTTAACGATAATTTATTGCAAAGCTACATAAATGATACAGATGAATACCATCAAAATTAGTTACACTTAACGCTTATTTATTACAGACAGATAAAAGCAAATGAATAATACAAAAACAGCAGTGGTTTTGAGCAATAAACCTTGGAATTTACTTTTTATTGCATGGATAGTCGCGACAACAGGAACGTTAATTAGTTTATTTTTTAGCGAAATAGTACAGTTACCCGTTTGTGTATTGTGTTGGTATCAGCGGCTAGCGCTTTATCCTTTAGTGATCATGCTGCCTTTGGCACTATTTCCCTTTGATGTCAGCATTATTCGTTATGCCAGCCCCTTAGTTATTTTCGGTTGGTTCGTTGCGCTATTTCATGTATTCGTTGTTACAGGCTTTATACCGGAGGCCGCGCAACCTTGCGTGCAAGGAATTCCTTGTTCTGAAACCCACTTTAGTTTATTTGGTTTTATAAATATCCCCGTGATGTCATTGTTCACATTTTCACTTTTAGGGCTATTACTTTTTCTCGCTAAAAAATCATTTATCAAAACGTCTAACAACACACTTAATTAAACATAAACTCTTAATTTATTAGGATCTTAACTCGGAACAATCATGAATAATAAAACTATTTTTATCAGCGTTGCAGCATTTATCGGCATAATATTTATTGCAGCAGTTGGAATGTATAAAAGCCAACAACCATCAACGATAGCAAGCGACAAGTTACCAGCATTAGAACGCATAGGTGCACCATCTAAAGGTGGAAAACAAGCGAAAGTGACCATAGTTGAATTTTTCGATCCAGCTTGTGGTACTTGTAGTCAATTTTATCCATTAATTAACAACTTAGTTAAGAAGTACCAAGGGAAAGTTAACGTTGTTATGCGTTATGCACCGCTTCACAAAGGCTCAAATGATGTTGTCAAAATACTTGAAGCTGCACACCTTCAAGGACAGTTTTGGCCTGCTCTTGAATTACTCTTTGCTAACCAACAACGCTGGGTTGAACACCACGTATCAAATCCTAGTAGTGCTCTAGCGGGTATAAAAACGCTAAATGTCGATCATGATCAACTTGATAAAGATTGGCAAAGCAGCAAAATAGAAAAAATTGTTGCACAAGATATTCAAGATGGACAAACATTGAAAGTTCGCGCGACACCGCAATTTTTTGTCAATGGCAAACCTTTAGTCGTTTTTGGCTATGAAGAATTGATGAGCCTAGTTGAACAAGAGCTTGCCGAAGCTTATTAAAAAAAGTTCTTTTACTGACGATTTACGTACGAAACAAATAAAGATCTTATTTGTTTCGTATTTTTTTTTAACCACTTAAAAATTCATTAGTTAAATAAGATAAGAACTCTTGGCTTACTTTAGACAGGCATTTGTTTTCAAGGTATAAAGCTTTGACGGGAAATGTTAAAGGGGGATCAAAAGATGCGATGGCGGTATTATCTGATAAATTTCCTTCTGCGGTAAAACGATCTACCACACAAATACCAACGCCTTGAGCGACTAATCTGGCTGCAATAAAGTAAGTTTGTACTTTTATCAGCGCTTCTAAATTGATGCCGTCTTGCATCATTCTTGTCCATAATAAATCAGCTAACGGACCACTATCACCTATATCGATGTATTCAAATTCTTTAAGTTGATTTAGGGGCATTTTTTTAGGGGAGTCTGGGAAGCTAGCTTTTGGATAAACAATGACTAACTCTGATTGAGCCAATTCAATTGAGGTCACACCGGGCATGCTATTCGGTGCAAACAAAACCGCCAGATCACACTTATGCTCAAGCAAGCATTGCATTACCGCATCGTTATGCACAGTTTGAACATTAAAGTTTACCTGATGATGTTTATGGTGATATTTTGCAATTGCGCTTGGAATAACATCAAAACCGAGTGCTGGGCTACCAGCAATGTTTATTTGGCCGTATTCTGATTTTTTTATGTTCTCAGCGGTATTCTTTATCGAACGCATTTGCTGATAAATTTTATCTACTTCGTCAAAAAGCATTTCTGCTTCGTCCGTGGGTGTTAAACGACCTTTGACCCGTTCAAATAAATCAAAACCAAGTTGCATTTCAGCATGAGATAACACTTTACTGACCGAAGGCTGTGAAACATGTAATATTTTTGCCGCATTGGTAATTGAACCTGTGGTGTAAATGGCATGAAAAATCTCAATATGTCTTAAGCGCATTGTTATTTCCTAAGTGGGTTAGGGGTAATTTATTAAATATACCCATGTTACTTCAATATTCGCTTCAATCATGAATTGCTCAGACACCAGAAGCATCTTGGGCCTTGCTTAGGCAAACAGGTAAACGGTCAGTGTCCATAAGCTAGCGGCACATGCTGCGGCAAATGATGCAGGCACTAATTGTGATTTAACATGATCCATTAAGTCACAGCCAGTAGTCATCGCACTCAGTATTGTTGTATCTGAAATTGGTGAGCATTGGTCACCAAAAACACTGCCGTTAAGGACGGTCGCAAAGCAAACCATCATAAAAAGTTCTGGGTTAGCAAGTCCTTGAGACTGGCAAACTGCCCAGGCTAAAGGCATGGCTAATGGAAACGCGATAGCATAAGTTCCCCAGCTTGTGCCTGTAGAAAAGGCAATGACCATAGTAATTAGTTGCAATATTAGCGGTAACACCCAAAAAGGCAATTGCTCACCAAGTTGTGAAACCAAATATAAACCACCGCCTATTTCTTTACTGATACTACCGATAATAACGGCTAACATAAGTATTACCGAAGCAAGTACCACCCCCTTTAAACCATTGCCAAAGCCATCAATAACGTGCGTTAATGACATCCCTTTTGCTAAAGCGATAGCTGCTGATAACAATAATGCTGCACCAAAGGCCCAATTGATTTTAGGAGATCCTAAAAATATAAAAGTGAAAACAGCAATAGATATTAAGGTTACTAAGGGTAATATAAACTCTAAAACATGGGGATTATATCCAGAAGGTACATCACAGCGTTGTAACTCTTTAGCACTTAACGGCCTCGCGCCTTTCGCGTCTAGTTGACCTGTAGTTGAAGCTCTTTGATGAGCGTCTCTAATTCTCTTACCTGAAAAAGTGGTAATATTTACGCTTAATAATAAGGTGCCTAATACGGCAAAGATGGCATAAAAGCTAAAGGGAATACTACTAAAAAAGAAACTTAACCGAGCAGATTCAGTTGCTAGAAATGATACGCCTGGAACAAATATTAGTGCCTGAACATACGCCGGCCAGGCATTAAACGCAATTATTGTCGCTATAGGGGAGGCGGTAGAGTCGACAATGTAGCTCATCTCTTCATGACTTACTTTTGCTTTGTCTGCTAAAGGTCTAACCGTGGTACCCACGAGCACTGTGCTCATAGTACCGCCTTGGAAAAATAACATACCCAGTAACCACGAAATCACTTTGGCAGAGCGCGGTCCTCTAACAAAGTGAAGGGTCATATAGTTAGCAAAGGCTTGAGCGGCTCCGGTTTTAGACCAGATACCTAATAAGCCACCCAATAACCATAAATAAAGTAAAAGTAACGCTGCAGTGCCTTCTTTGGCTAAATTAGGAATGATAACGGCATCAGTTAAATCATATTGACCTAACATCAATGAACCAACCACGATACCGCTAAATAAGGAGGTAAGTGGCTCTCGGGTAAGTAAACATAAAACGATAGTGATAAAAGCGGGCAGTAAAGACCAGAGGCCGAAGTGAAAAGCAGGTTTTAATAATGTAATTCTTTGGGTTTTGTCTTCAACCCACTGTTCTTTTAATAGCGGCTCTTCGTTTAGTTTATCTAAGTTCTCTTGTTTTAAGGGGGATTGTTGATAGGAAATAATATCTGAAATAATAACTTCTTTACCCTTATATCTATATGCATGATTGCCTGCGTCTGTTTGGTAAGTATCAAAAACATATGACTGCTCTAGCCATGTTTTATTAACAGAATTACCAACAAAGATTGCTGTAAAAACAGCTAATATAAAAATAACCAGGGCTAGAGTATTATTATTACTCATTAATGGACTCCTTGAAGGTAAGGATTCTATTTGGATTGATCATATCAATTCCTCTTTGGATATCTACGTTATAAAAATAAGGGAATTCTTTTATTTTAGATCTAAGCTATAACCTTAGGTTATAGGATAGACTTAAGTAGATAAAGAAAGTAATGATTTTTATTTTATTAATTATAAATCAGAGTTGATCAATCATTGCTTGATAATGCAATGTTAATTGCTCTATAAAACAAAAAATTAGCATGAAGGATAGATACGCAATAGTAACTTACGGACTCACGAAAGGAAGACTTAAATAAAGCTGGATTACAAGCGCATTGGTAATATCTATAAAGAATGCTCCAACTAACGGTACGACTAAAAAAGCTTGTGGTGATGGCCCATGCCTGGCGACAAGAGATTCCATATTGGCTACTGCTGTTGGGGTAGCACCTAGACCAAAACCACAATGGCCACCCGCAATTATGGCAGCATTATAGTTTTTGCCCATAACTCTAAAGGTAATGAAATATGCGAACATCATCAACATTACTGTTTGAAGCAAAATGATCATCACCATTGGACCTGCTAAGCTCGCTAATTGCCATACTTTTAATGACATTAATGCTAAGGCTAAGAAAATTGAAAGCGCCATAGTTCCCCATAAATCTATGCAAGCTCTGCTGACAGTGTAACGCTTTGATACTTCACAAAGATTGGTAGCGACAACACCAAATAACAATGGCATTAAAAAAGCGGGCAGTACAATATCAGCTGCTTTTAGATTCAGATACACAAAATGACCGATTGTCATGCACAATAAAATGATAAATAGTGTTTCCATCATTTTTTTGGGTGTTACTAAATCGTGATCTTCTGGATTAAATGTTACGGTATCATCAAGTTCTTCATGGTATTCATCTGCTTTGAGGTCATAACGAGTAATGAGTCTTTTACTCACTGGGCCACCCACTAATCCTCCTAAAACCAAACCCATTGTCGCCGCCGCCATCGCTAATTCGAAGATGTTAGCTGGCATATTATACTCAGTAATGAATAAGTCAGCATAAGTAGCGCCGTTACCGTGGCCACCTGATAACGTCACTGAGCCACCAATTAACCCCATTAATGGGTTCATTCCAGTACCTATTGCAATGGACACACCAATAGCATTTTGTACCAGTAAGTACACTGTTGCTACACCGAGAAATAAGACAACTTTAGGACCGCCCTTTAGTAATAGAGAATAACTAGCACCTAAACCTACGGTGGTAAAAAATACCGTCATTAGGGGGTTTTTAAAACTCATATCAAAATTAAAATTAATGTCAAAAACGGAGTGGGCGATTGCTGCCAATATTGAAAAGATAATGCCGCCTACAACAGGCTCTGGAATGTTGTTATTTCGTAAAAACGACACTTTACTATTACAATAATATCCTGAAAATAGAATAATGAGTGCTACCACGAGCGTTTCAAGAATACTGATATTTATTTCCATAGCTAAGCTCACTTTATTATTATCAACTCAAAAGTAGACTTTGCTTTGTTGTGAATTAAAACAAAGTTAACTTTATTGAGTATTTTTGATTGAGGTTTTATTTTTACGTTTTTATCGGATAACAATTATTACATTTTATTCAGAACATCCTCAAGAGATTCGCCTTGGCGGATACATTTTATTGTTAAGTCATCATTACCACTAACGGTATAAATCGCTACTCTAGGCAGGCTATTGTAATCAAAGTGATTGGTAAAATAATAGCCGCCAGTATCATGCACCATGACATAATCATTGCTTTCTAGTTTTGGTAAAGGCTGATTATTACATATCAGATCACCGGCAAAACAACAGGGACCAGCCACATCGGTCATGACAATTTCAGATGTTAGTGCGCTTTTTTCTTCACCATTATTTGTATAACCAGTCACCCTAATCGGCCATGATTTAGGTAAAAAAGCAGTGCGGGTTATAATTTGTGCACCAGCATGAGTTGTTGCAATATGGCGACCGCCAGAATTTTTTGTGTATTCAACTCGGGTGATAATAACGCCATTTTTAGCCACGATGGCACGGCCAAATTCAGTTTTTACTTGGTATTTTTCGGTGAATAATAGCGGAACTTCCACTTTTAATATGTCAGCATAATCTTTAAAACTTGGTTTGATTATTTCAGAGCTAAAATTAACCGGTAAACCGCCGCCAATATCTAATCGCGTTATTTGCTGAATGCCGATCACTGAATTGATTTCCTCTGCGAGATCAGTAATGATTTTAATACCATTTGCCATTAAGGATAATTCACAGCCCTGAGATCCTGAGTGGGTATGAATGCTCTTTAACCAAGGGCGGGCTTTATAAATTCTGATGAGTTCATTACGGTTATCACCATCAAGTAAGGCAAAGCCAAACTTAGAGGTTGCTGTGGCTGTACTGGTTGACCCTATTTTACCACCGCCTATTTGAGGGTTAACCCGAAAACCTATCACTGATTTGCTGTCAGGAAACTCAAGCATTAATGCATCAATGCGTTCAAGTTCTTGCAAATTATCTATGTTAAGTGCAATACCATTTTTTATACACGTTCGTAAGTCCTGCATTGTTTTTGCTGGAGAATCAAAGATGATATTTTCAGCGGTAAAGCCGGCGGTGAGTGCTATTAATAGCTCACCTGGACTGGCAACTTCAGCGCCCATACCATATTCACGT
>OJGW01000708.1_pt1 | contig 10867 bp, 10 predicted proteins | sample 1594511 | NCBI WGS metagenome assembly OJGW01 (sample SAMN05416844, study PRJEB24817) | seawater metagenome | isolation source: Sea water | place: Canada:Atlantic | collected 2013-07
GCCAAATTTGCCATCGATTGTTCTACCAAAACCACCTCTGTTTTTCTACCTGCATTGATGGTGGTTCCTTCCACGTCTTTCAATCTTTTCAGTTCAAAAACTTTGGTTTTTTTTGCATTCAGAACTACTTCAGAAAGCACTTGTATTTTGGGGGTAAAAACGACGTCGAGTTTTGTGGCCTCTTCTACGCTTATTTTTTTTTCAACCAGTTCTCCAGATTCAGAAACAAAATAGAGATGAAGCTCTTTTTTGAGGGTAAAAAAACGATAGAACCCCTTGCCATCTGTTTCGGTAAGGAACCCCTTGCCTTCCTCATAGATACTTACTTTACTTTCAGAGGTTTTGTCCTCAAAGCGAACGGTGCCTGACACCTTGTTTTGGGCGAACAAAAAGTAACAATTAAAAAGCAAAAAGATTTTAAAAACCGTTGATCTCATCATTAAAGGGTAGAATCCAAGCATAGTTTCTCAAGGATCTTTTTTGGGTTAATAAATCAATTTTTTGGTCAATAAAACGAGTGCTTCTTCTGCCGTTTAATGACACGTAACTTTCGGCATAAACCTCCACATTTTGATGACCCATTTCCTTGAAATGTGATCCCAGGTGGTGGGCATATTCCAATATAAAATCTGGCTGAAAGCTCATTTGTTTCTCTTGAAAGGGCGTTAAAAAGTCTTGATTCTCAACATAAAAAAAACCTCCAGTAGCCGAATTTGTTACTTTAAACATAGTGTATCCCATTTTTTCAATCAGCATCACTCTCCAAGAAAAACGATAGCCTTGTTCATGCCAAAACAACTCTCCTGGATAAAGAAAATACCTAAAGGGAATTAGCATTTGAAGCAATAAAAACACACTGACAATTAAAAGCGTAAACTTAGGATATTTATAGTGAAAGGGTTGAGAAGAGTATGCTTTTTTAATTAATGAGCTGGTTTTGATTTTAAATATTTCGAAAAACTTGATAACCCAATCAACTACTTTTTTATGAAAATTTGCATCGAAAAAAACCAAAGCACTCGCGATCATGATATAAGGAAACATCCCGATGGGGAAGAGTACTTTTGTAAAAGCATGGAAGAAAACGACCAGCAGAAATCCAAAACCTCTTGTCCTTTTATTTAAAAGTAAAAAGGGAATCAAAAGGTCATAACACATGCCACCCCAGCTCATAAGATAATGTATAAATTCACTTTGTAAAAGGCTGTCTCCGATCAGCGGGAGGTCATATTTTGAGGGGAGCCAAATTTTTAAAGGCATGGCCCTAAACAACCAATCAGAATTAATTTTGGCGATTCCTGCATAAATGTAAACGATGCTAATTAAAAGTTTTAATGCGTCTAAGGTCCATTTTGGAACGTTTTGATAAAACTTCCCACTTATAAAATTATCTATGGACAATCGCGCATTGGCAGGTAAAAAGATCATTAAAAAACTCGAAATACTTATAAAATAATAATGGTTCAAATAGGTGGTTTTGTCCATCAATTCGATATAAGTAAAGCTTAAAAAGAAAATAACGATCGACCAACGGTATTTAAACCCTAGACCTACAAAAAGTGAGGACAATCCACAAATAAAAAAGACGAGATAGGTGAACTCTCCAAGTGGCTTGACCCACACAAAGCCAAAATAGGAAAAGTGAAACGAAGGGGCTAAATACAATTCTTCAATCCATCCTTTGTTCCAAAAACGAAGGATGCTAATGAACATTAAAAAGCCATAGGCTATTCTAAAAACAGCCAATGGCATAGAATCGCTATCTTTTTTGAGATAGCTGTTTAAGAATGAAAACATTAATCTCTATTTATAGAAAACACAGAAAAGCAATAAGTAGGCTTTAAAACTTAATCACCATCTGCATCCACATAATCTGCGTTTATGCTTATCGCTCGAAGCATATCTACTTTTAAAAGAATAACAGCTTTTTGCAGTTCATCAAAAGTTAAAAGCATCTCTGAATTATCAGATTCAACCTGTGAAACGAGGTTAGAATCGAGTTCATTAATTTTTGTTTTGGCGCGCTCAAATTGAGCCAAGATAGCAGCACTCAGTTTTTCTTCAGGGTTTCCTTCCATATGATCTGTATAATCACTGAGACTTAAACCTTGCATGACCGTTGCGCCATTTAATTTTCCAGTAAAGAAAGTTTCAATACCCTTGTAAGCTTCAAGAACCAATTCTTTTGAATAGATCCGACTGTAATATCCTTCAACGTTTTTGGGCAAGGCAGCGCCAGAAAAAACGCCTGCGGGAATCCCAATTTTATTTGATCTAAAACCCTTTTCATAATAATAAATAAAGTCATTGATTAATTTATTAATACTCGAAGTAGCGTTGTTTTCTGTGGAAGAAATAAAAGTAGCTCGATAAGATCCGTTCCAAGCGTTAACAACGGTTTCTGTGTTTAAAACCATTGCATCAACAAGATCCGTTAAATAAGTTCCGTACTTAACATCACCAATATATTTTTGTAGAATTAAATCATCAGTAGCGTCTATTCCATAAAGCATATAGTCTAGGGCAGGAAAACCTCGAGCTGCATTGTTATTTGCATTTTCTAGATCATATACTGCCGAAGAAATATTAAGGGTGATACGCTCCGTATTACTAGGATAAATATTCATCTTAGAAAAGAAATAGATTTCTTCTGCTTTGCCGACGTTGTACATTTCGATATATTGCCAAGCTTTGTATGCTGCAATCCACTTCAGTCGAACTTGTGAAAGGTTGTCACTGTTAGGTGACGCAACGAAAGTCGCTGTAGTACTTTTGAGGTTCGACAAGCTTGTCGAAAATTGATTGTGTAGGGGAATGATGATATTATCTGCCCAATGTGTAAGCATGGCTTCTCGATCAAAACTAGTAGTTTCGATATCCTCGCCATTATCCTCACACGATAGGGTTAATGCCGCGAACAACATCGAGTAAAACAACACAATTAAATTTTTTCTATTCCCCATCATTTTCAAAATATAGACTGCAAAATTATAAATAGTTTTTTAAAACGTTCGACTATTTCGTTACTAATCCAGTGGCCGCATCAATTTCATCTGCCATGGCGATTAGCTCGACATTGGTTCTGTCCCAAAAACCGTTTCCAGCCATTAGCGTTTCGAGTTTTTCAGTTACCTCACTATTGCTTAGGCAAGGGTTTCCGTCTTCTTTTTGAGTAAACTGTAGGCTTAAGATAAAACCATAGGCTTCAGACAAAAAATGAAAAGCATCAGCTTTGTTGCCAGCCTCGAAACTCGAGACTCCTGCTCTTAAATAGTGTGCAGCTTTATCCCCGATAACTTTGGAGAGATTAACCTTTATTATTTTTGCTTGAGCATCTCTTACCGAATAATTTTTGGCAACTATGGCCGCTCTTCCATACACGAAAGCGTCATAAATTACTTTAGCAATACCTGTGTAAGATTCGTTTTTATTTAAAGAATTTAAATAATAATTTAATAAAACATCACCGGTTTCAAGCGTAGGAGAAGTAACATCAACTTCTTTACCGTAGAGGTATCCAAAACCCTCATCCCAGAAATGTTCCATTGTAGTATAAGGTTTATCTTCAACCAGCACATCGTTATTGTTGTCTTCAATATTTGTTCCACCATCCAACTTGGCGGAGGATAAATAACCGTTGATAATCTGATCGGCAGCAAGAGCTCCGATTAGACCTTTCGTAAATGCTTGATCTATTTCAAGACCTTTTCCGTTAATACGAACTGACCTTCCCGATCCTCCCTCATCAGTATATAGCCCAGGAATGCCTTCGGAGGCATCCGAGTTCCAAGCGGGAAAAACCACACCAGTAACCTCAGAGATCCAATCAGTAAAATATTGTTTTGCGGTGGTTGATCCGCCATAGCTTGCTGTTTTACCACTAAGATTTTTCCCAGAATTGTTTAATTCATCAGAAGAAAAACCAGTTCCTGAAAGATACATTGCATTTAATTCTGTCTCAGTTTTTGAAGGATCGCCTAGCGCACCTTTCAGTTCAACAGCCATATTCAGCCTTGTGGTCTGACCTAAAAAGCTAACCGTGTTGCTTCCAGCTCTTTGGAAGGAGTAATTATCAGGGACTAAAACTTGGGAAATTAGATCATTCTTGTCATCACTGGAACATGAAATCGATGAAGAGATTGATAAAAGAACGAGTAGGATTTTTTTCATTGGTAACGGCTTATTTAAATTGATTACAAATAAAAATAAAGTTTAATTAAAAAACAAGTTATTTTTATTAAATCTAAATAAAGAATGGAGGTGTCCTTAGATGCTTTTTTTTAGATCAATCTTTTTCAGAAGTGAAAGTCTTTAAAGTTTTTATATATTCAATTTTAATAATAAATATTTACCAATGGCAGGTACTTGGCAAACCCAATCGGGGAAACTGATTAAATCGTTCCTATTTAAAGATTTTAAAGAGTCTTTGAGTTTCATAAATAAAGTAGGAGAAATTTCTGAAAATTTGAATCATCATCCAAAAATTATTAATGAATACAATAAGGTAGATTTAGAACTATGGACTCATGACAAAAATGAAATAACGGATTTGGATCATAAATTAGCAGCAAAAATCGACAAACTGATTTGATCATTTTTATTAAATTTTTTTTCTTTTCTTACTTTTTAAATTGATGAACATTTCCAGAATTTAAAAGATATAACGTATCATTTTAAAATTTATATATTTAACTTCTTTATTAAAACTTAAGACATGAAAAAAATCTTCTTTATTACAGCCTTTCTTTTAAGCATTAATCTTTTTGCACAAAAAGAGTTTTATGAATTAAGAACTTACGAGTTATTTCAATCATCTTCTGTAAACAGTTTTAATCAATATTTCGAAAAAGCATTTATCCCCGCATTAAATAAATTGGGGATAAAAAATATTGGTGTTTTTAGAGAAGTATCAGAAAGCCTTCCCAGCAAATTTTATATATTAATTCCCTATGAAAGTTTTGATAAATATCAAGCTGTGGTTTCGGATATAGCATCTAATTCGGAACTGATTTCTGCTTCTAAAACATATAATTTATATGGAAAACCAATGTTTAATAGGTATGACACTTCACTTTACAAAGCGTTTGATGGATTTCCTAAAATTTCAAAACCAGCTGCTCGCAAAGGGTTTTTTGAATTAAGAACTTATGAAAGTTTTTCACAAGATGCCGCCAGAAGAAAAGTCAATATGTTTAACGAAGGCGAAATAAAAATCTTTGATGATGTTGAGCTTGGATCTGTTTTTTTTGGCGAAAAAATTGCTGGAGACCGAATGCCCTGTCTCACCTATTTGTTGTCATTTGAAAGTCTAGAAGAAAGAAACAGCAACTGGGATGACTTTAGAGTTCATCCAGATTGGATTCGGATGAAAAATGAGGAAGCCTATAAAAATTCATGTTGTACGTCTATTACCAGGGTGTTTCTTAGTGCACTTCCATTTTCACAACTATAATTGAATGAAAAAAACTATTATTTTTTTTGCTTTTGCTGCCATTATACAATTGGGATGCACGCAAAAAAAAATTGAAAAACCTAATATTGTTTGGTTGGTTTCTGAGGACAATTCAATTCATTATTTAAATCTTTATAATCCGCAAGGCGCTTCCATGCCGAGCATAGAAAAATTGGCAAAAAATGGTGTGGTTTTTGACCACGCGTTTTCAAATGCACCTGTTTGTTCTGTTGCTCGAAGCACGCTTATTACGGGATGTTATGCTCCAAGAATAGGCACACAATACCACCGTAAAACGGAGACAGTTCCGCTTCCAAAGGGGGTAATGCCCTTTCCTTTTTACCTAAGGGAAGCGGGCTATTATACAACCAATAACGCCAAGCAAGATTATAATTTTATTCTTCCTGAAGGCGTATGGGACGAGTCTTCAAAGCAAGCGACTTATAAAAACAGGAAAGAAAATCAACCTTTTTTTCATGTTCAAAATTTTCATACAACACACGAGGGTAGGTTGCATTTTGCTCAAAAGCTAATTGATAATACATCTGACAAAGAATTGGAAAACATCAAGCCTTTTCCATACCATCCAGACACCAAAACATTTCGTTATACCCAAAGGCATTATTTAGCGCTTCATGAAAAAATGGATAAAGAAATAGGGAGTTTTATAGAGAACCTCGAAAAGGAAGGCTTGCTAGAGAACACCATTATTTTTTATTATGGTGATCATGGTGGTGTTTTGCCAAGGAGCAAAGGCTACGTCTATGAGAGCGGTCTAAACGTCCCTTTGGTGATCTATGTGCCAGAAGGCTTGAAACACCTCAATCCATTTAAAAAAGGATCCAGGACTCAAGCTTTTGTTGAATTTGTTGACTTTGCGCCTACTGTTTTGAATCTTTCAGGAATTAGTCTTCCTGCCAATATCGACGGAAAACCTTTTTTGGGAGATAATTTAATGAAAGAACATCTTGAAAAACAAAACACGACTTTTGGACATGCAGATCGATTCGATGAGAAGTATGATTTGGTTCGGTCACTAAGGGTTGGAAAATATAAATACATCCGGAATTATCAACCTTTTAATATTGATGGCCTGTTTAACTTTTATCGTTATAAAATGCTTGCCTATAAAGAGTGGCATCAACTTTATTTAGCGGGAAAATTAAACCCAGTTCAACAGCAATTTTATTCTAAAAAAGCACCGGAGTCCCTCTATGATATTGAGAATGACCCCCATGAAACGAATAATCTTGCCAATTCTCCAGCACATCAAAAAGAACTTTTAGAAATCCGGAAACAACTTTATGATAAGGTTGCGTCACTTCCAGATTTGAGCTTTTACCCCGAATCCTATTTGTTGGAACATGCTTTCCAAAACCCAGTTAAATTTGGTCAAACCAATAAAAAAGAATTGCAAGACCTGATTGATATTGCTGATTTAAACCTTCTTGATTTTGAGGTTTCTAAAAATAAAATTAAGACTGCACTTAAACATCAAGACCCTTGGATCCGATATTGGGCACTTATTGTTTGTTCTTCTTTTGGAGCGCAGGCCAAAATTTTCGAATTGGAAATTAGATCATTGATGCTTAACGACAAGGAAAACCTTGTGCGCATGCGTGCAATCGAATACCTTCTACTAAATCAACTCCCCATTGATTACTCATTGGTTATCAATCTACTTGAAAATGCGAATTCTGAAACGGAAGCCAACTTGATGCTTAACAGCTTGACGCTTGTTAAGGCACTTAATCCTTCTTTTAAACTGGGAATAACAAAAAAATTATTTCCACCGGAATGGTATGATAAACCAAATGATTTGGTCAACCGCCGAATGGATTTTATTATGGATTAATATAAAAAACAAAAGATATGGAGTCAGATGGAACAGATAAAGAAGTCCCTAGAATTTTTAGAAAACCGATGGGTCAGATTGTGGTTCAAGGAAAAGTAAACCTTACGGATGAAGAAGGAAATCCAATAAAACACGGCCCAAGAATTACCCTCTGTGGGTGTGGAAAATCGGGGGATCTTCCCTTTTGCGATGGATCACACAAGTCTTAAATTAGGCAATACTAGAATTCTCTTTTTCCAAATTCACTTTGTATGAATTTAGAGGTGTTCTTCCTGTTGTTAAAGTTGTAAGATAAACTTATAAGAATGACATCGACCTCATAAACGTAGTTCGTAGTCGTGTAAAACTCATTCGGCCTCGAAGTTGTAATTCGCTGTTCATTGGTGTCCATCAGCCCAAGGTCGATGTTTTTCCATTGAAGAGAAGCCGTTAGTTGATCCTCCCAAAAACGTTTTGTAAAGGTTAGATTTGGGGAATAAAACCGCGAGTCTTCTCCCTGTGCCGTGACACGATCTGATAGATAATTAAACGTTAACTGGAGAGAAGTGTTTTTAGAAAAACGATAGGTTGAATTAAGATTTATAGAATAAATAAGGCTTTTAGAGTCGATGGGTTTGTTGTCAAAACTCCCTTTGATTTCGTAGTTATATACATTGACTGAAGCCAAGTTTTTCCATTTTTCTCCCACCGAAAACTCAGATCCAAACTCTGCTCCAAAAGTTGTTCCTTTTCCAACGTTAGAATAGATTCGGTTCAATATTGTGTTATTATAAACCGTATTGACACGATTAATGAGGTGGTCCACTTTTCTGTAGTAAAGGGTTGAGAATAAAGCATCTCCATTGGTGTTTTTATGAGATACTCCCAATTCGATTTGATCGACAAGCTCAGGTCTTAAATTAGGGTCTCCTTGCTCGAGGGTTTCCGAGTGCTCTCTTTCGGGAAACGGATTCATTTTAAAGGTGGTTGTTCGTTCAATTCTTTTGCTGTAGGCGAGTTTAAGGTTTGAATTTTCATTGATGTTATAAACGATATTTACTGACGGGAAAAGCTTGGTGAAATCGTATTTATAATCTTGATCAATTGTACCGGATTTATCTTTTAAAGAAAGGTCGCGTTCCATTTGCTCAACGCGAAGTCCTGCACCAAAGTTCCACTTTTCATAAACAGCATCAAATTGGGCATAAGCAGCATGAATCGCACGCCTTAAATTCACTTCACTTGAAAAATCAGTAACAAGCTCAAAGAGACCCGTAGCATTATTTTTTCGCTCATAAACAAAGTCCCCTTTATGGTCTAGATTCCGATATTGATAGCCAATTTCTAGCCCTCCAAAAGAGAAGGGTTTAAACTGATAATCAACATTAAACCTTAAACCATTCAGAGGATTATCGTTGGTGTTGTATTCGTCCTGCAAGAGGGTTGTTGTGTTTGGATAAGCTAAATTCCTGTTGGTTGTTGGACCTCCAAGTAAAGTGTATTCATAAAGCAGGGAGGTACTTAATTTGGCTTTATTAATAAAAGTATGATCATAATCAATACTCCCAAGTACAAAATCACTTTTTCGGATTCTTAGGTTTTCATTAAAATATTGATTCTCATATAAAAAAACACCTTTTTCAGTTGCCCGATTGTTATAATAAATAATATCAGCTGTCCTGTCTTTAGATCTCTTTCCCGCAAAAAATCCAATTGAAAACAGATCGTTATCCGTTGGGGAATAATCTAAAGTAAAACGACCAGAGTAATTGACTTCATCAAAACTTCGTTCACCATCTGAGGGGAAACTTGTGCGTTGATCTTCAATGATGGTATACACATCTCCTTCTCTTCTTCCCAAAAGGTCATTCCTTTGAAAACTAAATCCCGAAGAAAGATTCCATTTTTCCCGGACTCTGTTGAAAGTAATATCCGCTCCATAACGTTGGGCGGCTTCGGCATTGTCATAATCTTCGATTGAAGGTGCACCTAACAAGGTGTTGATTTGAAGATAATCTCCGTTTACAGCTGCTTTTGAAGTTAAGATATTGATGATTCCTGCTTTTCCTTCTGCATCGTATTTGGCAGAAGGAGAAGTGATTACTTCTATGTTTTTTATACTATTTGCAGGAAGTTGATTGAGCAAACTTTGAACATCAGACTGTATTGGTTTGGCATTTAACAATATAACAAAACCAGAGGTTCCTCTCACGCTTATTTCCCCCAATCCATCGATATTTATGGATGGAATATTCCGGATAAGGTCTACTGCAGTTCCTCCCTTAGCACTTTCAAATTCGTTGGCAGCATAAACTTTACGATCAATTTTATTTCGTAAAGCAGATTGATTAGTGCTGAGCACAACTTCGTCGAGAAGGTCTTGAGAAGGTTCTAACGAAATAATTCCTAAATCAACGCCCACTTTCTTGATTATTTCAACGGATTCGATGAGTTGTGTTTTAAACCCTAAAAAGGAAATTTCAAGTTGGTAAAACCCTGAGGAAGGATTTTTCATGCTAAAGGATCCATTCCCTTTAGAAATAGTTCCACTGATGACTTCATCCCCACTTTTTAATACAATGGTAGCATACTCAATTGGGGTTTCGTTTTGTTGGTCAACAACAACTCCTTTAATTTGCCCGAAAGCGAGCTCACTTAACACAAAAAAAGTTAAAATTAATATCTGCTTTATTTCAAGTGTTTTTTTAAAACGTTTAATTCTGGTATCATTAATCATTACAATTGAAAATATAATAGGTTTTTTTAAATTTATTGGATTCAAAACAAGAACAAATATCTTTCATTTTAAATTAGTCCTAAATCGATTAAGCGCTCGTTGAGGAATTCTCCCGCTGTAATGTCTTCAAATGCTTTTGGATTTTTTTCATCAATGCATTTCTCCATACAGTTAAGTGGCATTGAAGCCAGGGGATGCATAAAAAAGGGGATGGAATATCGAGATTTTCCCCAGTGTTCTTTTGCGGGATTTATGACCCTATGAATGGTCGACTTAAGTCGATTGTTGGTGTGGCGAGACAACATGTCTCCGATATTAATCATCAATTCGTCTTCCTCAGCAATTGCATCAATCCATTGACCACTATTGGTTTTGACTTGGAGTCCACGACCCTGTGCTCCCATAAGCAGAGTGATTAAGTTGATGTCACCATGCGCTGCCGCTCTTTCTGCCTCTTTGGGTTCTTCCAGAATAGGGGGATAGTGAATGGGACGCAGAATAGAATTACCATTTTTAATATATCCATCAAAATAATTTTCTTTTAACTCTAAATAAGAAGCAATTCCTCGCAGCACATAGAGCGCGGTTTTTTCTAAAAGTTGGTAGGCTTTTTTCCAATCTCGTTAAACTCAGGAATTTCACTTACAATTATGTTATCGGGATAAACCAGATTTGAATCATCTTTTTCAAGGTATTGACCAAAGTGCCAAAATTCTTTTAAATCCCCTGTCTTACGACCTTTGGCGTGCTCTTTTCCAAAGGAGGTGTATCCTCGTTGCCCACCCAAATTAGGAATTCTGTCTCTTATACACATCTCCGAGCCCACGAGACCTCTCTACATCTC
>OJGW01000713.1_pt1 | contig 10810 bp, 10 predicted proteins | sample 1594511 | NCBI WGS metagenome assembly OJGW01 (sample SAMN05416844, study PRJEB24817) | seawater metagenome | isolation source: Sea water | place: Canada:Atlantic | collected 2013-07
GTGTATTCATCGGCATCCATCAGGTTTTCTAGCTCGCTTGGGTCGGACAGTTTGATCTTGAAGAACCAGCCGTCATCCATGGCGTTGCTGTTCACGAGGCCTGGGTCGCCTTCCAGGGTGTCGTTAGCGGCAACGATTTCACCGGATACGGGTGCGTAGATGTCGCTTGCCGCTTTCACGGATTCGACGACAGCGCATTCGTCGTTCTGCGCAACCTCACGGCCAGCTTCTGGGAGCTCGACGAAAACAACGTCGCCCAATTGCTCCTGGGCGAAATTGCTGATGCCGCATTCAGCGACATCGCCCTCTACGCGGACCCATTCATGTTCTTCGGTGTAATATAGATCAGCCATGGATTGGCTCTCCTTCGCTAGAAAGTGAACTAGCCCCGGTAATACCGGTGCGGATGGAATGGTATTTTGACGATTTGGGCAGGCCTGGCCTGGCCACGAACCATGAGGTCTACAGCGTCGCCGGTTTTGCCTTTTGAGACGTAACCCATAACGACGGGATGGTCGCAGCTTGGCCCAAATCCACCGCTGGTGACGGCGCCAACCACTGTGCCGTCGATTGCGATTTCAACGCCTTCGCGCGCTAGAACCCGGCCCTCTGGTTTGATGCCTACACGGCGGCGCGATGGGCCTTCGGCTAGTTCTCGTTGAATACGCTCAGCGCCCAGGAAGCCGCCGCTTTCGCGTCGATGCTTCGGAATAGTCCAACGGAGACCCGCTTCGACAGGGGAGGTGGTCTCATCCAAATCGTGACCATAAAGGCAGAGCCCAGCTTCGAGCCTTAGCGAATCGCGCGCTCCTAAACCGATGAGCCGGACCGCGTCATCGGCGAGCAGCAAGTTTGCAACGTCCTCTGCAGCGTCATTGGCCATGGCGATTTCAAAGCCATCCTCGCCGGTATAGCCGGACCGAGTGGCGAGGCACTTCGCGCCCGCAAGCGTTATGTCGATCGCGGACATGAATGGGATGTTCGCCACTTCTGGCGCATGCTTTGCCAGCACAGCGACGGCTTCTGGTCCTTGCAAAGCCAGGAGTGCGCGATCTGGGAAATACTCCACCTCAACGCCGTTCAAACGGGCTTCCAAATGAGCGATGTCTTGGTGTTTGCAGGCTGCATTGACGACCAGCATCAGGTGGTCGCCACGGTTCAGCGCTATTAGATCATCCAGCACGCCGCCGCCCGCATCCGTAAACATAGTGTAGCGCTGCTGGTTGATGCCAAGGCCTTGAATGTCGCCTGGAACAAGCGTTTCAAGCGCCGCCGCTGGATCAGTCCCGGATAACTTGACCTGGCCCATATGGGATACGTCGAAGAGGCCGGCATGCTCGCGGCACCATTTGTGTTCCGCCATGATGCCATCGGCATATTGCACAGGCATGTTGTAGCCCGTGAAACCAACCATTTTGCCGCCATGGCGGACATGGAGGTCATAAAGCGGTGTTTTAAGAAGGTTTTCGCTGTCGGCCATCGTCCGGTTACCTATGCGCAAGAGTGCAACGGACCTGCGGCGAATGCCGGCAAGCCTGCCACCCCCTCTGTCATCGGAACCTGAAAGATTCTCCGCATGCCAATTTGGCGGCGCGCAGATTGCATCTTCGGTGGGGCGCATCTTGCGCACCCGCTTTCCAGAGTAGCCTCACCCCGCGGTCCGTTTGCCTGAGAGTTTCCGGGGCGGTTGCTCCTTCGGCGACGCTTCCAGGCTTGCGGCCCAAGCGCGTTCTCTCCCGGCGGGGTTCGACAGCTATGTGCTCACCGTAAAGCGGTGTTAGATGGAGTCAACGGTGGCGCGAATTCATGCCTGGGGATGAATCGTTAACTGGACCCGCAGTCAGATCAGCGAGGTTTCGGTTCCGCCAGAACGAGCAGGCTGTATTCGCCCATAAGCAGGGCAGTCGTTTCTGGCGCTACGGGGAACATCATCCGCCGGGGCAAGTTTGCGATGCGGGTTCGAAGCGGCCTGGATGACCGTCCGGCATGTTGTGAGCTGCCTGTAAATTGCCAAGCCTTAATCTCATAGCCAGTGTCTTGGAGGGTCGCGAGGGCAGTATCTTTGCTGAAATAGTGCAGATGGCCGACATGCGCCCTACTTTTCAGCATGCTGCCGCGCATCAGTCCTTGCGCGTTCAGATCAAGCGGGATGTGGAACACGAACGCTTTACCAAGGCCGGACAAGCGCCGCAGAAATCCAATATAGTCGTCTACGTGCTCAAACACGTCGATCAGCAGCACCAGATCATTGGGTTCGCTAGTGCCTAGATAGTCTCCACGTTGATAAGTTACCGGGCCATCCGTCCAACGCTGCCAGAACTGCTCCGCGTCGGGCGAAATGTCGAATCCGGTCCATTGCTTTTCTGGAAAATCGCCAGCCAGTTCTTGCAGGATAAGCCCAGCCCCGCATCCAACTTCCACTGCCGACTCAAAGGACACAGATTCGCGCTTGAGCATCTCGCTGATATTGGTGGCTTTCCATGCAGAATCCTCCATATGCCAGTCAGGATTGGCATCCAGGTATTCGCCGCTCTCGTAGACGGAGGGTTTTGTGTCCGTCATATATGTCAAGAATCCTTGGGACTTGCGCTAGTTTCTAGCATGACAGGTTGGCGCGCGCTGCATAAGGGTGCGCATGGCTTAGGCTGGGTTTGTGCTAGCGCTAACAGCGTCTCCAGCCGTTTTCTAAGGCGCTGAACAAAGATTGTTTTAATCTGTGGCAAAGCGTCGATTGCACATGGCGCGCTGGCTGACTAAAGTGCGCCGCAGTTTAGGGCAGGCTCGTACGTGAGTCGCCAGTGCCAGGGGGGCCAGCATGGCCGGGTTGGAAAACCTGCTGATCGAATATCTGCCGATCCTGATTTTCTTCGGGATCGCAGGCGGCATCGCATTGGCTGCTGTGACAGCCTCATTCATTATCGCGCGCCAGAAGCCGGATCCTGAAAAGGTGTCTGCTTATGAGTGCGGATTCGAAGCGTTTTCTGACAGCCGCGGCAAGTTTGACGTTCGGTTCTATCTGGTCGCCATTCTGTTCATCATCTTCGATCTCGAAGTCGCGTTCTTGTTTCCCTGGGCGGTAGCGCTTGGCGACATTGGCGTATTTGGATTTTGGTCGATGATGGCGTTCCTCGGCATTCTGACCATTGGCTTTATCTACGAATGGAAAAAGGGCGCGCTCGAATGGGAGTGATGGACACGCAATCGGGACCCGTTGTTGGCCCAGGCGCTGAACAAGACGCCATTATTAAAGGTGTCACCGGTGAGCTTGATGACAAAGGCTTTGTCGTCGCGAACCTTGATGGCTTGGTGAATTGGGCGCGTTCTGGCTCGCTCTGGCCGATGACGTTTGGCCTTGCTTGCTGCGCCGTTGAAATGATGCACACCGCATGCTCACGCTACGACTTAGACCGGTTTGGCGTTGTATTCCGCCCAAGCCCACGCCAGTCCGATGTGATGATCGTCGCTGGTACCTTGACCAATAAAATGGCTCCTGCACTCCGCAAGGTCTATGACCAGATGGCGGAGCCACGCTGGGTCATCTCCATGGGCTCCTGCGCCAATGGCGGCGGTTATTATCACTACAGCTATTCCGTTGTGCGCGGCTGTGACCGGATCGTTCCGGTCGACATCTATGTGCCCGGCTGCCCGCCAACGGCTGAAGCACTGCTCTACGGCATTCTGCAATTGCAGAAGAAGATCAAACGCACCGGCACGATTTTGCGCTGATGACCTATCTGATCACAGGCTCGAAGCGGGTCAGGGAGGCTTAAGCGGTGCAAGAACTGGCGGAACATATCGCTGAACAGCTGGGCGACGTTATCCAGACGCAGAATATTCGCTTGGGCGAACTGATGCTGACTGTGCGGCGCGAGGACATCGTCAAGGTTTTGACGTTCCTGCGCGACGATAGTGCCTGTGATTTCAAGATTTTGCTTGATGTCTGTGGCGTCGATTTCCCAGATCGTCCAGAGCGATTTGAGGTCGTTTATAATCTGTTGAGCGTGCGCCAAAACCATCGTGTGCGCGTCAAAATCAACACAGATGAAGACACGACTGTCCCAACAGTCTCGGACGTATTCGCCGCCGCCAATTGGTTTGAGCGCGAAGCCTGGGATATGTACGGCATCTTCTTCTCTGACCATCCGGACCTTCGCCGCTTGCTGACGGATTATGGCTTTGAAGGCCATCCGCTCCGCAAAGATTTCCCGATGACGGGATATGTTGAAGTCCGGTATGACGAAGAGCAAAAACGGGTGATCTATGAACCCGTTAAGCTTACCCAAGAATTCCGCAGCTTCGATTTCTTGAGCCCATGGGAAGGTGCTGAGCGCCATCTGCCGGGCGATGAGAAAGCCGAAGATGCCCCCGCAGATCAAGCGGACTAAGGCAGGACCATGGCCGAAGCCCACATCAAGAATTACACCATCAACTTTGGGCCGCAGCATCCTGCTGCCCACGGCGTGCTGCGCATGGTGATGGAACTCGACGGCGAGATCGTTGAGCGGATCGACAGCCATATCGGCCTGCTGCATCGCGGCACCGAAAAGCTGATCGAATACAAAACCTACCTTCAGGCGCTGCCATATTTCGACCGCCTCGATTATGTGGCGCCAATGAGCCAAGAGCATGCCTATGCCCTTGGCGTTGAAAAGCTGATGGGCATTGCGCCGCCGCCACGCGGCCAATACCTGCGTGTGCTGTTCGCTGAAATCAGCCGAGTTCTGAACCATCTGCTGAATATTACGGCGTTCGCGATGGACGTTGGCGCGATGACGCCGATGCTCTGGGGTTTCGAGCAGCGCGAAAAGCTGATGGAATTCTATGAAGGTGTCTCTGGCGCGCGCCTGCATGCCGCATATTTCCGTCCAGGTGGCGTCCATCAGGATGTGCCGGCAGGAATGCTAGAAGATATCATCGCTTGGTGCGATCAATTCCCGGCGTTTGTAGACGACATGCGGTCTTTGCTGGACGGCAACCGTATCTTTAAGCAGCGCACCGTCGGCATTGGCGTCGTCACTGAGAAAGAAGCGCTGGATTGGGGCTTTACTGGCCCGATGCTGCGTGGTTCTGGCGTCGCTTTCGACCTCCGCCGCGCTCAGCCTTACGATGCCTACGACAAGGTCGAGTTTGATGTTCCCATCGGCAAAAATGGCGATTGTTATGATCGCTATGTCTGCCGGGTTGAGGAAATGGCTGAAAGCCTGAAAATCATCCGTCAATGCATCGAGCAGATGCCGGATGGCCCCGTCATGACCGAAGATGGTAAAATCGCGCCGCCGGATCGTGGGCAGAAGAAGCGTTCCATGGAAGCGCTAATTCACCACTTCAAACTCTATACTGAAGGCTTCCACGTGCCTGAAGGCGAAACCTACACTGCCGTCGAAGCGCCTAAGGGCGAATTCGCTGTGTACTTGGTTTCAGATGGCACCAACAAGCCGTATCGCTGCAAAATTCGCGCACCAGGCTTTGCGCATTTGCAGGCCATGGAATTCTGCTCCAAAGGCCACATGCTTGCGGATAGCGTCGCGATCCTCGGATCTATGGATATCGTCTTCGGGGAGGTCGATCGATGAGCGGCCTGGATATTGCGCCAGATGAAATGCAGCCGAAAGCGTTTGCTTTCGATGCAGAACATGATGCGCGCGCCAACGTAATTATTGCCAAATATCCTGATATTAAGAAGCAATCGGCAGTGATGCCGCTGCTTGATTTGGCACAGCGCCAGCATGGCGGCTGGATTCCCCGCGCGGCGATTGAAATGATCGCTGACCGGCTGGAAATGCCGTCCATCCGCGTATGGGAAGTCGCGACCTTCTATACGATGTACTTCCTGGCCCCGAAGGGTCAGCACAAGGTGCAGGTCTGCACGACAACGCCTTGCTGGCTGCGCGGCTCTGATGATGTCGTGAAGGCCTGCAAAGACCATCTCGGCATTGGTTTCGGCCAAGTGACTGAGGACGGCAAGTTCTCCCTGCATGAGGTCGAGTGCCTCGGCGCATGTGTGAACGCGCCGATGATCCAAATCGACGATGATTATTATGAGGACCTGGATGCCGCATCGACGACGCGCATCTTGGAAGCCTTCGCTAAAGGCGAGACGCCGGAACACGGACCGCAAAACGGTCGCCGTGGTTCCGAGCCCGCCAAAGCGTGAACCGGAAGTAGAGGCCAGTCCATGCTCAAAGCTGAAGACCGCATCTTCACGAACCTTTACGGCAAACAGCCGTGGAATCTCAGTGCCGCCAAAAAGCGCGGTGATTGGGACGGCACGAAGGATATCATCCTGAAGGGCCGCGATTGGATCGTGGATGAAATGAAAGCCTCTGGCCTACGTGGCCGTGGCGGTGCTGGTTTCCCAACCGGCCTTAAATGGTCGTTCATGCCGAAGAATGACGACGGCTTGCCACGTTATCTCGTCGTGAATGCGGATGAGGGCGAGCCCGGCACCTGCAAAGACCGCGACATGATGCGGAATGACCCGCACAAGCTCGTTGAAGGCTGCTTGATCGCAGGCGTCGCAATGGGTGCTACCGCTGGATATATCTATATCCGCGGCGAATTTCATAACGAAGCTGAAGTTGTCGACGCCGCCATCGCGGAAGCTTATGACGCCGGACTGATCGGCAAGAACGCCTGCGGCACCGGTTATGACTTCGACTTGTATCTGCATCGGGGCGCGGGTGCTTATATCTGCGGCGAAGAAACCGCACTGATCGAAAGCCTGGAAGGCAAGAAGGGCCAACCACGCCTGAAACCGCCATTCCCAGCTATGGCTGGCCTTTATGGCCGCCCGACCACAGTGAACAACGTCGAGACCATTGCAGCCGCACCGACAATTTTGCGCCGGGGTGCCACATGGTTCTCCAGCTTTGGCCGCGAGAATAACGCTGGCACCAAGGTTTTCTGCATTTCCGGTCACGTGAACACGCCATGCAATGTCGAAGAAGCGATGAGCATTCCGTTGCGTGAGCTGATCGAGAAGCATGCAGGCGGCGTTCGCGGCGGATGGGATAATCTGCTGGCGGTCATTCCTGGCGGGTCTTCAACACCAATCCTGCCAAAAGACATTTGCGACGACGTTTTGATGGATTTCGATGCGCTGAAGGAAGTCCAAAGTGGGCTTGGTACTGCAGCCGTCATCGTTATGGATAAATCAACGGACGTTGTAAAAGCCATCGCGCGCCTTTCATATTTCTACATGCATGAGAGCTGCGGCCAGTGCACGCCGTGCCGTGAAGGCTTCGGCTGGGTCAATCGCGTGATGAACCGAATGGTGACGGGCGATGCCCGGATGGAGGAGATTGATATGCTCCATCAGGTCACCAAAGAAATCGAAGGCCACACAATCTGCGCCCATGGCGACGGTGGTTCCTGGCCGATCCAGGGCCTATTGCGCCATTTCCGGCCGGAGCTTGAGAAACGTATTCTCGCGCGCCAGCAGGCGGCGGCGTAGGGGGAACGGGCGATGCCAAAGCTTAAAGTTGACGGCGTAGAAGTCGAGGTTCCTGCCGGTGCCACAGTGCTGCAGGCTTGTGAGGAAGCGGGCAAGGAAATCCCGCGTTTCTGTTATCACGACCGCCTGTCCATCGCTGGCAACTGCCGTATGTGCCTGGTTGAAATCAAGCCCGGGCCGCCGAAACCAGCAGCGTCTTGCGCGATGCCGGCTGGCGAAAATATGGAAGTCTTTACGGACTCGCCCATGGTTCAGCATGCCCGCAAAGGCGTGATGGAAATGCTGCTGATCAACCACCCGCTGGATTGCCCGATCTGTGATCAGGGCGGCGAGTGTGATCTGCAAGACCAAGCAATGGGCTACGGCGTATCTGGCAGCCGCTTTGAAGAAAACAAGCGCGCCGTCGTCGACAAATATATGGGCCCGCTGGTCCAAACGATCATGACCCGGTGCATCCACTGCACCCGCTGCGTCCGTTTCATGGACGAGATTGCAGGCGTGCCCGCCATCGGCGCACTTGGCCGTGGCGAACATATGGAAATTTCGACACTGGAAGCAGGCATTGCGTCCGAACTCTCCGGCAATATCATTGACTTGTGCCCCGTTGGCGCATTGACCTCCAAGCCATATGCCTTCGTCGCGCGCCCTTGGGAGCTGCAGAAGACCGAAGGCATTGACGTGATGGATGCGGTCGGAACCAACATACGCATCGATGCGCGCGGGCCAGAAGTACTCCGTGTGCTTCCGCGCCTGCATGAGGACGTCAACGAAGAATGGCTGTCTGATAAATCTCGTTTCGCAGTTGATGGTCTTAAGCGGCAGCGCCTCGACAAGCCCTATTTGCGGGGTGCTGATGGCAAGCTGAAGCCAAGTAATTGGGACGCAGTCCTCCGCGTTGTCGCGGACAAGGTCAAGGCGACTGAGCCAGGTAAGTTGGCTGTCATTGCTGGCGATCAGACAGATTGCGAAACCATGTTCGCAGCCAAAACTTTGTTTGAAGGCGCGCATTTCGAGTGCCGCCAGGACGGCATGAAGATTGAAGGCTCCGTTCCGCGTGGCGCATATATCCTGAACGCTGGCCTCGCTGGCGTTGAAGATGCAGACCGGTTGCTGCTGATTGGCGCTGACCCGCGCGTTGAAGCGGCGGTCTTTAACGCTCGTATCCGCAAACGTTGGCTGCAGGGTGGATTCAAGGTTGGCGTGATCGGCCAGGTTGGCGATCAAACCTACAAGACTGAACTTCTAGGCGATGGCCCGGATGGGTTGAGCAAAGCAGCAGATTTCCTTGAAGGCGCTGAGCGCCCGATGTTGCTTGTGGGTGCCGGCGCGTTGGCGCGGGCCGATGGCGCTGCGATTCTGGCGAAAGCCCGTGCGCTAAGTGTGGTCAATGATGATTGGAACGGCTTTGGCGTTTTGCACACGGCAGCAAGCCGGGTTGGCGGCCTCGATCTTGGCTTCGTGCCGGGCGAGGACGTTAAAGATGTTGACGCCATTTTGGCAGGTGCCGAATCGGGCGACATCGAAACGGTCTACTTGCTCAGCGCTGATGAATTTGACGCGAGCCGACTACAGAACGCCTTCGTAATTTATCAGGGCGCACTCGGTGATGCGGGCGCCCATGCGGCGGATGTTATTCTGCCAGGTGCGGCATATCCTGAAAAAAGCGGGACCTATGTGAATATGGAAGGCCGGGTGCAACGTAGCCAACGCGCCGTGTTCCCGCCGGGGGATGGCCGCGAAGATTGGTCGATCCTCCGCGCACTTTCCGGTGCTATGGATGCGACGCTGCCATACAATGATCTCCGCGGCCTTCGGGAAGCAATGGAAGCCGCATGTCCTGTCCTTGCTGATTTGGACGCCCAGGCCCCTGGCGAATGGGGCGCGTTTGGCTTAGAAGGCGCACTAGATTCCGCTCCCTTCGTTAGCGCCGTGCAGAACTTCTACATGACTGACCCAATCTCCCGCGCAAGCCCGACTATGGCGAAATGTACCGCCGAATTCGGGGCTGCCGCTGAAAAGCAGGCCGAAGCCCATGGATAGCTTCTGGAGCGCATACGCCTGGCCGACGATCATTATCGTCGCCCATATCCTGGCGACCGTTTTACCGTTGATGGGCGCTGTCGCCTATCTCACGCTGGCGGAACGTAAAGTCATTGCGTCCATGCAGCTGCGGCGCGGCCCAAATGTGGTCGGACCGTTTGGATTGTTGCAGCCGATTGCTGACGGCCTGAAGCTGCTGACCAAAGAAACCATTATCCCGGCTGGTGCCAACGCAGCGCTGTTCATTATGGCGCCGATCCTGACGTTCATTCTGGCGTTCGTCGCTTGGGCGGTAATTCCAGTTGATGAAGGCTGGGCGGTCGCGAACATCAATGTTGGTGTGTTGTATCTCTTCGCAATCTCATCGCTTGGCGTATACGGCATCATTATCGCTGGTTGGGCCTCAAATTCGCGCTATCCGTTCTTGGGCGCGCTGCGCTCTGCCGCGCAGATGGTGTCCTATGAAGTCTCCATCGGCTTTGTGATCATCACGGTGCTGCTGTGTGTCGGGTCGCTGAACCTGACCGACATTGTACTGGCGCAAAAGGGTCTTTGGTACTGCATCCCACTGTTCCCGATGTTTGTGATCTTCTTCGTATCGGCGCTGGCGGAAACCAACCGCGCGCCGTTCGATCTTCCGGAAGCGGAAGCGGAGCTTGTCTCCGGCTATAACGTTGAATATTCGGCAATGACATTCGCGCTGTTCTTCCTCGGCGAATACGCCAACATGATCCTGATGAGCGGCATGACTGTGACGCTCTTCCTGGGCGGTTGGTTGCCGATCATCGATATCGCGCCGTTCAACTGGATCCCAGGCGTTTTCTGGTTTGCAGCCAAAACGGCATTCATCCTGTTCTGCTTCTTGTGGGTGCGTGCAACGTTCCCGCGTTATCGCTACGACCAATTGATGCGGCTCGGCTGGAAAGTATTCCTGCCATTCTCGCTGCTTTGGGTCGCTCTCACCGCTGGCGCGCTGGTCATGTTTGACTGGCTGCCGAAACATTAGACCGTAGGGAGAGGACCAAAGACCATGTCGTCTATTAATCGCGCGGCCCGAAGCTTCCTCCTGGCGGAACTGGTTTCCGGCATGGCGCTCACATTCAAATATATGTTCAAGCGCAAAGTCACGCTGAACTACCCGTACCAAAAAGGCCCGTTGAGCCCGCGCTTCCGTGGCGAACACGCGCTCCGCCGCTATCCGAACGGCGAAGAACGCTGCATCGCCTGCAAGCTTTGTGAAGCGATCTGCCCGGCCCAGGCCATAACGATCTGTCTCTTATACACATCTGACGCTGCCGACGATCTACTCTGTGTAGA
>OJGW01000715.1_pt1 | contig 10802 bp, 4 predicted proteins | sample 1594511 | NCBI WGS metagenome assembly OJGW01 (sample SAMN05416844, study PRJEB24817) | seawater metagenome | isolation source: Sea water | place: Canada:Atlantic | collected 2013-07
TGTGTATAAGAGACAGATCATGCCCACATGCTGAAAATTATGTGGCATCTTGTCAGTAATGAAATTTCCCTCAGCGCCAGCACCTTCGTCATCTAAATAAAGCGGAGTCTTTTCAAAGTAGTGCATGGCGAGTGTTCGCCAGTCGTGACCTGACATTTTTTCAGGCAATGGCGCCTTACCTAAAGCGACGTCATTCTGATACTGAGTGACAAGAAAACCTAATGCTTCGTTCTCTCCACCGGCTGCTACATTCTGTAGCTGCGCTAATATCCGTTCGACTAACGTTGTGCCAGAGCGCGGCATACCAACGATAAACAACGGCGTCGCGCGCCCTCCTGTCTCTGCGGGCACCGCGGCGAATTGTGCGAATTGTTGCAGGATACGCTCACACGCTAAGTTATTAGCCGATGAATCGTAATGAGTAGAGGCCGCCTCCATACTGCGTTTTTGTTGAGTATTCGCCTCTAAGTAGAACCTATAAGCCGTTTGAGTATCTCCAAGCCGCGCGTATGCGTCGGCTTGAACGTAAGCAATCAGTTGTTTCTCATACGCTGACCAACTGCCTTCTTGCAGGCTTGCCTGAATACGCTGAAGCAAAATAGGCAGCGCATCTGGCTGAGAAATTTCGAGCAAAACGCTCCATGCTTCTGCATTACCTGAATTCTTTTTAAGCGCCGCCTCACTCGCAGCAATTGCTTGCGCATAGTCTCCTTTAAGGCGCCACAGCCGTGCTTGCAGCAAATAGAACTCTGTTGTTTCAGCACCAGCCTCTCTTGCGTATTGAACATAAGATTCGCATTGATCGACTTTTCGAGCGAGTAAGAATAAGTCGGCAAATTTCACAAATTCAGCGGCACCCGGAGTGATCAATCTAAGGTAGTGCCCATACGTTTTAATAGCCAAATCATAGTCGCGCAATCGGCCAGCGGCGAGCGCGAGCGCCTGAGCAACCTCCGCATTAGTCGAATCTGCCTGCAAAAGCTGTCTCAACAGTGCCACCGATCTGTCCCAGGCACCCAACAAGCCAAATGCTTGCGCTCGAAGCAAGTGACTTGCCTGCGATCGATGAGGAAAGCGGTCAAGTTGTTCTAGCACGAGTTGAGGTTTATTGAGTGCGAGGAGTAAATTGCAGACATTCGCTGAGAAGGGTTCATCCATTCCACCGCTTCGGCCGGCGCGCGCGGCAAGCTCGGCCGCAGACGAATTGTCACCTTTGCTCCGCAGACAGATAGCATAGTTATAGGCGATGTCTGCAGCATCGGGTTCGAGCGCTAACGCCATCGAAAGAAGCGGCTCGGCTTCTGAAAACTGCTGAGCCTGCATTAACACAGTGCCCAGCCCATAGAGCGCATCAACCTGTTGAGAATCTACACTCAACTGCTGGGTATAGAGTCGCTTAGCGGCATCGAGGTCGCCTCGGCGGTGTGCCGCCTCGGCTTGCTGAACCAAAGAATCCATCGTTATTTTTTACTCAAAAGTGCTGATACCTATCGCTCTAATGCGCGTTGTATGTATTAATATTGTCGCATACCATTTAACTATCAAGACGCCTTATTTAACGCAGCAATCCTAATCCGGCAATCACTATGACATGCTAGGCTATTGAAATGATCGTCAACAACACTCTATCGCTTTCACCCGATTTGAAATCCAATCCCTGGGCGTAAGTATTCGCCGAAAAAGGACGAGTGCATACTCCAAATTTTCTCTCCGAAGAGTCCGCCTCAACTGTATTCGAATGCCTCTACAGCCAGGCTGCTTGAAATCTTGTTTGCCAACAAGATGGAATTAATCAGGATCTGAATGAGAATATCGGTGCTGTTTGGAATGGGGAGCAGCTTGCCTTGTTTACGAAAAAATTGCACGAGCAGGCGAGCTCGCAGTTTCAGTATTTGTATAGAACGATACCCATCTACGATATTTATCACAAGCAGCTCATGCCCGAAAATTTTCTCAATGAAATTTTTAAGTTCCTAAATAGCTCGGCTTTTTAGACTATTTACGCAACACTCTAGCAATGCCAGATATTGAATTCGCCGATGCTCAAGCCACCTGCTATACCAGCGGCGACTTTCTCAACAAGCACGATGACAGCGCGCCCAGTAAGAACCGACTAGCGGGGTATGTCTTAAATTTAACACCCGCTTGGATTCCCAATTGGGGCGGGGCGCTTTAGTTTTATGATTCACACGATAACTGAGTCGACACACTCGTCCCTAGTTACAACGCGCTCAATGTTTTTAGAGTGCCGCAGCCACATGCGGTTACCTACCTGCCCCCGTATGCCCTCGGCAAACGGCTTTCTATTACGGGCTGGCTTCGAGCCGGCGCTGATCCTGGCGCTTAATCTTTTCGCTGCGCCTGTCAGCCGAGCAAACGACGCTCGAAGTTATTTTCGCTCTCGAGCAGGCACCACATCGAACGGCGCAGTTAACCTAAAGTCGGCGGTGTCTCCTTCAAAAGCGTAAGTACCATGCCATGTGTACGAGGGAAACAACACCAATTGTCCGGCCGCTGGATGAATAACCCTTTCGACCACTTCGCGCTCCCCTAACATAAGCGCGCTTTCACCAAACTTGATGCATCCGGATTGGCTCGCTTGGTCGGACATGGTGTCTGGCAACGAAATGTAGCTCGCCGAGCTAATCCACCCTTCTGGGTGTACATGATTGACATGAAACCCCTGCGGCTTGAGTTTTACTGACCAGGAACCTGAGAACGTAAACTGGCCGCTCTTTGCTGTAGCCAGTCGACTTAAAAAGGGATGGTTCTCATCGGGCGAGAAACGCTGCAGGTAGCTTTCGACCACCTGAGTCAGCGCATCTTTGTAGCTCGCGAGTACGGGATTGCGCTTCTGCAACAAGCGCCCCGGCGTCTGCGTTCCAGACTTCAATGTCTGCTGAGTAGGCGCTACCTGAGCCCGATGCATTCCCAACAACACAGACTCCAATTCGGCGAGAAAGTTGTCAAGACTGCTGTAGCCTGCTGGAACTGGCAGCGTAAACACGCCGATAAGATTTTCGTAATCTATAAGCCACTGATAGCGCTCATCGCCTAGCAATCTCCAGCAAAGCCCTTGTAAGGCCCACGTGAGCTGGTTCAATGGCGCATATAAGAATAGTCGATCAATTACTGCCTGTGCCAAATCATAATTTGCTTGAATAATATGCACTCGCACTAAATCTTGTGCGGTGCGTAGATCAAATGCTTGCCCAAGAGCCTTGGTGAAAGCGATCTGAGCTCGGCTATAGTCGAGTTTATTCGCTGCAAGCCTGCCTTGAACGTGGAGTAGTGCAGCTGTGGTCTCAATTGATAGCGCCTGGTCCAACTGGCGTTGCGCAGTTTCATCGCGCCCTGTAGCACTCAAGCTATTGATGTAAGACAAGCGCAGGGAGATGTCGTGTGGCGACTGTACAATGGCTTTTTGATAGCTGCGCTCGAGCTCCTCATGTCTACCTGCCTGCCAGTAAAACTCATGCAGCGTTTCGTGAGCTAGAACAAAGCCAGGATTCTGTTCAATACTCTTTAAATACTCAGACTCTGCCTGTTCATGTTCGCCAGACTCAAACAACGCATTCGCGTAGTTGTAATGAATTTCCGCATTTTTAGGCGCGAGCCCCAGTGCTATTTTATAGTTGGCAGTCGCAAGAGCTAGCTGCTCATTGCATTTGTAACACAGAGCGAGGTTGTGTCTTGCAGTCACATGATTAGGATTAATCTCGAGTGCGCGTTGATAGTATTCTGTAGAGAGTTCGAAATTCTCTAACGCCTTATGCGCGTCCCCTAGCCCCGTCAGCGCACCGATGTCTTTAGAGTTTTGAGCGATTGCGCGGTCTAACTCGACCACAGCCGCCCCTGGACTCACAGAGATCAATAAGAGACCCAAATTTTTTAGAGCGTCTTGGAAATTAGGATTTAATTGCAAAGCTTGCCGATAGTGCTTTTCAGCGAGCAAATTGTTTCCCTGCTTAGCATAAACATTGGCTAGGTTATTATGCACCTCTGGCTGTTCCGATTGTCGGGACAAAGAGCGCAAAAGATAGTCTATTGCTGCGCTCAATTGATTCTGGTCTGCGCTTGCTAAACCTGCCAGATGGAGGAGATTTGGCTCCTCGGGTATTTTCTCGAGCAACGCGTTGATCTTCGCTAAGACAGCGGGCTCGTGATTATTAATCGCCGCAAAGAGCTGCCCTAGTAATTGCTGAAACTGCTCGGGATTAATGCCAGCCATATCCTTTCCTCTATGCAAAAAAAACGGCGGGCCTAAGCCCACCGTTTTTACACTTCACTAAAACCCTTGGGTTATAGCTTGTAGCTAGCGCTTAAGAATACACGTGGGCCAAACAACGAGTAAGTCGATGGGAACGTGTTGCTCTGCTCAGAAACAGAACCCACCGGATTTGGCAGCTCATCAGTGACGTTCTGCACACCGAGTGTAAGTCTAGCTTTTTCATTGAATTGGTAAGCAGCGCTCAGATCAAGGTAGTACATCGCATCGATCTGAGGTGCCGCCAAAGTATTGGCTGCAACTGGTCCGTTTGCAATGCGATCGTCGTCAACTTCCCCTAGGAAGCGGAGTAGACCTGACACAGTCCAAGCACCTGAGGTCAGTGTCGCGCGCGTATTCCACGCGATATCGGTATAGGGCGACCCGCAAGTGTTGCCGAAGCTGCCAGCACAAACGTCGACTCGATCAGCAAGTTCAGCGACCGGAGTAGAGTCAAATTTATCTAGGAACGTGCTGTTAAATGTTACGTTCAACGTAGAGCCTTGACCTCCGATACCAAAGTCTAACTCAGTAGCATAGTTTACGTTAAGGTCAACACCACTAGTCTCGATCAGACCAATGTTAGAGTTTAAGACGTTTACTAGGCCAACATTACCATCCGAGCGGCGCGTTATTGCCTGACAGAAAGGCGAACCCGCATCTTTGACTACGTTGTAGCAGAGGTCGAGCACATTAGAAACACTGCCACCAAGTACGCTAATCGCATCTTCAATCTCGATGTTATAATAATCGACGGTAATATCTAAACCATCCATAGGCTGGATCACAGCGCCTACGGTAAAGGTATTTGAAGTCTCTTCCTTCAGTCCAGGGTTACCACCGAACGTACCTTGAATCTGAGAGTTCGCTTGTTCGAAAACTCCAACATTAGCCGCAGAAACACCCATTGCTTGACACAATGCTACGTCAGTGGTTCCAGATTCGAAACCATTAGAGGCACACGGATCAGACGCACTAGGAAAGCCGTTGCTCTGGCCTAGAAACAATTCCGATACATTAGGGGCTCGGACTGCTTCTTGATAACCAACTCTAAAGCTTAGCATTTCAATCGGTGAGTAATTGATTGCTGCAGCAAACGACCCAACGTTACCGATATTTGAATAGTCTGAGGTTCTAGCTGCGGCCCAGACAGTTAATGCTTCAACCATAGGCTGGTCTTGCATAACTGGTATTGATATTTCACCAAAGAAGTCAGATGAACTGTATCCACCAGTTGTTGCTTTGCCGGCATTAAAACCTAGTACATCACCTGAAGACAGAAAGCTGTCTGGGCGGAAGCTAGACGAATCAGATCGATGCTCGTAGCCGACTACGACGGCGATGGGCACGTCTGATGTTGGAAGTGTGAGCCAGTCTCCTGAAAGACTTGCTCCAAAAACTTCCTGCTCAATGCTGGTTATGTTAGTCGCGCCGATGTTAACGAAGTCGATGGCGGCTTGCGAGATATTGCCCGCACCAAAAATATTCATTGGAGCGCACCCATTAGATGTATCTTGGCAAGCGAGACCATCGTCTGTGACGGCTGCGGCCTGAACAAATCGCGAGGCAGAAACGTCGTTGTTGAGGGCATTACTGTTATCAAGGTTAGAGAGGCTATAAGACGCATCGAAAGACCAGCTGTCAGTGATTTCTCCCGTAGCACCGAGTAGGACACGGAAAGCGTCTCGAGTATCTACAGACTGACGAGAGCCGTTTTCAACCATTCGACGGCCAATATAGAGTGGAACGTTTCCATCTGAATTGGCAGTAGCACCCCTTAGAGCAGTTTGGGCATTTGGGCCGAAAAACGCGCTGTTAGGATTCACAAATACTGACGTAAACGCTGGTGTCGGAGCCAGTTCTTGCGGTACTAGATTACGAGAGAAATTCATCTCACTATAGACTTCCACCGTGTCGGTTAAATCATAGTGACCCATGGCGGTTAGGAGATAGCGCTCCTGCGGTAATTGCAGGAAGTTATCAGGAGCGTAATTAAAGCGATCTCCTGGCTCTTGCCATGCCCGGCCTTCGCCATTCGCATCGAAGATGCCGAGCGTGTCGCCGTTAGGTAACGTTGGGCCGCCGAATACGCGGGTACCAGGGACACCTGAAGAACCGCCTGGAACAAGGGCAGGCTTACCATCTACAGTTCGATCCCCTAGTGCGTTGCTAGAGAAAGCGCGAGCGTCTGAGAAAAGGGCCTTGCGAGACATGTAGGAAGCGTAAAGAACCGCATTGCCTCGACCATCGTCAAAATTACCACCGATAGTTACGTCAAAGTTATATTTCTCGGCGTCCCCTTCGCTAGTAATATCATAAAGACTAGTGATTTCCATGCCTTCAAAATCGTCGACCAGCTGGAAGTTAACAACACCAGCCATTGCGTCAGAACCGTATACGGCAGAAGCACCACCGGTCAAAACGTCTACCTGCTTAATTAACGTAGCGGGAATCGAGTTAAGGTCGACTACACCTGACTGTGTAGCAGGGATGTAACGGCGACCATTCACCAGGACCAGAGTACGTGAAGTACCCAGCCCACGAAGATCGACACGAGCTGTGCCGTCACCAGGATTATTAGAACTAGGACCGAATGATGGAATAGTTGACGGAAGCTCATTCAATTTTTGCTCGACATTGAGGATGCCGGAGATTTGAAATTCTTCACCAGAGACAGTAGTGAACGGGCTAACAGCTGCCAGATCTGCGCGCTGAATGCGTGAACCTGTAATAACGACTTCTTCGACCATCTGATCTTGAGCGAAGACGCTTGGAGCGATACCTACAGAACCTGTACCAGCGATCGCGGCAAACGCGACGCTGAAGGCGTGTGCCTTGCGGTTTAATTTGAACATTTATAGTTCCCCTGCAATAGATAATAGAGGGCTACTATCAACCTGATCGATAGCGCCAATCCTTTAGTTTGAATTAAGTAGCACTACGTACTGCATAGCGCGTGGCGCGAATCTTACATGGATTCAGAGAATACTTGAACAACTTTGCCGCTTTTGGGGCCCCAAAAACACTATTTCCCCATATTTCGATGCATTGCAGCTTAAATTGCCCTTTGATACTCAAATTCTATGACTATTTCACAAGGTTTGATCATATTTTGATCACGATGCTTTTGGAAATACCAAGATTCAAGTATGGACTGCCATAATCGGCGGCAATTAGGGTTACATTGTCACGGGAATTTGAAGCCAGAACTTAGAGACTAGGCTGCACTGAGGGGAAGTTTACACCAATTATTGAAACATAAAGAAACAATTAAGAACAAGAAATGTTTATAAAGGCCGAACAGAGAACCTGTAGCCGGCGCCTCGAACCGTCTGCACCAGACGCGCATAATCAATTGTCGCGCCCTCTACCGACGACAAGGCCTTACGTAGCCGACGGATGTGCACATCGATTGTGCGCTCTTCGAGATAGACATTACCGCCCCAAACTGAGTCTTGTATGTGATCGCGGCTGAACACCTTTTCTTGATTCATGAGGAAGAATTTAAGTAGGCGAAACTCAGTGGGTCCCATATCTACAGGCTTGTCCTCGATTGTGATTCGGTGACTCGAGGGGTCTAGCTGCAAGTCGAACACCTGCAATGCTTTGTTCTTCTGCTTGTCGTCGATGCGGCGCAGCACAGTCTTGATGCGGGCGACGAGTTCTCGAGGCGAGAAAGGCTTGGTGACGTAATCATCAACGCCTTCGCTCAAGCCTTGTACTTTATTGTCTTCGCTGCTTTTGGCAGTGAGCATGATTATAGGGATATTGGCGGTGAGGTCATCGCGGCGGAGACGCCGAGCAAGCTCGATACCACTGCCACCAGGCAGCATCCAATCGAGCAAAACCAAGTCGGGCTTTTTATCGATGATCGACACATGTGCGTCGTGGGCGTTGGCTGCGCTGATACTATTAAATCCTGCGAGGTCTAAAGTAATGCTCACCATGTCGCGGATAGCGGCTTCGTCGTCGACGATCAAAATAGTAGATTCGGACATAGTACTCAAACCCTCAGCAAGAACCACTAACAGTCCTCTTTTGAGAACGTGTTATCTAGACGACATCGTTTTTGTTACCCGCTGATTTAATCATCAAACTATGACATTTGCGTGACAATGGCAATGCAATCCTGCAATAACTTAGAAACGATACTGCACCTGCAAAGATGCCTCTCGGCCCAGATTAAATCCATTAGTAAGCAGGCTACCTTGTGTAATCTCACTGCGCGCATCAAGAATGTTTTTGGCCTTGGCAGTAATCTGCCAATGATCGTCAAGCTCGCGGATAAAAATGAAATTCAACTCGCCGTAACCTTCTTGAATGAGATCTGGCGCACTCTCGATTCCGACCTCGGCAATGCGATCACCAAAGTAGTGATACAGCAGCGTTGCTGTTGTGCCCGAGTAAGGCTCGTAGCCGATTTGCGCATTGAACAAAACGTCTGACTGACCTTGAAGTGCACGCGACATGCTGGTCAACGAACCACGGTCTTCATCTCGAATCTCTACCCTCGAATCAATGAACGAAACATTGCCTTGCACATAAAAATTTTCGCCGAGCTGCCCCAAGAAATCGAGACGCTTATAGGCTTCGATCTCGATTCCCTGATTCTCTGCAGAAGCCGCATTGATATAAGTAACTTTGCGATCCACAGGACTGAATATCGTGGCCTCTATCGGATCTACGAATTCTTTATAGAAATACCCTATCGAGACATAGTCACTAAAAGCAAAATACCATTCCCAGCGAAAATCGATATTGGTAATCGAGGTGATATCGAGATTAGGATTGCCGAAGATTTCCCGACCTGTTTCGGGATCTATAAATGGCGAGGTCGATAGCTCTCGAAAATCTGGCCGCGATACGGTTTCGCTGTAGGCGAAACGAAATTGTTGGTCGTTATGAATGTAAGTTGCACTAAATGCCGGTAAGAATTCTTTACGCGACAATTCGGCCACCGCCGCAGTTTCCGGCCTGAATAAGTCGAATGTGGTAGAAACCTGATTAAAATCTTCTTGCCGCCCGCCGAGCGTTAACCGAAGACGATCGTCGAAATTTACCTCTACCTGCCCATAGATTGCTTCGAGATTATTGTCCGCATAATAGTTATCTGTTGGTCGAGTGATTTCGCGAATTTGGAATCCCGCCCTCACAATATTTTCAGGAATCAGAATCTGCTCCAGCGGCTTTACTAGTAGCGCGGGGTCGTTCGCAATAGGGCCATTAAACGCAAAGCCGTAGCGCCGTATTTCAGAGTCTCTCTGTTTTTCTGCTGAGACATAACCAATTTTCGGCGTAATAATAGAATTCTTTGGTCCGTAGAAAACCATAGTGAAATCGAGACCGAGCTCATTTGCTTGGTCTTCGAGCTGGCTAAAGTTACGGAGATTACCGTCCACACGAGATGAGAATTCGCCCGTATCGTAGCGATAAATACGGTTGTCTGGGGCGTCACGTGTCGCCGTTATTTCGGAATAACGCCAGTTGAATACCAACTCATTGAAACCGGGGAAATAGTGATCGCCTTGAATTTGGTTCGAGGCGAGCTCACGTTCCACCCACTCTATCTCGGTAATCTCAAGCTCTGACTCAGCCTCGGTATTGCCTTCTGTTTTGAATATTCGATCGTCTGTTTTACGCAGAATAACCGACGTGAAACGAACGTTGTTGTTGTCGTTAATATCTAATCCAGCCGAGAAAATTCCGCTGACATCGATGCTGTTTTCGGTGCCTCGGAAATCGAGGTCTTCCTGTTTAGTGAGTCCTTCGGACCCCGGCACATAAGTATTGCGTTCGATCTGGTTTGTATCCCAACCATTAGAGTAGTCTAATGATGCGAGATAATTGAATTTCATCCCCGAATTGCCAAGCTCATGATAATTGCCCAGCGAGGCAGAAATATTGACATTGGGCGGCGCGTCTTCAACGTTTGGCGTGTACTGATTGTTAAACGACTGCCCTACCGCCTCTAGCTCCTCTTGAGAAACTCCTATTCCCGTGAAGCGACTCATCACACGGAGCTGATTGTCGTTTGCGGTCGCGTTGAGTAGCGCCGACGATTGCGCACGGTATCCGTCGTCTTTACCCATCCAATCGTTGCCGCCTCCTGGCAGGGTATAGCTGTCCTTAAAGGTGGCATTGTCGATCGCGCCCACTGTGCTGGCGAAAGTCCAAAAAAACTCATCAGTCGATTTTTTCGTCCGCAGCTGCAATACACCGCCACCAAATTCGCTCGGATAAGCGGCAGAGTAGGTTTTCTGAACTAATACACTTTCTAAAATCGCCGTAGGGAAAAGGTCCATCGGCACGACACGATTAATCGGTTCTGGGCTTGGCAATATGGCGCCATTTAATAAGGTAGTTGCATACCGCTCACCAAGACCACGGACATAAACATATTTGCCGCTTACTGTACTCAGGCCTGAGACTCGCTTTAGACTCTCGGCTATGTTTGAGTCACCCGAGCGGGTAAATTGCTCTGTGCCCACCTGTCTCTTATACACATCTCCGAGCCCACGAGACCTCTCTACATCTC
>OJGW01000719.1_pt1 | contig 10778 bp, 10 predicted proteins | sample 1594511 | NCBI WGS metagenome assembly OJGW01 (sample SAMN05416844, study PRJEB24817) | seawater metagenome | isolation source: Sea water | place: Canada:Atlantic | collected 2013-07
TTCATAGCTCGCTTTAAGCTGAGCGAAGTCTGCCACGGCTGCGGCTGCTGCGGTGCTGTCGTTTGCCTGCACCAGCAGAGCGACGATTTTATGATCGTCATACCAGCTCATAGAATGATGGTAGCCGTCTTGATCGAGTAGGGCGAAATCGCCCACGCGGTCTGCCGCGAGCGCCACTCTCGGCAATATACTCGCCGCAGCTACTGCTGCCGCGATTAATAAGTTTGTTATTTTCATACCTATCTCCGGTCCTAGATACTGGCCGCTATGCTATGCGGCGAAAGGAAATTTGTTTAAAAACACCGTTTTGCTCTCCTAACTTACGAATTTGTAACAGTTAAGTCAATACTTCAAGCCATCTACATAAGTTAGCTAGTCGAACGTAGCAACGTCCTGAGGGGCTCGAATAGTGCCTTGTTCGCTACCATTATGTCATGACTACAGAATTGCGGATCGTCACCTTCAGGTACGTCGCTAAAGTGACCATAGGCCGCTCCCGCCTCTTTTGCGATAAGCTGCGCCGCCGCGTAGTCCCAGACGCTCAGGCTTTCATAGTAGCCGTCTAGCCTACCTGCGGCGACGAAACAGATATCCAGAGCAGCCGAGCCTAAGCGCCGAATATCTGCGCACTCAGCCAAAACGACGCTCAGGCGTTTAATCATCGGGTCGAGGCCAGTTTTAACATAAGGAAAGCCCGTCGCGATTATGGCTCTGTCGAGTCGAGTCTCCTGCGCAACATTTATTGGCAAACCATTTAACGTCGCCCCACCCCCTCTTTGTGCGGCGAACAACTCATCGCTAAAGGGATTAAACACAACACCGTGCTGAATCAGGCCGCTGTCAACGAAAGCGATAGAGACGCCGGACTGATTGAGCCCGTGCGCAAAGTTCACCGTGCCGTCAATCGGGTCGACAATCCAGAGTGGGCCTTCTACGTCTTCGACTCGGCCTAAGTCAGGAGAAGACTCCTCAGAGAGAATCTGATGGCTCGGATAAGTAGCGCGAATGGCAGCAGAAATGAGATCGTCCGCCGCGATGTCCGCTTGAGTAACGATCTCAATGCCTCCCTTAAAATTACGCTCGAGTGGTTCATTGCGGCGCTTCTCCTCGATTAACTCACCTGCTTGACGCGCGATTTCGAGCGAAAATTCGAATGTTGATTTCATCTATAACCTTTAATCGTGTGGGATGAGTGAGAATATAAACTGCAGTGAAACCAGTTAAGCCGTGGCAAAAGGCTTAATTTGTCGAGTGTAAACCATTTGGAAGCTAGATATAGTCGCTAGTGTGCACTAAGCTGAATACCTAACTTGTAAACCACCTGAGACAGTTATGGTCTTTTCCGGATGGGGTAGATACCCAACTTTAGAGTCGCGGCTAATCGAACCTGTTTCGGCCTCTGAGATCGAAGCCAGTCTGGGCAGTTCAGAGCCGTGGGGCACCCCAGTTATCGCCCGCGGGGCTGGCCGCAGCTACGGCGACAGCGCGCTGGCCGAAACACTCATTAGCACGCGCTATCTCGATAACTTTTCTAGTCTAACCACCTCAGCGTCTGGTCACACTGTGCTGCGCTGCGCGTCGGGCATGAGCCTCGAGAATGTACTCGAGACAATAATCCCGCAAGGTCTGTTTTTACCCGTGCTGCCTGGCACTAAGGCCGTCACCATTGGCGGCGCTATCGCGGCTGACGTGCACGGAAAGAACCACCATATCGATGGCAGCTTCTGCGATCATGTCGAATCCATCCGAATCCTGTTGGCAACGGGCGAGGTTATCGATTGCCACCGCGGGTCTAATGCCGAGCTTTTTCACGCGACCTGCGGCGGCATGGGACTGACGGGAATAATCCTCGACGCAGCAATCAAGCTCACGCCTCTAACCTCGCTAGACATTGCCCAGCGTTCTCTTGTCGCGGGCAACCTTCAAGAATGTATGGATTTAATGGACGAACACTACGACGCGAAGTACAGCGTCGCATGGATAGATTGCCTTGCAAGGGGCGCTGCACAGGGTCGCTCGGTGTTATACCTTGGCGAACACGTTGACGAGCAAGACGCTCGAGAGAAATCCAAGCCGGGGCGAACAGGACTTCGTGCTATTCAACGCAGCGAGCTCAACATCCCCTTCGATGCGCCGTCATTCTTACTTAACAAATACACGATGGCTGGTTTTAATAGCCTTTATTACGCGATGCAAAAGAATCACAGAACACCCAAACCGATAGACTACGACGCTTTTTTCTTTCCGCTCGAGAGATTGCGCAACTGGAATCGCCTTTACGGCGCTAAGGGATTTCTTCAGTATCAGCTCGCACTCCCTCAAGAGTCCGCGCACGCCGGAATCAGCGCCATACTGAGCTGCGCCTCGCAGGCAGGCAAAGGGTCATTTCTCTCGGTGCTCAAAAAGTTCGGCAAAGCCAATAGCAACCTCCTCTCGTTTCCGATCGAAGGCTATACCCTAGCGCTTGATTTCAAATATGAAGCGTCGTTATTCCCCTTGCTCGAGCAGCTCGACACCCTCGTTCTCGACCATGGGGGCCGGCTCTACCTCGCCAAAGATGCGCGCATGAGCAAAGAGTGCTTCCGGCAGTCCTATGGCCAATGGGAGCGATTTGCCGAGCTTCGGCAGAAATTCGACCCTCAGGGACACTTCTCCTCGTTGCAGTCACGAAGGCTCGGACTCGGCTAATGCCGACACTCTCAGCTACTCAACCCTAGTCGAGTCCTGTAAAGTCTGCCCAATAAACCTCTGCGAGCCCAACTCTTATTCATGAATATCCTCTTGATTGGCGCCAACTCGGCTATTGCCACAGCCATGGCACGTCTTTATGCAATCGAAGGCCACAGCCTCTCTCTGGTTGGGCGAGATTTGCTTAAGCTTGAAGCCCTGCGCGACGACCTCGTGGTTCGCGGAGCCGAGAAAGTCGCTTTGGTGGAATTGGATATCACCCATACTGCGCGTCACCCTGAACTTATAGAAAGAGCTAGCACCAACTTGGGCAGTGTCGATCTCGCCTTGATTTGCCACGGCCTACTTCCTGATCAGGCGAACTGCGAACGCGACTTCGTCGCCCTTAAGGCGAGCCTCGAGGTGAATGTAATCAGCACACTGTCGCTGCTTGTCGAGCTGGGTAACTATTTAGAAAAACAAGGTGGCGGCACGCTCGCAACAATTACCTCGGTGGCGGGCGATCGCGGCAGGCGCAGTAATTATGTGTATGGGGCGAGCAAAGCGATGATCTCGACTTTTCTCGAAGGACTACGAGGCAGGCTTCATAACAGCGGTGTTGCGGTTATCGACATACGCCCCGGCCTTGTCGACTCGCCGATGACTCGCGACGTAAAGAAAGGCCCCTTATTCTCATCTCCCGAGCGAGTCGCTCGTTGCATAGTGACGGGCATAAAAAAGGGGCGTCCGACGATTTACGCGCCCGGCTACTGGCGCCTCGTGATGTTTGTTGTGAAAGCGATACCGCAGAAACTCTTTAAACGACTCAAGTTCTAAGAGGCTCGCCGTCGCTTATGCCGCCTACTCCAACCACGCCTCTTTTCGTCGACCTCGATGGCACCGTGCTGAGATCAGACTTATTGTTTGAATCGGTGCTTTGGCTATTACGCCACAAGCCATGGGTTCTATTGCTCGCGCCTTTCTGGCTAATGCGCGGGCGCGCACGCCTTAAGTTCGAAGTCGCCAATCGCGCGCAACCGATAATCGAAAGCCAGCCACGCAATCCCGAGTTCGACGCTTTCCTCCGCGGCGAAGCCGAACGAGGACGCGATCTCATTCTGATTTCTGCAAGCGATGAACGGCTAACAAGACTCGTCGCCAATCACGTTGGCCATTTCGTCGATGCCATAGGCAGCGACGAAAGCACGAATCTCAAAGGGCATAATAAGCTCATTCGAATTCGACATCTGTGCGGCGACAGTGCGTTTGCCTACGCAGGCGACTCAGCAGCTGATCTGGTGATTTGGCAGCATGCCGAGCAGCGCATTACAGTTAACGCGTCAAAAGAAATTCGTACGCAGCTTGCGAATCATCAACCGGTAACCAGAGAAGCGCTGCACTTTGATATTCCGGGCTCGAGCTTACGCGCATTTTGGCGCGCACTGCGCCCGCATCAATGGTTGAAGAACAGCCTGTTGTTTTTGCCGTTACTGCTGTCGCATCAAGCAGATGATCTACCGCTGCTATTCGCTGCTTGTGTAGGCTTCATTAGCTTTAGTCTTTGTGCATCCAGCGTCTATCTGCTTAACGACATGCTAGACCTCGAAAGCGACCGCCAACACGTTAGCAAACACAAAAGACCCTTCGCATCGGGCGATCTTTCTTTGCGTGTTGGCTTCGTCGCAGCGCCTCTCTTACTGCTCGCTTCGTTTGCGATAGCGGCAAGTTTGCCTGCCTCTTTTATCCTCGTACTCACCGCATATTGGGTTACGACGCTTCTCTATAGCCTGTATATCAAATCGTATTTTCTGCTCGATGCCGTCGTATTGGCCGGCTTATTTACACTGCGCATCGTTGCTGGGTCTGCCGCTATTGGCGTCGTCACCACCGATTGGTTGCTCGCGTTTTCGCTTTTTCTCTTCTTCGGCCTCGCGCTCGTAAAACGCCATGCCGAATTAATGAATCTGCAAAAGGCAGGTAAACTTGCGAGTGCGGGACGCGGCTATAACGTGCGACATTTGGCCCTCATTCGCCGCCTAGGCAGCGCTGCCAACCTTGCGGCGATCGCCGTTTTCGCAGTTTACGCACTCGCACCGTCTACCACTCAGCTTTACAGCCAGCCACTTATTTTACTCGGCGTTTGTCCGCCCATGATCTATCTCGTGCTTAGGCTCTGGCGAATCGCGCGCGCGGGACAATTGCAAGAAGATCCTGTGCGGTTCGCGATGCAAGACCTGCGTAGTCAACTATTACTAGGGGCCTGCGCACTGATAATTTGGCTCGCGATTTAACGAGCGCCTCCTTACCGAATCTACCCCTAAAGAATCAGGCCACGATCAGGAATGAATCCGCGATCGGATTCCAACGGCTTGGTCTGTCGATGGGCGTCACCTTCATTGTTGCCGTCAGGCGCGGCTCGAGCGCCTGCGCAAATTCCTCGACGCGATCGAAGTCGGGATCTAACCATTTGTCTATAAGCTCTTTGTTATTCATGTCGAGCATGAGCGGCAGGGATTTAGGGTGAATATGCTGCCACTGAGGGATAAGCGGCGGCAGCGTAACGATGGACGCACCGAACACCGACTCGCCTGTCTCTCGATTAATGTAGTGTTTATACACACCGCCAAAAGCAATCGCTGCGTCTTCGAGTTCGATCTTATGGTACGTTTTTTTATCGCCTAATCCTTCCACGAAGGCGCTTGCCGGAATGATGCAGCGCGATTCTCGAAACGGCATGTAGGCAGCCGAACGCGGCAAATCGAGCTTGTCTGAGCGAGAGTTGAAACTTGCGTATTTGTAGTTTGGCGCAAGGCTTGTAGGATCGAGCAGCAGCCACCAGGTCGCCTCGCTTACTTGACGACTTTTTTGTCCTTCGGCATTTCTTCGTTCTAGAACAATTGCAATCGGACCGCCTGGCGCGATATCAGCGCGGAAATTATGGGTAGGCAGCGGCACGCCCAGCAACGCACAAAGCAGCTGCACCTGAGGGCTATCGATTAAATTAAAACGACCACACATAGTTGACCTCTGAAATTACGCCGCGCCGCGGTTTTGTCGCGCATGCAAGCCCACATTGCCATGCCAACCTCGAGAATTTAAGCCTTGGGGAAGTCGCCGGTCTCTATACCTTTTGGCCGCACTGGGTTTTAATGTAAACAACAAAAATAAAGGAGCCGCTATGACACCTGCCAAACTTGTCAACACATTGCGCCGCGTATTTAGCCTCTGCTTTTCACTTGCTATTCTAGCCTTCGTGTTCAGCCTTAATCAGAACACGGCGCTCGCAGCAGAGGCAAACGGCTTTCGCGCTCGGCTCTCGCCTATGCCGACCACTCCTCAGACGAAAAACACCATTACTGGCAGTGGTGAGGCACTCGTCTCTCTTACGGGCAATACGCTTACGCTCACCGGCGCGTTCGCCGGCATGAGTTCGGTCGCGACGATGGCGCATATTCACAACGGCCCACCTGCGCAGCCCGGCCCAGTTGTCGCTGCACTTACCGCAACCGAGGCTACGGATGGCGGGCTAACCGCTAAGATCGAGCTTACGGATGAACAGCTTATGGCGCTTAAGGAAAACGCACTCTATGTACAAATTCATAGCGCAACCAATCCTGCGGGTGAGTTACGTGGCTGGTTATTCGCACAGCCCTAACGCTCAACCTATTAGACTCTATAGAAGCGAGAACAGACATGAAAATGCAAAAGTCACGCCTCAGACCTCTTCCTCTGCGTAACGCTTTGCTCTCTCTAGCCGTGGCGCTTGGTTTGGTTGCCTGCGGCCAAGAGTCAACGCAGGTGCCCACGTCAACAGTCATTCCTGCAACGATGACCAGTGCATTTTCCGATCAGGCTGCGCTCGGCGCAGGCAAATTCACGGCTAACTGCGCGGCATGCCATGGTGTGAATCTTGAGGGCACCACGCTGGGCCCGCTGCTTTCGGGTAGACCATTTCTGCAGCGCTGGGGTGACCGCACGCCTAGCCTACTATTCAGAAACATTAAAGCGAATATGCCTCCCGGTGGCAACGAAGGCATAAGCGACGCAGACTATCTCGCCATTACCGCACATATACTCGATACCAACGGCGTCGATGCAATCACCGCAGCGCTTACAGCCTTGACAGACTTCACTATCGCCGACAATGCCTCCGAGCTTGTTGCTAATCGTCAGCGAAGCGAGCCTCCGGCACCCGAGGGAATTACTGTCGCCGGCAATGTCGATGACTACGTGCCTTTTGTGCCAGTGACCGATGCGATGCTCGAAGCGCCGGATCCCGCCGACTGGCCGATGATACGCCGCAGTTACGACGCGCACAGCTTTAGCCCGCTCGATCAAATAAACACCGCCAATGTCGACAGCCTCAGCCTCGAATGGGTGTGGAATATGCACGAAGGCGATTCCGAGCCTTCGCCTTTGGTCTACAAGGGAATCATTTATCTCATCAATCCTGGCAATGTCATTCAGGCTCTGGACGGCAAAACAGGCGAGCTGATTTGGGAAAACTGGGCTGGCCCTGCGAATCGTCAAGACATGCGTAATATCGCTATCTACAACGACAAAATTATTCAGGCAACAACCGATGCGAGACTCATCGCACTCGACGCGCGCACGGGCGAACAAGTTTGGGAAACGGCGGTTGCCGACAACACCCAGGGTTTCGAAAACTCGAGCGGACCGATCGTTGCCGACGGTCGCGTTATCCTCGGACTTGCAGGCTGCGCGCGCTATATTAAAGACGACTGCTACATCAGCGCACACGACGCAAACACCGGCGAACTCGCTTGGCGTTTCAACACCATAGCCAAGGCAAATGAACCCGGCGGTGATACGTGGGGCGAGCTCGATGACATCTTTCGTGCAGGCGGAGAAACGTGGATAACCGGCAGCTATGACCCCGACCTCAAACTTACCTACTGGGGTACTGCTCAGCAAAAACCTTGGGTGCCAGTAAGTCGGCACTTAACCATAAACGACGAAGGCCTTTTCACTAATTCAACCGTTGCCATAAATACCGTTGACGGCACACTCAACTGGCACTTCCAGCACGTGCCCGCCGAGGCTCTCGATCTGGACGAAGTATTTGAGCGCGTGCTCGTTAACCGCGGTGGCGAAAAGCTGGTCTTCTCGCTCGGTAAATACGGCATCCTGTGGAAAAGCGACCGCGTCACAGGTGAGTTCAAAGGCTATAAAGAGACGGTTTTCCAGAATGCCTTCACCAATATCGACGCCGTCACCGGACGCGTAACTTATCGCGAGGATATCCAAAACGCCAAACTCAATGAGTGGACGTCGGCGTGTCCAAGCAGCGCAGGCGGAAAAGACTGGCACTCGATGACCTATCACGAGCCTAGCGGTCTGATGATCGCGCCTCTTAGCCAAACCTGCTTAGAAAATGCGGCGCGCGAAGTCGCCCTCGTGCAGGGCGGTGGAGGTTTGGCGGCGAGCCGAAAGTTTTTCGAAATGCCAGGCACCGATGGCAACCTTGGGAAAATCGGCGCGTATAATGTCGACACCATGGAAGAGGTTTGGAGTCACCAGCAGCGCGCGTCTTTTCATACAGGGACTATGTCGACCGCGGGCGATCTCGTCTTCGTTGGCGACTTAGATAGACGCTTTAAGGCGCTTAACGCACGCACGGGAAAATTACTGTGGGAGACACGCCTCGGCACCTCCGTTCAGGGTCATCCTGTGAGTTTTGCGATCGATGGCAAACAATATATCGCGGTAACGAGCGCAGTTGGTGGAACAAGTCCGCGCACTGTGCCCGACGTTATCGCGACCGAAATCACCTATCCGCGCTGGGGCAACGCGCTCTACGTGTTTAGCCTTCCTGGAAACTAATTATGAGCGAAGAAGGGCAGCACGAAGTCGAAGAATCTATCGGTCCGGTAATAGGCCAGATCGAATGGCTGGACCTAACCGTTAATGATGCCTCACGGGTAAAGAATTTCTATTCGTCGGTGGTTGGCTGGAAATCCGACGATGTAGACATGGGCAGCTACAGCGACTACAGCATTCACACCCCCGAAGGCAGAGATACCGTCGCCGGTATCTGCCATGCCCGTGGCCCCAATGCTAATCTGCCAAGCCAATGGCTGGTTTATGTGCGCGTTGCTTCGGTGCAAGAAAGCGCCGACACTTGTAAGCGGTTAGGCGGCGAAGTACTCGACGGCCCGCGGCGCATGGGTGGCAGCAATTTCTGTGTGATCAAAGATCCGGAAGGGGCTGTCATGGCTTTGCTGTCCAACTGAATTACCGACTTCTTACTCACAGGCGTCGCGGTTAACCGATAAAGGAAGTAGACGATGACGGGTACACTTGAACATATTTATCTCGTTGCCGAAAAGCGCGGCGAGACCGAGGCACGTGAGAAAATCGAGTTAGAGGCGGGGCTTGGCATCGTAGGTGATCGTTATCATACCTACGCCAAAAGCTGTCTCGCTGCCGAAGACCCTGTGCCTGAAAACCACCTTAGCCTAATCGATAAGTCGGTGCTCGATGACTTTCTCGCCAACCAAGCGAAAGACTCGGGCTTAGAGTACGCCGACTTTCGTCGCAGTCTGATTACCAGTGGCGTTGACCTCAATGCGCTGGTAGACAAAGAATTTATGGTGGGCACTGCACGCTGCCGCGGCATCGAATTGTGTGAACCCTGTGCGTTCCTCGCAGCCACAGTGCATAGAGGCGTATTACCTGGTTTGGTCAATCGTGGCGGCCTTCGCGCGATTATTATTAAAAGTGGCAATGCTGGAATCGGCTCGGCTGTTACCGAAGCCTAGAAATAGCCTCGCGGCAAATCGGCCGCACCAAATTCACATCCTCAAGGATGAGTGAAGAACAGCAGGAGCACTAGAATGAACACAGTTGTTTGGCTTCGCACGGGACTCGCCCGCAGGCCGCTTTGGATGAACGCAATTCTGCTCTTCTGCGCCTATATGACTTTTATTTACCTGCCGTGGGACATCTTCATCAAACCTCTAAAGGTCGATCAAGAGGTGTGGTTTGGGGTCTTATTTACCGGCTGGGCTGCCAAAGCTGGCGCTCTGCTTCATTGGTTTGTCTACGGCGCTGGCACGCTGGGCTTATGGCGCATGCGCAGTTGGCTGCAGCCGTGGATGAGTCTATATCTGTTGCAGATTGCGTTCGGCATGGCCTACTGGGGATTAACCGATCCGCGCGGCAGTAACGAACCCACCGCGCTGCTAATAGCTATTCCCTTTATTGGCCTCGCTTACGCTGCATGGCGATCGCGGCATCGATTTAGTGCACAGTGATTTTGAGGCCAGTCTTGCGGCTTCCCGCTAGAACCATTTCCAGCGCTTAAACAGCAAAATCTGCAGTGCAACGACCACCGAAAGAAAGCCACTAAAAACCCAGAACGCTGAAGGGTCATCAACGCCAGGCACACCGCCGACATTAATACCGAGTAATCCGGTTAGAAAACCCAGTGGCAAGAATACCGCGGCAATGACCGATAAAAGATATAAGTTCTTATTCATCTTGTCGGACAGGGCATTGGTGAGTTCGTCTTTTACTATTTGCGCGCGCTCGCGAATTGTATCGATGTCCTCGATATAACGAATAACGCGATCCAATGACTCCTGCAAACGCCTCTTATGCAATTCGCTCAGCCAAGGCACGTCGGGTACCCGCAGCGCGGCAATCACGTCGCGCTGCGGTGCGATATAGCGTCGAAACACAATAGCCTGTTTTCGGATATCGGTAATCTGAGAGCGGTACTTTGTATCGGCCGCCTCTATTACACGCTCTTCGGCATCGTCAAGCAATTCGTCCAGCTTGGTAAATACCGGCTCCATGCGCTCGAACAACCGGCTCGTTAATTGTGTAATAAAGTCCCCCGCGTTATGCGGACCGACTCCTGCTTCAATGCTCTCGCGAAGATCGGTCACCGCTTTGAGACGACGCTTGCGCACGCTGATTATTCTAGAACTATCGATCCAACGCCTTATCGAAACCATGTCCTCTGGTTCGGCGTCGGCATTGAGATTAACGCTGCGCAGTATTAACAGCGTGCCTGTATCGAATTCGAGGATGCGCGGCCGTGTCTCTTCGGCAAAAAGCGCGTCGAGCGTAAGAGGATCAAGAAA
>OJGW01000728.1_pt1 | contig 10689 bp, 10 predicted proteins | sample 1594511 | NCBI WGS metagenome assembly OJGW01 (sample SAMN05416844, study PRJEB24817) | seawater metagenome | isolation source: Sea water | place: Canada:Atlantic | collected 2013-07
CACAGAGTAGATCGTCGGCAGCGTCAGATGTGTATAAGAGACAGTGCTTACAGTCTGGATTATATTTATCGTATTTATACTTATTTGTCTTGCATTAGATCTTGGCGTATTTAACAAAAAGGCACATATAATAAAGACTAAAGAAGCGTCAATATTTACTGCTGTCTGGGTTTCTTTTGCCCTTGCGTTTAGTGGCGTAATTTGGTGGTTGTTTTCACAAGGTATTGTAGAGAATCCAACAAATCTCACAGCAGATAATGCCGTACTTAAATACATTACCGGTTACCTTATAGAGCTTTCTTTAAGTATTGATAATGTTTTTGTGATTGCTGTAATATTTTCATCTTTTAATATTCCGCAATTATACCAACATAAGGTGTTGTTTTGGGGAATTTTAGGTGCTATTGTTTTTAGAGCATTAATGATTTTCTTTGGGGTTGCGCTTATTACTAAGTTTGATTGGATAATTTATGTATTTGGCGCCTTCTTACTTTACACAGCATTTAAAATGTTAAAGAGTGACGACAGTCACTTTAACCCAAAGCAATCTTGGATTTTTAAGACTATAAAAAAAGTGTACCCTATCACTACTGCTACAGATGGCGATAAGTTTTTTATTCGCCGTATGGGTATTAAAGCAGCCACTCCTCTATTTATGGCTCTTTTAGTAATAGAGCTTACAGACATACTATTTGCATTGGACAGTATTCCTGCAATCCTTGCCATTACAGAAGATCCATTTATTGTATTCTCTTCTAATATCTTTGCAATATTAGGTTTACGTTCTATGTATTTTTTAATTTCCAGAATGCTCGAAAAGTTCAGATATATTAACTACAGTTTAGTTGTTATACTAACCTTTGTAGGCTTAAAAATGATTTTTGTTCATCATATTGAAATACCTGAATGGCTTTCATTAGCTGTAATAGTAGTGGCTCTTGCTGGTGGTATTTTAGCTTCGGTTTTAATTAAGAATCCTCAAGCAAGTGATGCAATAGATGGCTCTAATTAAGCTTAATTACATTTAAAAAAACTTTAACCACATCTTAAAAAAAACCCAAATAGGCTGTAATATTTGCTATGCCTAAGCTTGTCTTGTATCTTAGTATAAAAATATATTATGGAGATTAACTTTAATTATGTGCACGTAAGCGCTAGTGAGCGTTTAGAAGCATTTACGACAGAAAAAATAAATAAATTAGCTAATAGATACGATTTTATAGTAAAGGCAGATGTTTTCTTTAAAAAGGAAAACACATCTGAGCCAGATACAGGTATGATTGCAGAAATTAGATTAAGTGCACCTGGTCCTAGACTATTTGCAGAATCTAGTAATAGTAATTTTGAACACGCTGTTGCAGAAGTTGCCGAACAATTAAAAACGCAATTAGATAAGCGAAAAGCTTCTATGAAAACGTATTAATAGTTACGATACTAACTAATCCTTAAAAATATAATGGGCGTGATAGCACAAGATAATAAACAAATGAATTTCTATTATTCAGAAGACTCTAGTATAGCCAAGCAAGCTCTTGGCTACCTAGAAGCTTCAGAAAAGAAAATTCAACTTATAAATATTAACGAAACTAAACTTACCGGTACACAATGGGCAGAATTATCCCAAGGTGTTGGTACTACTATAGACGGATTAATTTCAAAAGACCATCCTAGTGCAAAAGATGTAATTAAAGATGGAGATTTTGATGAACACGATTGGATAGATATTTTAAATAACTGTCCTCAGGTATTTGAGTATCCAGTAGCTATGAATGGGGCGTCTTTTCTTTTGGTAAAAACACCATCAGATATCCTTAAGTTCTACGGTGTAGACAGTCCTGCTTTAAACAAACCAAAACTTGGCGAGGAGCAAGACACTAAACCAGCTTCAAAAAATGATAATTATATCGAGTAATTCGTCACTTTTATTAGTTTCAAATTAAACAAAATGCAATTGAACATCTCAATTGCATTTTTTTATTGCAAATTTCATTAGAAATATGACTTTTAATTATTGAATTGTTAGTTATTTAGCATATTGCTGTATTGGTTTTCAGATGCATTTCCATTACCTTTGCATGATAAAATTTGAATCATAATTATGCAAAAATCGCCATCCACAGCTAAAGATATTTCTTTTGAAGATTTTAAGACAGAAGTTTTAAATGATTACAAGCTTGCCGTAACCAGTAGAGAGTGCAGTTTACTAGGACGTCGCGAGGTACTTACAGGTAAAGCTAAATTCGGAATTTTTGGAGATGGTAAAGAGGTACCACAGTTAGCATTGGCTAAAGCCTTTAAAAATGGAGACTTTAGAAGTGGTTACTATAGAGACCAAACCTTTATGATGGCAATTGGCGCATTAAACATACAACAGTTTTTTGCAGGCCTTTATGCTAACACAGACTTAGAAAAAGAGCCAATGAGTGCAGGACGCCAAATGGGTGGTCACTTTGCAACTCACAGTTTAAACGAAGATGGTTCTTGGAAAAACTTAATGCAACAAAAAAACAGCAGTGCAGACATCTCTCCTACTGCTGGACAAATGCCAAGACTTTTAGGTTTAGCACAAGCTTCTAAAATTTACAGACACGTAGATGGTATAGATGCTGAAAAATTTTCTGATAAAGGAAATGAAATTGCTTGGGGAACTATAGGTAACGCAAGTACTAGTGAAGGTTTATTCTGGGAAACTATTAATGCCGCAGGTGTCTTACAGGTACCTATGGTTATGAGTGTTTGGGATGATGAATACGGTATTTCTGTTCACGCAAGACACCAAACAACAAAAGAAAATATATCAACTATCCTTAGCGGCTTTCAAAGAGATGACGAGCACAAAGGTTTTGAAATAATGGTTGTAAAAGGTTGGGATTATGCAGCATTGGTAGATACTTACCAAAAAGCAAGTGCACTTGCAAGAGAAAAGCATGTGCCTGTTTTAATTCACGTAAACCAACTTACACAACCACAAGGACATTCTACTTCTGGATCTCATGAGCGCTATAAGAGTGAAGATCGTTTAGCTTGGGAAAAGGAATACGATTGTAACGTACAGATGCGCCAATGGATGATTACTAACAACATTGCTACAGAAGAACAATTGTCTGAGATAGAAAAGGATATTAAAAAGCAAGTAAGAGATGGTAAAAAAGCCGCTTGGTCAGATTTTACCAACATTTCAAAAGCACCACACCAAGAGGTGTTGCCTTTATTAAAAAATCTTGCTGAATCCAGCTCTAACAAAACATTCATCAACGCATTATATGAGGAGCTAGCTTCTAAAAAAGAACCACTTAAGAAAGATTTGGTATCTTATTCTAGGAAGGCTTTACGCTATACTTTTGGAGAATCATCTGAAGCTAAATCTACACTAGAAAATTGGCTTACATCTTATATTGAAAAGGTTCAACCAAACTACAGCAGTCACTTAGTAAGTGAAAGCGAATGGAATGTCACAGGTGTTAATGAGGTAAAGCCAACATATGACGATAATTCAGAAGATGTTGATGCGCGTTTAATACTTAGAGATAACTTCGACCATATATTTTCTAATCATCCAGAAACATTAATATTTGGAGAAGATACCGGAGAAATTGGTGATGTAAACCAAGGTCTTGAAGGAATGCAGGAAAAATATGGTGAACTAAGAGTTGCAGATACTGGTATTAGAGAAGCAACTATTTTAGGTCAAGGTATAGGTATGGCGCTAAGAGGATTGCGTCCAATTGCAGAAATCCAATATTTAGATTACGTCTTGTATGCATTACAAATCATGAGTGATGATTTGGCTACATTACAATACAGAACTGTAGGAAAACAAAAAGCACCCTTAATCATAAGAACACGTGGTCACCGTTTAGAAGGTATATGGCATAGTGGCTCACCAATGGGAGCATTATTACATACTTTAAGAGGTATACATATACTTGTTCCGAGAAACATGACTAAAGCGGCTGGATTTTACAACACTCTTTTAGAGGCAGATGAGCCTGCATTAATTGTAGAGTGCCTTAATGGTTACCGTTTAAAAGAAAAAATGCCTACTAACCTAGGTGAGTTTAGAACACCTATTGGTGTGGTTGAAACTGTTAAAGAAGGTAAAGACATAACTTTAGTATCTTACGGGTCTACCTTAAGACTTGTACAGCAAGCAGCCAAAGAGCTACAAGAAGTTGGTATAGATGCTGAAATCATAGATACACAATCACTACTTCCTTTTGATATTAATCATGATATTGTTGAAAGTGTGAAAAATACTAACAGACTTCTAGTAATAGATGAAGATGTTCCTGGTGGAGCTTCAGCGTATATATTACAACACATTTTAGAAGAGCAAAACGCTTGGAGGTATTTAGACAGTAAACCAAAAACTCTTACTGCAAAAGCACATAGACCTGCTTACGGTACAGATGGTGATTATTTTTCAAAACCATCAACCGAAGATATTTTTGATGCTGTTTATGAAATTATGCACGAAAGCAACCCAACTCAGTTTCCAAAATAGAGCTAACACGTATTATTTAAAGACCTGCCTTATGCAGGTCTTTTTTTTATGGTTAACTTTAGGTCACATAATTAATTGCCTAACCAACCTAAAATGCATTTAAAAACTACACGTTTAACTTATATATTTATTGTTTTGGGTGCCTTTTTTCTGGGACAAATTACTTGGTCTCAAGAACAAAAGGAGGAACAGAAAGATGACCAACCACCTAAAAAAGAATCTCTTTTTGAAGATGATGCTAATTATCAAAGCAATCCTATTGGAGATTTTAATGAAGCCTATTACATTGTAGATCGTTTAAATGAACAAATAGGCTTATCTCCTAGTGAATATAATTTACAGACGCCACAGGCTACCTTAGAGCATTTTATAGTTAGCTGCAGAAACAAGGAATTTGATAAAGCCATTTATGCACTTAATTTTAATTTATTTCCAAAATCACTTACAAAAGAAGATGCAGCAATCTTAGCTGAAAAATTATACTTTGTAATAAACCAAAGAGTAAATATAGATTGGGATAATTTATCAGACAGACCAGATGGCCAAATAGACATTAGTACGACTACAAACAGTGCAGTTGCAGGCGCTCCAAGACGTAGTTTGGTATTTGGAGAAGTAGATTATAAAGGCCGTGATATTGTATTACGATTGCAGCGTGTTAGGTATAAAAATTATGGAGCTTTTTGGTTAATATCTGCTAATACAACAGATAATATTGAGAATATGTACGCTCAATATGGCCCTAGAGAGTTAGATCTTATGATGCCCAATTGGGCTCGTGTACAATTTTTAAATGTCCCTGTTTGGAAAGTTGTTGGTACTATCCTACTTATTGTAATCGCATATTTTTTAGCAAGATTTATATACTTTCTAGTTTGTAAGATTTGTAAAAACTCAAAAAGATATTGGATTAAAAGCATTTCCGATAAGCTTGCAAAGCCAGTAGCTATAACTATAGCGGTTTTATTTTTCTATATAACCTTAAATAAGCTTATCTCCTTCTCTGGCGCATTGGCAACTGTTATATATACAAGTCTCTTAATTGTAGTTGTAGGATCTATCACTTGGTTTATAATGCAATTTATAGATTACTTAATGCTGTATGTAGCAGACAGAAAAGTTGGTGATGTCTCTGAAGAAGAAAATGAAGAGTCTAGAAAATTACTTACCTATATTTCTGTAGCTAGGCGATTAATTACCTTCTTGGTAATTATAATTGGCGGTTACATCATACTCTCACAATTTAGATCCTTAGAAAAGTTAGGTATCTCCTTATTAGCATCTGCAGGTGTAGCAACGGTTATTATTGGTGTTGCGGCACAAAGTACGTTAGGTAATATTATTGCTGGATTACAAATAGCATTTACAAAACCTGTTAGAGTTGGTGATACTGTAATTATTGAAGATGATTGGGGCTATGTAGAAGACATTAAGTTTACATTTATGGTAGTAAGAACTTGGGATTTACGAAGATTGGTAGTGCCGCTTAAATATGTAATTTCAAATACGTTTGAAAACTGGTCTATGACAAGCTCACATCAAATAAGGCCTATTTATTTACAAGCTGATTATAGAACAGATGTTTCTAAAGTTAGAAGTAAGTTTAAGGAATTGTTGGAGGACCATGAAGATTGGGACCAAGATCATCCACCAGTTGTTCAAGTTACAGATATGAGTGACAAAACTATTACTATAAGAGCCCTTTGTAGTGCAAAAGATGCCTCTTCTACTTGGGATTTACATTGCAGCCTTAGAGAAGATTTGGTACGTTATATTTGCGACTTAGAAGATGGCGTCTACTTAGCAAAATCCAGAGTTGAAAATGTTGGAAATAGCGGTGAGGTTACTGGCGAAGAATCAATTGATTAATACATTTAAGTAAACAACTATAACTAACTATTATATTGAGATTTACACTTTATATATTTAAAGGATTACATTACGCATTTATTGTAGCGGTCTTGGCAGAAAGATCTCAAAGTACCTATCATTTAATTGCCATAATTATAGCCCTATTTCTTATTGCATATACTTATAAACATACACCAATAAAAAAGGTTACCTATACATTTTCTGATGCATTAAATGTTGTATTTGTATTACTTGGCGCATTGGCCACTTTTGCACTTAGCGTAGAAACCAGTCTCAATACTGTATTTGTTGCTAGTGCATTAGGACTTTTAGGCGCTTTTATCCCAAAACATAAATTATTTAAAGAAGCACCTGCAGCATTGTATTGTGGTACATTTATAGGAATGACGTCTACTTTAGTTGCTAATGATTATTTATTCATTGTATTTGCAGGAGCACTTGGCGGGTTGGTTTATATTATTGCCAAACCCTTTTTAAATGGTTTTGGTGGAAAGCTTGGCACAATTGCATTTGGTGGTGTTGCTTTTGCTACATTATTTATATACCTCACAAACCTAGTTTATTAATGTTTGAAATAATACTATTATTAACGGGAACAATTGCAGCTCTCTCAACTTTTATAGCTAATCACACCTTAAAATTAGGAGCCGTAAAAGCTTCTGCTGGCTTATCTTTTATAGTCGCACTATTGTGTCTTCTTTTTGATGATATATTTAAAGAAGACTTAGCAATGCAAATACAACTTGTATTTTTTGGAGCTTCCTTTGTAGGTATGGTTTCAAAAGAAATAATTTCTAAACATTATCTCGTAGGTTTAGGTGGTCTTGTATTTTCTGCTATTTACTTAAATACAAGTTATTTTTTTGAAGGTTTTGGTGGTGCTTTAGGTACAACCGCTTGCATTTCTGTAATTATAGTTTTTGGATTACGTATAATTTTTAAACAAAAGAATACAGAAGGCTAACTCCTAAGGCAACCATTTCTTATCAAAGTTAGGTTTACGTTTTTCGAGAAATGCATCTCTTCCTTCTTTAGCTTCATCTGTCATATATGCTAAACGAGTAGCTTCTCCTGCAAAAACCTGCTGTCCTACCATACCATCATCTGTAAGATTCATAGCAAATTTTAGCATTTTTATAGATGTAGGGCTTTTTGCAAGCACTTCTTGCGCCCATTCAAAAGCTGTTTGCTCTAAATCTGCATGTGGAACAACGGCATTAACCATTCCCATTTCAAAAGCTTCTTGTGCAGAGTAGTTTCTTCCTAAAAAGAAAATTTCTCTAGCTTTTTTCTGTCCTACCATTTTTGCTAAGTAAGCAGAACCATAGCCACCATCAAAGCTAGTAACATCTGCATCTGTTTGTTTAAATATGGCGTGTTCTTTACTTGCTAAAGTCATATCACAAACTACATGTAAACTATGACCACCACCAACAGCCCAACCAGGAACAACACAAATAACTGCTTTTGGCATAAACCTAATAAGACGCTGTACTTCTAGGATATTTAATCTATGGTAGCCATCTTGGCCAACATAACCTTGGTGTCCTCTTGCCTTTTGGTCTCCACCACTACAAAAACTATACACACCATCTTTAGAAGAAGGTCCTTCTGCAGATAATAAAACTACACCAATGCTTGTATCTTCTTGAGCATCGTGAAATGCATCTAAAAGCTCTGATGTTGTATGAGGTCTAAATGCATTTCTTACATCTGGTCTATTAAATGCAATACGTGCAACGCCATCACTTTTTTTATAGGTAATGTCTGTATATTCTTTTACGGATTTCCAATTAGGAGTCATAGTCTTGGGTTTGAGGTTTCAAAAATAATCAATTGAAATTGGATATAGAATGTTGAATCAAATTTCATTACTTTTCAGTTTTAAAAAACCAACTATTATTATGAGAATCATCATCTTTTTACTTTTTTTAAGCAGTACAGCTTTTCAAGCTCAAAACTATCAATTTTCGGAAGATATAAATATTGCGTGCACGCCTGTTATTAGTCAAGGTCGAACTGGTACGTGTTGGAGTTTTTCGACTTCTTCATTTTTAGAATCTGAAATAATTAGACTAAAAGGTAAACCTATAGATTTATCTGAAATGTATACTGTACGCCAGATATATCCAGAAAAAGCTGAAAACTATATTATGCGCCAAGGTAAAGCTCAATTTAGCCAAGGTGGTTTAGCACATGATGTTTTACATTCTGTCTCTAAATATGGTTTAGTGCCGCAATCTGTTTTTAATGGTCTTGATACAAATGAGACAGAGCATAACCACACAGAAATGATTGCTGTTTTAAATGCTATGTTAGACCGTTATATAGATAACCCTGCAAAAGAACTTTCTCCAAAGTGGAAAATGGCAGTGAGTGGTGTTTTAGATGCTTATCTAGGTACTAAAGTAAAAGAGTTTGAGTATGATGGTACTACTTACACACCAATGAGCTTTTTAGAAATGACAGGCATAACACCAAATGACTATGTAAGTGTAACTTCTTTTAAGAAAGCTCCATTTTATTCTACTTTTATATTAAATATTCCAGATAACTTCTCTAATGGTAGTTTTTATAATGTTCCTCTAGAAGATTTGGTTACAGTAACAGATAATGCGTTAGAGAATGGATTTTCAGTAGAGTTAGATGTAGATGTTAGTGAAGTTACATTTTCATCAAAACATGGTGTTGCAGTAATACCTAACAGTAATGACGACAATAAAGCTATTTTAACAGAAATAAAACCTGAAAAACAAATTACACAAGACTACAGGCAACAGGAGTTTGAAAATTACAACACTACAGATGATCACTTAATGCATATTGTAGGTACGCTAAAAGACCAAAAGGGAAATACATATTATAAAGTAAAAAACTCTTGGGGAACAGATGCTAATCGAAACGCAAATGGAGGTTATATTTATATGAGTAAAGCTTATTTTAAACTAAAAGCTATTTCTGTAACTTTACACAAAGATGCGCTTCCTAAAGCCGTTGCTAACAAACTGAACATGTAATATTATTTACATGATATCATATAAAAAAAGCCCTCGATAAATTGAGGGCTTAATTTTTTAAAACTTTACTTGTATAAGCTTAATAGCTTAGTTCTTGTAAAAGTAAAGTGAAGAAGCAGCTGATAAGCTATTATTTACAGTTGGTGCAACATTACCACCTGCAACAACATCTGTACTAGCAAAAGCTAATACACGGCCACCACCATTATTTGCATCTGCAATAAATACAGTGTTAGATTCTGCATCATATTCTGCAGCAACTGGGTTACCTAAGTTAGTAGCAGCACCAGAAATACGTGTTTGGTCTGTTACAGCAACTGTTCCAGTAACACCTTCACCTGCAGTTGAAGCAGCAGCATTAAATTTAGATGTAAAGTTAGTTACAACGTGAAATCCACCATCTGTATCTGCACCTTCACCAGAAGCAGCTCCAATGTCAGTTAAAATCATAGTTGAGCCATCATAAGCCAAACCGTGAGTTCTTACGATACCTTCAAAAGCTACACGGCTAGTTGCAGAAATTGATGCATCTACTGTATTTGAAGCTAAAAAGTTTGAGAATAATGCAACTTCATTTGTTGTATCAACAACGGCATAAAGATCTGTTCCTACAAACTCGATACCCCATACATCAAAATCTACTTCAACTGTATTTCTTAAAGATAAAGAACCATCTGCATCTCTAGTATATATGCTAAATGAATCACTATCACTATCAGAAACTACATAAAAGTTACCGCTTACGGCAATATCACGAGGACTTGTTGTTGCTAGATTTACCTGTCCATTTACAGAAAGAGTTACAGAACCACCACTAAGCGCTAAAGAAACATCTGTTGCTGTTTGTAATTGAGCGGTAGGTGTTCTAGACGCTTGTACTAAAAAATCACCATTACCATCATAATAAACACCTTCAGCTCCTAAAGAAGTTGTTGTAATTGTAGTAAAAGACGCATTGTTTTCTAAATCATAAACAGTAACATCTCCATTACTATTATTTGTTGCATACAACTCTGTTCTTGAGTCTGCAGTTTGTGGTATATCACCACTGTTATCATCATCATCACTACAAGCAGTAAATGAACCGATTACTAGTGCTCCAAAAAGAAGCGTTTTTAAATTTTTCATGTTTTGGTTTTTGTTATTAAACATTGCTTTTATTTAAGATGTAAAGATAACGAGATGGTTGCGTACTTGTTGCTAAGGATATGTGAATAATTTTCCTACAAATACCACTTATGTATCTTTAAATCCTGTCTCTTATACACATCTGACGCTGCCGACGATCTACTCTGT
>OJGW01000730.1_pt1 | contig 10676 bp, 10 predicted proteins | sample 1594511 | NCBI WGS metagenome assembly OJGW01 (sample SAMN05416844, study PRJEB24817) | seawater metagenome | isolation source: Sea water | place: Canada:Atlantic | collected 2013-07
GAGATGTAGAGAGGTCTCGTGGGCTCGGAGATGTGTATAAGAGACAGGTATGCAATTTGGTATTGAAATTCCTGGCGTTATAAAATGGAGTCCTGTACAATATCGTTATAAGAATTGGGCAGGTATTTATGAAGAGCTAGGAAGACGCATTAATGTAAACAGAGGCTTTGGGTATTTAGGATATCCAGGTCGTGTTGGTATTTGGCCAGAAATTACTGTAATTACGCTTAAAGCCAAAGATGCTTAATATTTGTACGAATTTTGTACATTTACCTTCTATAACCAATCATTTTGAATTGCTATGTCAAAATTTGGAGAACTTATTGACCTCGATATTCCTGTTCTATTAGATTTTTATACTGAATGGAACGATCAATCTACCGCAATGCATCCCGTACTTCGAGATGTTGCTGCTGCTTTAGGCGACAGTGCCAAAGTTATAAAGATAGATGTAGATAAAAACTCAGAACTTGCTGAAGCTTTACGTGTTAAAGGACTACCTACTCTTATGATATATAAGAATGGTGAAATGAAATGGAGACAAAGCGGAGAACAAGATGCCAACACTCTAATTGGTTTGGTAAAAGAGTACGTTTAGATTTTCTTAATCTTTAATTGCTTTAAAAGCATATCCTTTTTTAGAATAGTGCGCTAAAACCTTTGGCAAAGCGTATCTCAAGTTATTTTCTGCCTTTAAGCTATCGTGAAATACAATTACACTTCCATTTTTTGTGTGTCTTAAAACGTTTTCAAGACATTTTTCTCTTGAAACTGCAGCATTATAATCTACACTTAGCACGTCCCACATTACAATCTTATATCCTAGTTTCCTAAGCATTTTTGAAGCTTTTAGAGACAACCTACCATAAGGTGGCCTAAATAACTTTTCTGTGGTTACAATAGCCTCCTTTTCCTTATCTAAAGCAGTGTGAATTTCATCTTCACATAAACTAACGTCATTTATGTATTTGAGATGTTCTGTTGATTTACAATTATAATGATGTTGAGTGTGATTACCTATTGCGTGACCTTTTGAAATTATCTCACTAAAAAGTTTAGGATGTTTTTTAATGTTTTCTCCAATACAGAAAAATGTAGCTTTTGCATTGTAAGAACTTAATTGTTGCAATACCCAAGGCGTAACTTTGGGTATAGGGCCATCATCAAAAGTGAGATAGATACTTTTTTCTTTTCTGGAAAAATGCCAAATTCTTTTAGGAAAACACCATTGTACAAGTTTAGGAATGTATGGTAATGTCATATCCTATTAATTTTGCATTAAGGATTAAATGGCATGTTTAAACTCTTTTTAAAACATCTTCTTGTTTTAAAAAAGTGAGTAGTGAAAGCCTGACCCCAAACCAGAGTTTGGGGAATGCCCTAGTTTATAGAGTCTAAATTGTTTACAGAATCAATTTTAGGAGTTGTTTCTGTACCAAATTCTTTCTCAAATCCTTCAATATACTGCTGCTCTTCTGGAGTAAGTTCTTCTTCTGGATTCATTTCTTCATCTTCACCATAAAAGTGACGGAACAGCCTAAGGTAATTATTAAATTTCTCTGCTTCTGGTTTCACTAATTCTTCATCTTGATATATAATTAGTATATCTACCAAGCTTCTGTAACGCTCAATATCTGTTATGATGTCTTCTGCATACCTAAATTGTCTCGACTCTTTAAATCCTGAGTAATAGGTTAAATTCTCTTGATATTTAGTGGCAACTTGCCTCCAAATATCTCTAGCTTTTTTCGGCTTACCAATTTCATAATAACCACTTATGAATGGCTCTAATAATGTGTAAAAGCCATAATAGTCTACCGGCATTTGTTCCATACCCAAGTCTAACATTTCTTCTGCACGCTCAAAGTCTTTCTCCTTAATTAGCTCTTCTATAAGTTTAGCAAGGTTACTACGGTAAACTAAACCATTTTTACGTGTTTCTGGATCATGATAAATATCTGGATCATTACCATTACCCCAATCCCATTCCTTAACGATATTATACATTTTATCTGTATCTATTCGTCCCATATCGTAAGGGTTCCTTTTGTCTATTGGCGTTCGTATTGGTACAAGTTTATAACACATACCATCTAACTGAAGGTAATCTTTCATCCATAGATAATCATCATCTCCATAACTACCACCTGTAAAGTAAATCGGTCGTTTCCACTCATTATTAGCTATTACATCTAGCATAATAAGTCTGTTCTTATAAATTATATCGCCTTTTAATGTAATATCTATATAAGGTGCTATTTTCTCTCTGTCTTTTTCTTTTACAATACCATGTTCAATAGCATTTGATCCGCTTACTGGCAGTCTTAAGTTTTTAGTAGGAAATGTATTTACTATTTGGCCACTTCTTAATTCTGCCTTTGTGGTTTCATTGTCACTCTTTATGTACTTTATCCAATCTTTAATTAGCAATGTGTCTCTTACTCTTGGATCTTTTTGATACCAAACGGCATCGTTTACACCATACACATAGTTCTTATGCTCTAAAGTTGTAGGTATGCGGTCGCTCTCATAGGCTTTACGACGCATTTGATCTATATACCAATCTGTAGCAAACAAAGCTGTATTTACCACACGTACATCTCTGCGATAGCCTTCTATTTCTTGAGCATACCAAAGTGCAAATGTATCGTTATCTCCGATGGTGAATAAAATGGCATTTTCATCACAAGAGTCAAGATACATTTTAGCCATACTTTGAGCTGTATATCTGTCTGACCTGTCGTGATCATCCCAGTTTTGAGAGGCTAACACTACAGGAACGGCTAATAAACATACTACTGTAACTGCAGGCGCTAACATTTTAGTAGTGATTTTGTCCTTTAGCATATCAAATAATGCATATACTCCAAAACCAATCCACATTGCAAACACGTAAAATGATCCTACCAACGCATAATCTCTTTCACGCACTTCGAAAGGACGTTCATTTAAATACACTTTTAACGCTAGTCCTGTAAATAGGAAAAATACCAAGAGTACCCAGAAATTCTTTTTGTCTTTAGTAAACTGAAATACTAACCCTAGTAATCCTAAAAGAAATGGCAAGAAAAAATATGTGTTTCGGGCTTTATTATTTTTAACGTCTGACGGAAGGTTATCCTGTGAACCTAAACGTAACTCATCTATAAACTTAATACCGCTTAGCCAATTACCGTGAAGGTCATCCATCTTACCTTGAACATCATCTTGACGACCAGTGAAATTCCACATGAAATAACGCCAATACATATATCCAAATTGATACTCGATCATATAACCAATATTGGCTGCAAAGCTTGGTTTTTCTATATCTAAATATTGCCCAAATTGGGTTAGAAATTGATCATAATCTTCTGCATCTATTTGTCCTAAAGCATATTTAGTCTTTACATCTGCAACTGCATTTAAAAGTTCTTGTTGATCTCTGTATTCAGGTTTTACGGTAAACTCAAGTTCTCCTATAAAGCCAAGATAATTAGCTTTGTGCTCCGGACTCCACATTCTAGGCAGAAACCCTTTGTGATTATCATCTAAATTTTGATTAGCATTCTCCCAATCATTAACGATAACATACTTGCCAGTTTTTTCATCTTGCTCGTATTTTGGTTTAGCGTCAGAATATGGATTGTTTTCATCTAATCCACTATACATTTCTGTAAACTGTGGCCCGTAAAATAAGTGAGATTCGCCATACTGCTCTCTGTTATAGTAGGCTAAAAGCTCTCTTGCATTGGCTGGATTATTTTCATTTATAACCGTTCCTGCATTGGCACGTATAGGCAACATTGTCCAACTAGAGAATCCTATTAAAATAAAGAGAACACAAAGCAGCAAGGTGTTTACATGAACAAAACCCTTTTTACGTGTATACGTAATACCGAAATAAAATCCTGCAATTACAACCAATAACGCAATTATAGTTCCTGAATTAAATGGTAAACCAATAGTGTTAACGAAGAACACCTCAGAAATAGCAAAAAAGCTTAAGCTATAAGGCAGAAGTAATTTAAATATAAACATTAGTATAGCCACAATGATAACCGTTGCTATAATGAAGTTTTTTGCAGTAACCTCTTTGTAATTTTTAAAGAAGTAAAGGTATCCTATTGCTGGAATTGCTAAAAGACCCATAAAGTGAACACCAAACAACAATCCTACTATAAAGCAAATAAGAATTAACCAACGGTTACCTCTTGGCTTTAACATATCGCGCTCCCAAAGCAAGCCTACATAAAATATAACTGAAAGGATAAAGGTTGCCATTGCATATACCTCTGCCTCTACTGCATTAAACCAAAAGCTATCTGTAAATGTAAATGCTAATGAACCTACTAACGCACTTCCTAAAACTGCTGTTTTTTGACCTGCTGAAAGTGTTTCTGCTTTTCCTGAAATTTTTCTTATTAAGATAGAAATAGACCAGAACATAAAAAGAATAGTAAATGCACTTGCCAAAACAGACATCATATTTACCATTAGTGCAATTTGAGAAGCCTCTAGAGCAAACACAGAAAACACAGCACCTAACATTTGGTATAATGGCGCTCCTGGCGGATGCCCTATTTCTAACTTAGAGGCTGTTGCTATATACTCACCTGCATCCCAAAAACTAGCTGTAGGCTCGACCGTAAGGGTGAAAGTAATTAATGCGACTGCAAATGCAAACCAGCCAAGTATAGTGTTCCACTTCGAAAAGTTGAAATCTTTCATAGTATAATTAAATAGGTAATTGGCGAATTTACTAAATTCAACCTGATTAGGTAGACAACGTAACCAAATTCATATTATTTTAGAAAAATATTTTTTTGAAAGTATGTTTGGAATATTCAAGAAATGTTTTAAATTTGCACTCTCAATTACAAAAAAGCACAACGCTTAGTAATTTTGGCCTATGGTGTAATTGGCAACACGTCTGTTTTTGGTACAGAAGAGTCTAGGTTCGAGACCTAGTGGGCCAACAAAAAACTCCGAGTTTATACTCGGAGTTTTTTTATGCCTTATTTTTAGTTGTGTTGCTTTAGGTAATCCATTAAGTTAACATCATTACCCAATAAAATTTCGTTTGAATTTATACGGCCATTCATAGAGTCGTTTTCTAATTTCAATACACCTCTAGGGCATACGGCAGAACAAATACCGCAACCAACACAAGAAGACCTAACAATATTCTCCCCTTTTTGAGCATATGCTCTAACATCTATCCCCATTTCACAATATGTAGAGCAGTTTCCGCAAGAAATACACTGTCCACCGTTTGTTGTAATTCTAAACTTAGAAAGTAAGCGCTGCTGAAAGCCTAATATAGCTGCCATTGGACACCCAAAACGACACCAAACACGTGAACCGAATATAGGATAAAACCCTACACCTATAACACCGCTAAAAATGGCTCCAATTAAAAATCCGTAAGCTTTTCTTAATTGGTAAGCATCAAACAAAAATAACTTACCTGGTGAACTAAAATAGGTAATTAGCAATAATGATATTACCACTACAAAATAACCTATTGCTCCATATTGGGCATCTTTAGCTAATTCCTCTCTTTTAAAAAGCATAGCCCAACCAAAAACAAGGGTAAGCAGAATTACAATAAACCAAATAAAGAATTCTTTACTTATTAAGAAATCATCATACACTTTTACATCTTGATTGGCAGCTACTTCAAAATCTGGAGATTGTGCTAATGCATTTTGCAACACTACATTCTCACCATTTTTAGCCTTTTTTAAAGCCTCTTCCTGCTCAGCTTCATTTACAACAATATAATCTATTGTTAAAGGCACGCTACTTTGAATAGTTGGTGTGCTGCTTGATTTATTTATAAACACAACACCTTTTGCATTTGCTTGTTGAGCAGCTAAAATTTTATCACCAATAGGCTTGTCGCCTTCTTCACTCATAAAGACGACTTTGTTATCCAGATTACTCCATTCTGATATCGAGCTAGACTCATTTCCTTGCAAATAAGAAAACACCACCGCTACCGTCATTACGGTTACAAAAACCACAACACTATGTATGACCCAACGTTCAATTTTCCAAGCACTTTGACTTTTATCACTCAAGTGCCTAAAAGGATCTCCAGCTGTTTCTGCCAGACCACCACAACCACATACCCAAGAGCAATACCAACGTTTTCCATATTTATAGGTAAGTATTGGAGTGATAACAAATATTGAAAGAAGCCCAAAGATGAGCATTATAAGCCCTACATTTCCAGCGCTTAAAAATTCATCTATCTTATACCCAGCAAACAGCTCATAATTTAATGGCCAAATGTTTTTAAAATCATAATAAGGCTGGTTTAATCTTACTAGTATTTCCGGTATTATAAATGCGAAAGCAGTTTGAAAAAACATTACAGAAATGGTTCTTACCACTTCATAGGTGTTATTTCTATATTTCCAAATAAATTTTATTCCGAATGCAAAGATGGCTAATGTATAGAGTGTACCGTACAAAAACCATTGGCTTGCTGGATTACCGCTTAACAATTTACTTAATGGGTCAAATAAAGCTATTACTCCTGTGTTATCACCATCACTTACCAAGCCTAAATATTGCGGATAAAAATATAGTACAACATAAAACCCAGTCATAGCAATGCCTAATATCCAACCCCATAAACCGCGACTGGTAATTGATTTAAACATGACACCATCATTTTTAATACCTTCATGTTTATTAGAATAAGCTCCATAGGAAAAAGCTACGATACCTGCCAGCATCATTAGAAGCGATAGTGACAATGCTATAGTTTTGTTTGGAAAATTAACGTTTAGGAGTGCTAAAAGTAAAATCCCCAAACCAACAACACCTACAGCAGTACTAATTTTTTGAATGGTATTTAATGCTTTTGGTGGTTGTCCTCCCGTAAGAGACATGTTATGTTCTATTCTACTCATAGCTGTGTTGTGTTAGTTGTTTTTGAAGACAAATGATTCTTGAAAGATATTTGAATATTACCTTCTAATTTTTTATAAAACTCAGGGTCAAAATTGGCTTTACGCAAGTTGTCCACCACATGAGTAACATTTTGATTTTCATTTAACCAAGAATCAAACGTTTCGTGTTTCATTCTTATGCCAAACGTATTTATACCTAAAAACTTAAGAGTTTTTTCGTGATATGCAATTGTTAACCACTGGTCTCCTTTTGGATTTTTCCAATGAAAATGGGTTTCACCTTCTTTTTTATTTTTATCATTAAATACCCAACCATAAGTTTGATACTCTACATCAAAAAATTTTGCACTGTTAAACCAATTTCCAGGATTATATGGCATGGTTTTTCCACAAATTGTTTGCGCTACAGTTTCACCCATCATTCTTCCTGTATACCAAACAGCCTCAACAGGTTTTCTATATCCTATAGCTTCATGTTGCTGTGCACAATCTCCAATTGCATAAATATCTTTAACGTTGGTCTCTAATTTTCTGTTTACTAAAATCCCTTTATCTGTTGCAATACCTGAACCTTCTAAAAAATTAATATTAGGCTTAACTCCAGTGCAAATCCCTACAACATCGCAGGAAATTTCTTCACCAGAATCTGTAAGAACAGCTCTAACATTCCCATTGTTATCACCAAGTATTTTGTCAAGATTAGTTTCAGGCTTTAAAGAAATGCCGTGTGAGAGAATGTGTTCAGATATATGTTTTGCATCATTTTCAGGTAAAACACTATTCCAGAAATAAGACTCCCTAATTAAAAAGGTAACTGGAATTTTTCTAGTTGAAAGCATTTCTGCCAACTCCACTCCTATTAAGCCACCGCCAATAATTACAGCGTGTTTACAGTTTTCTGTATTATTTTCTAAAGCTTGAACATCTTGAATATTAACTAGACCTTGCACACCATTTAAACTTAAACCTTCCCAACCATATGTAGCCGTTTGAGAGCCTGTTGCTAATATTAACTTATCATAGCCTAAAAGATCATTATTTTTAAATTGAAGCTGTTTATTTTCAGTATCAACTGAAACTACATAGCCTTGTTTTAATTCTATTCTATTTTTTTCCCAAAACCAATCCTCGTATGGTTTAGTATGCTCATACTTCATGTGTCCCATATAAATATACATTAATGCCGTACGTGAATAAAAGTGCTCAGTTTCTGAAGAAATAACAGTAATACGATAATCTGATAGTTTTCTGATGTGTCTTGCTGCAGTAATACCAGATATACCATTACCAATTATAACAATGTGTTTCATACAAGGTGAGTTTTGCAGTATTTGGCACTGCTTTTGAAATATATATTAATGTAGGTCGTCATTAAAGATAAAAACTTAAGACCACATTTAGTATTTAGAATGGTTATAAAAGGTAGAACACTGTTAAGTTATAGTTTTTACAAACTAAAGTACTTCTAGTTCAAAACATTACTGTAAGCTTGTGTAATTATTGTTTATAATACACGACTTAAATTTTAATAAACACATTTAATTTTATGAAAAAGTTGCTTTTAATAGCTTTATGTATACTTACAGGCGTTAGTCACGCACAATCTACTGCATCTTTTTTCAAAAAAGCTGATCTAGTTTTTAATACATACGTAAAGCAAAATAAGGTAGATTATAAAGCAATTTCAGAAGATTCAGATTTACTTGACGATGCGTTAAATGATGCAAAAAACATAAGCGTATCTTTACTTAACAGCAAAACTTATCAAGCCTTTTGGATTAACACGTATAATCTTTTAGTTATTAAAGGGATTAGTGATTCTTATCCTATTAAGTCTCCATTAGATATAGATGGATTCTTTGATGCCACCACATATTCTGTAGGCGGAAAAAAAGTTACTTTAAATGATATCGAAAATAAATTATTAAGAGAGAAATTTCCAAATGAACCTCGTTTTCATTTTGTGCTAGTTTGTGGTGCACTAAGTTGTCCTCCTATTATAGATCACGCCTATTCTCCTAATTTTTTAGATAAACAATTACAAGAGCAAACTGTAAAAGCCATTAACAATCCTAATTTTTTAAGAGTGAATGACACTTCAGTGGCTTTTTCTCAAATCATGGAATGGTACAATGAGGACTTCACTAAGAATGGACAATCTTTAATTCAATTTTCAAACGCTTTTAGAAGCACCAAGATTCCAGAAGATGCTAAGGTTACTTTTTATCCCTATGATTGGACATTAAATGATATAACTAAATAATTTATTAAAGCACATATTTCGCCACTATCGTTTCAACCTCGAAGCTTAACAATTTTGCGGTTGATTCGTAGTCGGCATTTTAAATTTAGGGTGCTTAATAACCGTTTATGCTATCCATTTTCCATTATTAGCTACGGTTGAATCCCATACACTTATACCGAACTTATCTGCTAATAACATCCCTTGATTAATTGCAGCTTTTTTATCTTCATAAGAGACTATTTTCCAATGCTGATTGCGGTCATACCACAAACTAACTTGGTATTCATAGGCTTTATATTTGAAAACAGATATATAATCTAAGCTCTTAAAATCTTTCCACCTTCCAAAGGTTATTCTAGATATCGCATATTGTTTCTTATATCTATTATTATCTATATCAAAAACAATATTTGTTTGCATTGAAAAACGTACAGCCACTCCTGTTAATACTATAGCCGATTGCAGCATACCAGAAATAGATTTCATTTTGCTTAAGGATTCACCAAACCTAAAATTTGCAAAAAAGGTGTATAGTAAAACTACCACACAGGTATAACAAGCTGCCGCAATTAAAAGATGCCAAACTGGTCTTCGACTGTCTGAAATTATGATATTATTTGGCTTCTGAATCATTTATTTAAATGTATAAAAAAACCTGTAAAGAAAACTTTACAGGTTTTAAATATATACTAAAGCTTGTAATTTAGTCTGCTAGAACAATAACTTTATTGTCTTTCATTTCAATTACGCCACCTTTTACAGCAAATGTCCATTTACCGTTTTCATCTTTCTTGAAAAGCTTGCGTACATTTTCTGAAATAGAAACATCTCCATTAAAACGCACTTTACCTTTTTCTAAGATAGACACAATAGGCGCGTGATTATTTAACATTTGAAACTCACCGTTAATACCTGGTACGGTAACGCTTTCAACTTCGCTAGTTAATATCACAGCTTCTGGTGTTACAATTTCTAAAAACATAATTGTTCGTTTTTAGTAGTTAGTAATTAATAATTAGCAGATTAAAATAGAGCTAACTACTTTTACGTCGTACTTAATTATTAAGACTCTGCTAACATTTTCTCACCAGCTTCAATTGCTTCCTCTATAGTTCCTTTAAGGTTGAAAGCTGCTTCTGGCAGGTGATCTAACTCACCGTCCATAATCATGTTGAAGCCTTTAATAGTTTCCTTAATATCTACTAAGACACCAGGAATACCTGTAAACTGCTCTGCTACGTGGAACGGCTGAGAAAGGAAACGCTGTACACGACGAGCGCGCCCTACAGCCATTTTATCTTCTTCAGATAATTCTTCCATACCAAGAATAGCAATAATATCTTGTAGTTCTTTATATCTCTGCAAAAGCTCTTTTACACGTTGTGCACAGTCATAATGCTCATTACCTAAAATATCTGCAGTAAGGATACGAGATGTCGAATCTAACGGGTCTACCGCTGGATAAATACCAAGCTCTGCAACTGTCTCTTATACACATCTGACGCTGCCGACGATCTACTCTGTGT
>OJGW01000731.1_pt1 | contig 10665 bp, 4 predicted proteins | sample 1594511 | NCBI WGS metagenome assembly OJGW01 (sample SAMN05416844, study PRJEB24817) | seawater metagenome | isolation source: Sea water | place: Canada:Atlantic | collected 2013-07
TAAGGCTAGTGCGTTTAGTATGGGCTGTCAGCGGCTTATCTTCACTATCATATTCAATGTTATCTAGTTTGGTTCGGCCATAAACATCTTCTTGTTCATGTTCAGCGAGAGAGCCCCAAAGTGTTAAATTATGCTGATAGCGTTGAGTATGTAAATAACTCCCCCCGACAAAGTTACTATCATCTTGCTCTTTAACCAAAGCGACTTCTCGACGGTGTAAACCTTGAGGATTTTCTGTACCGTCAACAAAACCGGTTAAGTCTCTGCCATCTAAAAACCTAAATGCTTGTACTTGCTCTATTAATTCAACACTATCACCGAGTAATTGACACACTTTACTACTGACAATGTGGTTAACATCAGCACGGTCGCTGCGAATTTCAATATAAATATCATAACTGTTTGTTGGGGCAACTCTGTCATCACTGTGCATTGCTGGAAAGGGTGCTAACAAAGCTGGACGTGCTTCCGGATAAAATTCATCCCAATAAGCGTCACCTATCGCAACAACGCCAATAAGGTTCGCTTCTGAAAACTGCTCAGAATAATTATCAAATAGTTTGGGCAAACGAGATATAGCCGCACGAATGAAAGCATTCTTATCATCTAGTGCATTGAATAATAAATAATTCCCATGAAGGTTTGGTTCAGCGCAAATACCAAATTGTTCTCTAGCCATTTTCCATTCCTATTAGCATATTTTAGAATACAAACTTATATTGCCCGTATTGTACACAATAAATATTATTTTATACCACTTTAGTTACGTTTATGATCTTGTTTTACGTAGGAAAATAGATTCAAGTACAGTGCCCAACTTAACTACAGCTCACTTTAGGAAGTGAGCTGTGCTCGCGGTATATTTCAACTAACCCTAGAGACAATAATTTAAACGGTAGTAACTTAGATCACCTTCCATAACCCTTTATCATTTATACACATTAACTCTTTAAGTGTTTCTTTTTCATTACCAAAGTGATTATTAAAGGTAACCTTTAAACATTGCTGCTTATTTCGAGTTGTCTTTTTACCCTTAATAATAGTGCCACGGTTACCACTCTTAACATTCTGCCAAACTGATTTTGTTTGATTGTTATCATTGAGTAATGCCACTACTTTTTCCTGCATAAGTGCAACATCTTGTGCTGTTAAATACTTAGCAGAACGAGAGTCCTCATCAACAATCCCCGTTAAGCCCGACACCACTTCAAATGGCAAGCTAATCACGCCTTTAAAAAATCCAGAAACTAGACCACTACTCGCTTCTGAGCCAACGGTTTTAGCATCAACTATCGTATTTTCAATACGTGAAAGATAGTCTGGAATATATTCTCTAGAGAGCTCTATTTCTTCTAAGTAGCGAGTGGAATGAGGTCGCCAACGAGCAACCTCATCAGTGGTATTATTCGTTGTTTTAACAACGGCATCAACACGTTTAAGTATCGCGGGCATCGAGGCTTGCAATTGTTCAACTTGCTGCTCTATATTTGCTATTTGATTCAGTAAAGTTGGCAATTGTCTTGAGTAATATTCACTTTCTATTACGACTTGCTGTACAACAGGAAGAGACGCTTCAACTTGCGATAGAATGGCAGGTGTTTGTTGAGAAACGAGTTCCCTCACTTTACCTACTTCAATTCTAACTAAAGCGACCTCATTGACAATATCATCAACTTTAGGGCTAACCAAGTCGACTGTTTGTGTGGTCTTTTCAATAGCACTGATAATCGCAGGCACATGCATGGTAAACTTGAATAAAGACAAGGCTAACAAGGCAATAGCTAAAGCCAATAATGCTTGGGAATATGAAAATTGTTTCGCCATATGTATTCTACTGCTGCTCAATTAAATTAATTTCATCAACTAAACAATGAGTCAATTCACCAATTAATTCATTCTCAGGTTTATCTGTCATTGATGCTTTTTTAATTATAGTCTCTAACTCTTTTGCTGCTTGATTAAGTTCCACAAAGCCAAACATTTGTGCGGCTCCAGCTAAGCAGTGAGCAAGTGAGGCTATTTTCTGTATATCACCGTTATCATGATAGCGAACGAGATCTTCCTTATCTTTACTGAGGTTGACTTTAAATTCAGCAATTAAATCGCTTAAATCAACCTGAGAAAGGCTATCCTCTGCTTTATTAATAAATTCACTGGTCGCTAAAGCTTGGCCTGTTGGGCTATTCGATGAGTTAATCGACAAGTCTTCATCTGCATTACTCGTTAAATATTTAGCAATGGTGGCAATAAAATGTTTTCTTTCAATGGGTTTCTTTAAGTGCCCAGTAAAACCGAGCCCTAAGTACTGACTAACTTCATGAGACATCGCATTCGCCGTTAAAGCATAAATGGGTTGATTACACCCTAAATCTCGCAGGACTTTAAAAGCTTCAACGCCATCCATTTCAGGCATTTGTATATCTAAAAGCACTAAATCAGGTTGATGCTCAACACAAAGTTTTACTGCTTCCTTACCATTGCTAGCAACAATAACCTCCAAACCTAAGCTTGTTAATAAGCGGGCGATCAATCGTCGATTATCATCATGATCCTCTGCCAGTAGAATTTTACCGCTAAAAAATATTTCACTACTATCGATAGTCGGCAAATCAACTGAGGGTTTCATGCTTTCATGACTAACATGTTGATAAGGAAGTGTTAAACAAAAACAGCTTCCCTTTCCTAACTCACTAGATACCTCAATATTTCCTGACATTAATTTTGCAAGCTGGTTTGATAATGTCAGTCCAAGTCCTGAGCCTCCAAAACGTCTGCTAATACTATTATCCGCTTGGGTAAATATTTCAAAAACTTGCGCTAAGTGCTCCTCACTTAACCCAATACCCGTATCGGTTACCGTAAAAATAAGTTGTTCTTTTCGCTGAGTAATACTAAGCAATACCTGACCGCTTTCAGTAAATTTTATCGCGTTTGCACATAAGTTAAGTAGAATTTGCTTTAACCGTAAACTATCAACGTGGATAATAAAGGGTGATGGCAATTGATGCTTAATAGTAAAATCTAATTGTTTTTGTTGCGCTTGAGAGGTGAAGGTATGAGATAAGTCTTGAAGTAATTCAACTAAATCAAGTGGCTGTATTTCTAATTCAAATTTATTTGCTTCAATACGACTTAAATCTAAAATATCATTGATTAGCTCAAGTAAATGTAAACTATTGCCATGAATGACTGCAATATCCTCTTGTACTTTATCTTTATCAACATCATCATGAATGATAACTTCAGCATGACCAACAATAGCAGTTAACGGTGTACGAATCTCATGGCTCATATTGGCTAAAAATTGACTTTTAACTTGATTCGCTTTCTCTAATTCTATGGTCAAATCTTCAAGCTCATGTGTACGCTGTTTTACTCGTAACTCCAACTCTTGTGTTAAGCGTTTTTCGAGGAAACGGCGATAGATGAAAAAGGTAACCACTAGGACTAAGACTAAGATTAAAATAATGATATTACGTTGCTGCTCGACTTTGGCCGATTGCAATATTTGTAGCTTTCTTCGCTGTTCTAATTGCACTATTTTTTGATTTAGTTGCTCAGACTCAAATTCTGCCAACTTAGCATTTAAGGTATTATTAGAAGTGAGCAAATAACTTTTTTCATATCGTTGTTGTTCTTTAAGTGCTTTGATAAAATTTTGATTGCTAGCACTAATTAAAGCAGAAATAGCTAAATTCTCTGTTAGCAGTATTTGGTAATCAATTTTATTGCCTACCGCAATTGAGCGTCCAATGTACTGTTCAGCTTGTTCTAGATCGCCCGAATAAAAATAAGCTTTTGCCAAGCTTTGTAAGCTGCCTGCATAGGCCTTTTGGTGTCCTACTTCTTGACTAATAATGAGTGCCTTTTTTCCATAAAACATGGCTTGATCGACATCAAACATATCATTATTAAGTTCAGACATATTATGCAGCTGTGCTGCTATATCGTGTTTAAAATCATGCTGTTGAAAGTACTCTAGCGCAGATAAGATATTTGCCTTAGCCAGAGTAAACTGTCCAGAATATTTATAAGCTATACCTAAATCAGCTTTCGCTGCAGCCACACCATATCCGTCTTGTAATTGCTTACGTTTATCTATGACGACAGTCAGTATATCAATGGCACTATCAAAGCGTCTTAAACTAATGAGCAAAGCGGCAATATTATATCTAACATCAATTTTATCTTCTTCATTGCCATATTTGGCATACAAAGGCTCAGCAAGTTGATAATTTACTAATGCTAAATTTGATTGTCCTAATGAGGTGTAAACTAGTGCAATATTATTTAATAAATTGGCTCGTTCAATAGCAAACATATTTATGCCAATAATTTGGTTATTGTCGTAATAAGCCAAAGATAATTGGTAAGCCTGAAGGGCTGATTTTAATTCACCTTGATAATAAAACAGGATGCCAAGCATTTTATTGGCTTGGGCTTTTAAACTGAAAAGCTTCGATTGTTGGGCTAATTCGATAGTTTTATTAACCGCATCAATACCATGATTGTAGCGATGTAGGGTAAAGAGCACTTTTCCTTGGCTTAACGATACTTCAGCCTTTTCTCCAATACTAAGCTCGGGTGACTTATAAAGGTTTTTTAACTCTTCTAACGCAGCCCGCTTATCTGATTTCTGGCTAATATTAACTAGTCGCTGTGTAAACTGACTATCCTCAGCCCAAGCTTTATCCACCAATGCTAAATTTGCCAAAGCGAGTAAAAATAAGAGCGATAATAATTTTGTTAGACGTTCCATCATCAGGTATTTAAAGCTCAACTTTCGCTATCATAGGTTACTGAATCTAATGAGCAGTATTAAGGGGTATTATTTATAGCATTAATTACTATTAAAAAACATCATATCAATCAGTAGTCTTTGCAACACTCATAATTTCACTTTCAAAATTGACTCTAAAATAACAAAATTTAAGCTATTGCCTGCATTTTGTCATAAGAATTTGCATTACTTACAATCCAAATCTATACCTACTTCATAACATTTATATCAATCGAACTAATTTATTGATCAGATAAGTATTACTTCAGTTTTCTCATTTAAGGATAGCTCTATGATTAAAACATCTGTCGTATTAGTGCTAGTACTAGCACTAGTCAGTATAACCAGCCTACCTTTAATTGCATACACTATTAAAAGTCAATTTGTCGAAGTCGAAATTCGCTCTCTAGATGGTTTAATGAACTTATTTAAAAAACACCATTACACCAGTAACGATTGGAAGAATGGCAATAGAGAAGTGCCAAGGTTAACATTTGAAGGAGTTAGTGAACAATGGAAAGAAACATCGAGTAAAATTCCCGTCAAACAAAAGAAACAGGTGTTTTTTCGCTTAATGGCACCATTAGTTTTACTGTCTAATGAAAACATTCTCGCAGAACGTAACATTGTTACATCAGCACCACTTTCATCTAAAGCATTGCTTAATATCGCTATAAAATATCGTTTATTGAACAACGAAACCTTAACTCTGACTGAAAAACAGCGCCAGAAATTATTACAGCAAGTCGATATCATGCCGCCGTCACTTGCATTAGCGCAAGCCGCAGAGGAAAGTGGTTGGGCTACCTCACGCTTTACCGAAGAAGGTAATGCATTTTTTGGTCAATGGGATTTTTCTGGTAAAGGTATGACGCCTAAGCAACAACGAAAAGAACTAGGCAACTATGGTTTAGCTCGCTTTGATACTCCACTAGACTCTGTTGAAGGATATATGTTGAACATCAATACGACTGGCGCTTATAAAAAACTACGTGTATTAAGAGCTAAGTTACGCCAAGAAAATAAAACTATTACGGGGTTAGAATTAGCAGGAACGTTGGATAAGTACTCTGAACGTGGACAGGCCTATATTGACGGCCTGCGATCGATGATCCGTTATAACAAATTAGAAGATGTCGATGAAGCTTATTTATCTAATACCGTTTTAATTAAGCTGGTATCGCCAAAGACATAGCGCTAAAGCTAATCAAGTTAAGTGAAATGAAGTAAAGTTAGATTAAAAAGGTCAAAGTATTATTCATTACCCTAGATAAATAGTTACTATTAAAGCATTGCAACAACAAGTGATGTAAAAAAAAGGCAAAATCAACTTGTATGATTTTGCCTTTTTATTTTTCTATTTTTACCTTTCCGCTATTATTTACAACATTAAAAACGGTTAACTTATTTATTACTCTTTCATGTTAGCAATTTTTGCAGCAAGTTCCGTTTGTTTATTACCAGAGAAAAAACGTTTAATTCCCGTAATAATACGCGCTGTTAACCGCTTAATATCTTCAACAATAATATACAAACTTGGAATTAAAACTAACGTTACTATCGTAGCGAACAGTACGCCAAAAGATAATGATACCGCCATTGGAATAACAATTAATGCTTGCATACTCGTTTCAAAAAAAACAATAGGTACTAGGCCAACAAACGTGGTGATTGACGTCAACATAATAGCGCGGAAGCGTTTAGTACCAGCATGCATAACTGCATCTTTCAGGCTTTCGCCACGTTTTCTCGCACTATTAACATAATCAACCATCACCAATGAGTCATTCACGACCACCCCAGCAGCGGCGAGAATACCAAATACTGAGAACATATTTAAATCCATGCCTAAAATTAAATGTCCCATGACTGAGCCGATAACCCCAAATGGGATAACGACCATAATCATCACAGCTTGTGAATAGGACTTTAACGGTATTGCCAGTAATGAAAAGATGACCATTAGTGAGATCATAAAGTTACGCAGTTGCTCACCCGCACTTTCCATCTCCTCTTGAATGCGACCCGAGACTTCACTTTTCACTAAAGGATATTTACGCAATAACTGTGGTACAAAGTTATCACGGATATCTTTAGTTATTTCAAAAGGCTCAACTTGTTCAGCATCTACACTGGCCCAAACATTAATAGTGCGGTTACCATTTTCACGGCGAATACGAGTAACACCATCAGTCAGCATGATTTCAGCTAATTCGGATAAAGGCAATTCGGCACCATTAGGCGCTTTGATCATAACGTCATCAACATGTCCAACAGAACTACGTTCGTTTTGCGGATAACGCACCATGACCTTAATTTCTTCACTATCTCGCAAGATTCGTTGTGCTTCTAAGCCATAAAAGCTATAGCCTACTTGTGAAGCGATATCAGCCAAGGTTAATCCCATTGAGTAAGCTAATGGCTTTAATTCAAATTGCACTTCTTTAGCGCTTGTTTGACGAGAATCATTGACATCACCAACACCTTTAAGCGTATTAAGCTTCGCCTTGAGTTCTCTAGCAGCTAACAATAACTGCTCGTCATTTTGGCTTTCTAACCTAAAAGCAATATCGCCGTCATCACGTCCGCCACCGAATAAGTTATCACTAATGGTTAAGGATTTAACGCCAGGATAATCAGGGATCGCATTACGCCATTTATCTGCCAAGGCAAATGTATCCATAACGCGCAACTCTGGATCTACCAGTTTAACCATAATTTGTCCGCTGGTTCGACTGCGTAAATCAACCTGCATGTCAGAGATCATAGATTGTCCCTGCTCAGTTTCAGTTTTTTTATCAATGCCATTAATAACCGCTTGAATATTTAACAGCGTACTTAACGTTGCTTTTTCAGAGGCATCAACATTCATTTCAACTGAGATGCGTGGGAAATCATGAGGTATTTTGGGCTGTCCTACATAACGAACTAAACCACCACCAAATAATCCAGCACTAATAAGCATGATGCTTATAAAGAACATCAACACCGCATAACGGTATTTTAGGAAGACTGCCAAGCTTGGACGATAGCTATTTTCAATGAAACTTTTTAACGACTGGTCAATCCAGGCACGCGTTCTGTCTAACGGGTTTTTCGGATTAAACTCTTTCACCTTCATTTTCACCAAATGCGCCGGCAAAATAAGTTTCGATTCGATTAACGAAAAAATCAAACAGAAAATAACCACAAAACCAATAGACTTTCCAAAAGCAGACTCAGGTCCATCACCAATAACAAATGGAATAAATACCGCGATGGTGGTTAATACACCAAATGTTGCTGGCATCGCAACACGCTTAACACCACGAATGACGTTATCTGTGGTATGGCCATGTTGCTCAATTTCTTCATGGGCACTTTCACCCATAACAATGGCATCATCTACCACAATACCCAGTACTAAGATAAAGGCGAATAGACTGGTAATGTTAATGGTGACATTAACAAATTCCATTGGCATCACCAGTAAGGTTCCTAAGAAACAAACAGGTAAACCCATCATGACCCAAAAAGCTAAACGCACACGTAAAAACAATGCCAGCATAATAAAGACTAAGACAGCACCACTTTTCATATTATCCATCATCATGGACAAGCGGCCTTCAAGATAATAGGTCATATCAACCCATGTCTCTAACTTCACGCCTTGAGGTAACGTTGCAGACTTTTCTTCAACGAACTTATTCACCACGGTCGCGACATCAGTAATACTTTGATTATCTGCTGCGCCAATAAAAATGGTGACAGAGTTCTCACCGTTGAACTTTGAATACTGTAAACCTTCTTCAAAACCATCAATGATAGTAGCAATATCACCTAGTAGTACCTTAGTACCATCTTCGAGGGTTACTACTGGAATTTGTTCAAATTCATAACCACGATAGGCTTGGTTTTCTACGCGTAAGTTGATGTAACCATTTTCTGCACGAATTTGCCCGGCAGACATATTTCGAGAATGACCACGGACCGCATTTGCGACATCGTTAAAGTTTAAATCATATTCACGTAATTTATCTTTACTGACTTCAATAGATATTTCATAGCTTAAACCACTAAATAAATCAGAAATGTTTACAAAAGGTAATTGTTGTACTTCATCATGCACTTTACGGCCAAGCTCTTTGAGCTCACCATTTGTTAAGTCACCATATAAACTGATGTACATAACTTCTTGACGAAACTTTTCTCTTTCGACTTTAATACGCTCCATACCATCAGGGAAACTGGAAATAGAGTCTATCGCTGATTTAACTTCTTCAAGTACTACTTGTGGATCATAGTCTAAATCAACTTCAAACCAACCGTTTGAATAATTACGGTTAGAGTAAGTAATCACTCGCTTGAGACCCTGTACTGTTTCAAGTGCTTCTTCAATTTTAATCGTAATGCCTTCTTCCACTTCCTGCGGCGCAGCACCAGGGTAAGGCGCAGCAAATGAAATCCAGTTAATTTTCACTTGCGGAAACATCTGCTTGTTAATAGTGTTTATCGTTAAGAAACCACCGACTAAAATAATGATCATCAATAGGTTTGCTGCCACACTATTACGTGCGAACCAAGCAATTAGACCAGTGTGTGTATCAATGTGAGTATGAGGTCTATTTAAGTTCTCATTATCATTTTTCTCATTAGTTATATTGTCATGAGAGCTCATTATTATTCTCCTGACTCTTTATTGCTCGCCATTTGGGTTTCGTTTTCTTCAGTCTCAACTTCTTTTTCTTCAAGTTGAGTTTCTTCACCCACTAACGCTAGTTTCATACCATTAACAGGGTAATCTAATGCTGAAACGATCAAACGGTCACCCTCTAATAAGCCATTAGCTACAACAACATTACTGCCTTGTTGTCGAACAATATCGATTTCTACATAATGTAATCTTGAGTCATTGTCTAATATAGCAACTTTGCCATTAACTACTAAATGTCTAGGCACCATAGTTGCTTGAGCAATATTATTACCAACAATTTTAGCGTTTACATAACTACCAAAACGAAGTGGTGTTATGTTTTTCGCCGTATTATTCTTTAATTGATACGGATCATTTAGCTCAGCGACTAAGTAACCCATACGGCTATTGTTATCTATCACTCCTTCATTACGCTTGATTGTCGCGGTCCATTGCGTATCTTTACCCGCATATTTACCAAAAAGGTTAACTTTTGCATTTACGCCTTGGTTTGCTAAAAATTCAAGTTGATTATCAGCAACAGGTAAACGAATTTCGGCAGTTGCCGTGGCCAATACATGACCAATTTTAGTACCAACACCAACAAAAGATCCTAAACCAATATTACGACTATTGATCATGGCATCATAAGGCGCTCTAATCTCAGTACGTTCTAAGTTACGTTCCGCGCGTAATACTGAAGCTTGTGCCGCTTTAACACGTGCAAGTTCCTGAGCTAGTTGTGGTTTACGTAAGCTCAACTCAGTTGGCGAGGTATCGGTTATTTGCTTCCACTCACGCTCTGCTACTTTACCTTGAGCAACTTCCGTTTCTAGTGCAGCTCTCGCAGTTGCCATAGCAGCTTGTGCATCAATTAGCGCCGCTTGATAATCATTCGGGTCTATACGAGCTAACAATTGATCCTTTTTAACAAAACCACCACGAAGAAACGTATCGCTCAATTCAACTATTTCACCGTTAACTTGAGCAACGAGCTCTGTTTCATACTTAGGAGTCACCATGCCATAAGAATTCACCTCTAATGTCATTGGTGTTACTGATATATCGTTTACCGCAACGATTGGCGTGTTATCAACTTCAACTTTTTCTTCTGGTGGTTTTTTCATACTAGAAAAAACAGCCATGGCAGCAATGCCTGCAGCTAAGATAACGATAGGTATAATAATTTGTTTTTTAGTGGCCACTTTTAATC
>OJGW01000736.1_pt1 | contig 10645 bp, 10 predicted proteins | sample 1594511 | NCBI WGS metagenome assembly OJGW01 (sample SAMN05416844, study PRJEB24817) | seawater metagenome | isolation source: Sea water | place: Canada:Atlantic | collected 2013-07
TACACAGAGTAGATCGTCGGCAGCGTCAGATGTGTATAAGAGACAGCATGTAAACATCTAATACTTCTTTACGTGCAGTAAATAAACTCTCTTGCTGCATCAATGCGCTTGTTGGTTTTGCAGTTGAATCACCACCCGCTTCTTTGCGCGCTAAGTGTAAAATTTCTTTTTCATGTACCGCATTCGGGTAATCAATTTTAACGTGTAACAAAAACCGATCTAACTGAGCTTCTGGCAACGGATAAGTACCTTCCTGTTCTAGCGGGTTTTGAGTCGCCATCACCATAAATAATTTTGGCAAACTATAGCTGGTACTACCCACGGTAATTTGACGCTCAGCCATCGCTTCTAGCAATGCCGCTTGTACTTTTGCAGGCGCACGGTTAATTTCATCGGCCAACACAAGGTTATGAAACAATGGGCCTTTTTGAAAGGTAAATGTGCCGTGTTCAGGCCGGTAAATATCAGTACCCGTTAAATCTGACGGTAACAAATCCGGTGTAAACTGCACGCGGTGAAAATCCGCTTCCACCCCATTACTCAATACATTAATGGCACGAGTCTTAGCCAGACCTGGCGCACCTTCTACCAAAATATGCCCATCAGCCAGTAAAGCAATCAACATGCGTTCTACCAACGTATCTTGACCAATAATATGTTGACCAACGTAAGTTTTAAGTTGTTGTAGCGCCGTTTGTGTATCGCTCAAACGTGATTCTTCCATCGTTCTTTATCCTTTACGCGTAATTTTTAAATAAAATAATAAGGGTAGACCGTCGTTTATTAAACTTTATTGCACATTGGCCAAAGCTGCCCCGTTAAACAACGTAATATACCGGTATATTTATTGGGGCGCATGCCTTTAAACACAACCCACCTTCTCAAAAAAACTTAACTAAATGAACCCAACTGAAACAGACATCGTAATTATTGGCGCAGGCGCTGCTGGTTTAATGTGCGCCATAGAAGCCGGAAAACGCGGCCGCAAAGTGGTGGTGCTCGATCACGCCAATAAAGCGGGCAAAAAAATACTGATGTCCGGTGGTGGGCGCTGTAACTTCACTAACATGGATGTGAACGCGGATAATTTTATTTCTCATAACCCGCACTTTTGTAAATCGGCGCTTAGTCGTTATACCCAATGGGATTTTATTGCACTGGTCACCGACTACAACATTCCCTACGAAGAACGCAACCACGGCCAATTATTTTGTAAAGACAGCGCTAAAGACATCCTCAATATGCTGTTATCCGAATGCGCACACGCAGGCGTTGAAATTCGCCTTAACTGCACCATAGAAAACGCGCATAAACCGGATGATACCTACCTGATTAAAACCTCATTAGGGGATTACACCGCAGAGTCGCTCGTTATCGCCACCGGCGGTTTATCCATTCCTAAAATGGGCGCAACGGGTTTTGGTTACAACATGGCGAAACGCTTTGGGCATATCGTTCACCCCACCACCGCAGGCCTTGTACCGTTTACCTTGCAAGATAATGACAAAAACTGGTTGGCAGACCTCTCGGGTATCGCCATTGATTGTGTGGTGAGTAATGAACGCACCAGCTTTAGAGAAAACATCCTCCTCACTCATCGCGGTTTAAGTGGCCCTGCCATCTTACAAATATCGTCGTATTGGCAAGCGGGTGAATCCGTCAGCATTAATCTACTACCGGATATAGACACAGAAGCCCTACTAAAAACCAAACAACAAGAACAACCGAAAACGCATTTAAAAACCATACTGGCTGAACTGTTACCCAAACGCTTTATCACCGCGTTACTAGACGAAAAAACTATCAACCAACCACTGCAATCCATATCGCACGGCCGCTTTAAAGCCATCGCCAAACAACTGCACGAATGGCAAATAAAACCCAACAGCACCGAAGGCTATAGAACCGCAGAAGTAACACTGGGTGGTGTTAATTGTGATGAACTGTCATCACAAACAATGGAATCTAACTACTCAACAGGGCTTTATTTTATTGGGGAAGTGGTGGATGTGTCTGGATGGTTGGGTGGCTATAACTTCCAGTGGGCTTGGGCATCAGGCTGGTGTGCGGGGCAAGTTGTATAAGGTGTTTTTATAGGTAGTGGCTGATTTTTACTGATTATCAACTATTTGATAGTGATTCGCTGCCGCGAGGCGCGTTCATTTTTTGCGTTGCCAAAAAACGAACCAAAAAAGGCAACCCTAAAACCTCACCCAAGGTTCCCTCAAGCGGGATGATTTTATAGCCACTGTGGAACTCGCGTACAACATGCTCAAACAACCACAGCGGAACGCCCTATAAAAACAACTAGCTTTCGGTAAGGTTAAAAGGGAATAAAATCAAAAGCACAAAACCCAATTCCCATTCATCGCGTTAAAGAACTAAAATTAATCGAGTCTGACCCTTTTGCTTTAAATTGATAACAACTAAACAATATTAGCTATGTTAATCTTTAACTTGGAATAAACAGAATAATTCCCTGTTAGCTCTTTATTATCGTATTAACAGGAATTTTATTCCCACTATATAAGAAAATTAAAGGGAATTATGATTCCTGTTAATAACAAGTTAAGTCTTCAAGGAGAATTCATTGCAAGCAGCAACAATAAAATTATTTCTTGTTCATGGAAGTCCGAATGGGCTTAGAACTGCAGAACTTTCCAACTGGTCAGGAAAGGCTATTGCAGCGCCTCGTACAGAAATTCCTGATCTAATAAAGCGAGAAGAGCTTGCAAGTCCTGGATTCTATCTCTTAACAGGTGTTGATCCCGAAACAGGAGATCGCGCAATCTACATTGGTGAAGCAGAAAACGTAGCAAATCGTCTAAAAGGTCATGCATCAAAAGACTTTTGGAATGCTGCCACTGTATTTGTGTCAAAAGATGAAAACTTAACAAAAGCACATATACGCTACTTGGAAGGTATATTGATAGAAAAGGCAAATAATAACAGCGCTGCTGTTGTTATGAATTCCGCAAGCAGTGGTGCGAAACTACCAGAATCTGACGCAGCGGAAATGGACGTTTTTTTAGAGAAATGCTTACAGCTTTTACCTGTTTTAGGTGTACCTGACTTTAATGAAAAAATAGATCAAGCAAGTGAAGCCCAAGATCTTCTCTATTGCAAAATAAAAGGACTTGTTGCAACGGGAAAACGAACATCTAACGGCTTTATCGTCTTCGCTGGTTCTCAAGCGGTTTCAGAACACAGAGCCTCAGCGAAGACGATAAGAGAAAAGAGGGAGCAGCTAAAAGAAAAGGGTTTATTAGAGCAGCTAGGTGATCACCTAATTTTTTCCAAAGACGTAGAGTTTGGTTCGCCAAGTACTGCTGGCGGAGTGGTTCGAGGTGGAAATACTAATGGGCTTACAAACTGGAAAAATGCTAATGGCGCCCAGTTAAAAGAAATAGAGGCAAATGAAACTTAACAAACGGCTGCACCGGACAAATTTTACTGTCACCTTTTTTGTTCCAAAAAAGCCGCCACCAAAATTTGCTCGGTGAGCTGAGCGTTAGGCTAATAAAGGATACTCGATGCGAAGATTCATATACCTGTTGTTGGTTGTTACAGTTTTTTCATCTTCATTGACCGCATGCTCTAAAGCCGAAAACGACAATACGAGCATTGAGGCTGAAGTAGCAAAAACTCCCGAAGATGCGATTAATGGTCTAATAGCTGCATATGCGGCTAATGACCTTGATTTGATACGTCAATCTCTTGGCTCTCATCATAGATTCGGAAGCAACATAGTTGATGGATTAGATTGGTTGGGTAACTGCCTGAAACTGATGGGTCAGTGCATTAAAACGCCAGTTAAAGTGGTAGAAACTAAGACGGTTGGCAATGAGATTGCTGTAGCAGTTTTCGCAAAGAATCTAATCGGCGCACCAATGAGTGTCTGGTTTATAAGGTCTTTAGAAAATGGCAGTTATAAGGTTACGGGAATGAATACCAGATTTGAATGTGCACTTAAAACGCCAGAACAAAAGGCGAAAGATCGCGAAGAACGAGAACCCGGCGACTACAGCGTCTGTTAGCCTAACATGGCGATGCAGCCGACCGTCAAAAGCCGTCGTCGGCTGATCTAGGACGTTATGGCCTTAGAAAATTAAAGGGGACGCTATGAAGTTCCCCCACTAAACCTTTGGTGATGTTTGACACCACGATGCCAACGTATCAACCCACGCTGGATGCTCATTGAGGCATGGGATTAAATTTAGCTCACTTCCCCCTGCTTCTTTAAACACTTCGTCTGCGCGAATGGCGATTTCTTCTAATGTTTCTAAACAATCTGTTACAAAAGCCGGGCATATAACCAATACGTTTTTTACACCGGATTGGGCTAATTCGCGCAAGCGATCTTCTGTATTTGGCCCCAACCATTTAGCGCGGCCTAGGCGAGATTGAAAAGCGACAGAGTACTTATCTGATGGTATCCCTGCCTGTTCAACAAAGCATTGTGTGGTACGCATAATTTGGTGGCGGTAACAAGTTTTATGCGCCTCGTTGGGTTGTTGACAACAACCTGAACCTTGTAAGCAATGCTGAGCGGTTGGGTCACGTTTTGTTATATGCGACTCGGGCAGGCCATGATAGCTAAAGACAATGTGTTCGTACGTTTGTTCCAAATAGGGTTTTGCACTGAGTACTAGAGCATCAATGTAGTCTGGTTGGTCATAAAACGGTTCAACCACGTCCAGTTTAATGTTTAGCTGATGTTTTTTTATAACGCGTTCTGCTTCCTCAATTGAGGTGGTGACGGTGCTATCGGCAAAGTGTGGGTAAAGCGGGATGTAAACCACTTCTTCAATACCAGGCTGTTGGCTGAGCGCTAGTAGTTCAGTTTCAATACTCGGCTTGCCATAACGCATAGCCATTGCTACGGGCATTTCTAATTTAGCCTGCAATGCGTTTTTAAGCTGATCTGACAGAACAACCAATGGCGAACCTTTATCTGTCCAAACACTTTGGTATGCTTCTGCCGAGGCTTTGGGGCGTGTTGGTAGCACAAACAGGCTGACAATCATTCGCCGCAGCAACCACGGTAACTGAATGACGTGGTGGTCCATTAAAAACTGATTGAGATAACCCCGAACTGATGCTGTGTCTGGATTATCTGGTGAACCCAAATTGGCCAGTAGTACCGCTTTATTAGTCATATTGAGTTTAATTTTTGTTGGTTAAAACGTCTGTTAACGCTAGTTTTAGGTCTGTATAAAAGAAATGAAAACCCATTGCTTGTGCTTTCTCAGGAATTGTTCTTTGGCCGGTTAACAATAAACCAGACATTTCGCCTAACAGGGCTTTAAGTAACCACGCAGGTACTGGAATAAACGCATAGCGATGGAGTACGTCGGCCAATGTCTTCGTAAATAGTTTATTCGACACAGGGTTTGGTGAGTTAGCATTAAACGGCCCTTCTGCCTGATTATTGTTCGCTAGAAATGCGAGCAAGTTGACCATATCCTTAATATGTACCCAAGGCATATATTGCTGGCCAGAACCGAGTCTGCCCCCAACACCTAATTTGAATGGTAATAGTATTTTATGCAAAAAACCACCGTTCGCTGCTAAGACTAGCCCCGTTCGTACTGTGCAAACACGAACACCAAATCGTGAAGCGCGCAAGGCTTGTTGCTCCCATCCCTCGCACAATTGATGCGTGTATTCATCAACAAAGTCACTTTGCTCTGTTAAAACAGTGTTTCCGCCATCGCCATACCAGCCAACGGCTGAACCGCTGATTAAACACTCTGGAGCGTGTTTACGTTGCGCTATCCAATCGACTAGGTGTCTCGTTAGATCTATTCGACTTTTTTCTAACGCGGCTTTACGTTTTTTTGTCCACGGTTTATCAGCAATGGGTTCGCCTGCCAAGTTGAAGACCCAATCAATTTTTATCTCCGCATCAATGTCAGCTAGCGACTGAATGCCCTTAACCTGCTGGCCGCATCTATCTTTAACCATTTTAGGATGTCTACTTAACACGGTAACGTGGTGATTTTGGCTAACTAATAAATCACATAACGCTGATCCAATTAAGCCTGTTCCACCTGTTATAAGTATATTTTTCATCGCAACGATCATTAATTTATTGATTCATAATGACACATATCTATACAAAATAATATTCTTGTATAAGTATTTGTTAATTGGTAATCTAAAACACTGTTCTTAAGAGCCATTAACAATGAAAATAAAAGTAGGCATCAGTAGTTGTTTGCTGGGCAATGAAGTGCGTTTTGATGGCGGACATAAACATTCTCACTTGTGCAGTGACAACTTATCACGCTATTTTGAGTTTATACCCGAGTGCCCAGAAGTTGCTAGCGGCATGTCAATCCCTCGTAAACCCATACGCCAAATTGGCGACATTAACTCACCTAGCGTTGTTGCTGTACACGACAACAGCATAGATTATACCGACCAACTGAATACGTTTAGCAAAAACAAGGCCAAGCAATTAGATCATCTATGTGGCTATGTTTTTATGCAAAAATCACCCAGTTGCGGTGTTTTTCGGGTCAAGGTATTTCAAGAAAGCGGTTACCCAGCCGCCGAACCAGGGCGTGGGGTTTATGCAAAAGCGGTTATGGATGCTAACCCATTATTACCCGTTGAAGAATCTGGCCGATTAGAAGATGCTGTATTGCGGGAAAACTTTATCACCCGGGTTTATGCATACCACAATTGGCAACAATTAAATAAACAAGGGATTAGCCACCACACCATTATTGAATTTCACGCCAGTTATAAATATTGCCTTATGGCGCGCTCTCCGACTCATTATGTTGAACTGGGGCGACTATTAGCCGATGCTGGGAAGCATGATGTTGATGAATTAGCTAAGCGTTATTTTAGCTTATTGATGGAAAAACTGAGTATTCTAGCCACCCGTAAAACCCATACTAATGTGTTGATGCATTTACAAGGCTATTTGAAAAAGGTCTTGTCCGCTAAAGAAAAACAAGAGCTCGCCAATATCATTGACCAATACCGCACCAATCAAGTGCCATTAATTGTTCCGATTACCCTACTTAAACACCACTTTAGTAACCACCCTGACCCCTACATTGCTAAACAGGCTTATTTGCAACCCTACCCCGACAATTTGAGTTTACGAAATGCCATCTGAACAAGCATTTACTATTGGTGATGTTAGCCAGCAAACTGGCGTTGCATCTGTCACCTTACGTGCATGGGAACGTCGATATGGATTAATTAAGCCACAAAGAACACCAAAAGGCCACCGCGTTTATAACCAAAACAATATTCAGCAAATTCAACACATTTTGTCGTGGCTTAATCGCGGCGTAGCGATTAGCAAAGTGCCCGCGTTGCTTGCCAGTGGCAAGTCATCCAACGATATACCATCAACTGATGAGCAATGGGTAAAACAACAAAACGACTTGCTAGCGGCAATAATACAGCTTAAACAACGCGGCTTAAACCAACTGCTTGACGAATTGAACAAGGCGGCGCCCTTTGTCACGTTATGTGAGCAGGTATACCAACCTTTACACGCATTATTGATACAGCGCTGGCAACAGCAACCGTTAGGCTACCAACTGGAACAACAATTGTGGCAACAGGGCTGGCAACGCCAAGTGTTGATTGTGACGTTACGTGCCGACAAACAAAAAGCACAAGAGAATTGCTACTTAGCGAGTCTAGATGTAACTGGACCATCGCAAAATTACTATTTGCTACATACCCAGCTATTGCAAAGCGGCATTCGCGTGAATGCCTTTAATACAGTTGATGATTTAGCAGGCTTAGCACGATTGAATAATAATGCGGAATTGCCATTAATAATTTTTGCAGATCAACGCGTAGAGCAAACAACATTCAATCAATTATCTAAGTTAAGCAACTTGTGGCAAGAAGATATCATCTGCGTAGGCCGCATGGCTGATATTCACGATAAACAACTAGCTGATATACCCCTTAATTCGGTTGGCGGCAACATGAGTGAATGTTGGCACTCAACAGTTATGCAAGCTTGGTTGGCTAAATTAAAAAAATAATGTCACAACAATTAGTTTGGTTTCGCAATGATTTGCGCATAAAAGATAATCCGGCACTTTTTCATGCTTGCCAAGCAGGGCAAGCTGTAACTGCGATTTATATAGCAACCCCAGATCAATGGCAAAAACACGATGATGCTGAAGTTAAAATAGATTTCTGGCACCGCAATCTTTTTGAACTAAAACAAGGTCTGGCTAAACTTAATATCACACTTCATTTTTTTGAGGTGAACAGCTATCAGCAAATACCAGATTTAATTGCCACTATTTGCCAACAATGGCAAATCAATCAATTGCATTTTAACCAAGAGTACCAAGCCAACGAACAGCAAAGAGATCAGGCCGTTATGGAGCGTTGTCAAAAAATGGGACTGTCATATCAACACTATCATGACCAGTTACTCTTACCACCGGCGAGTTTAAGGACGAAAGCAGGCACACCCTTTAAGGTGTTTACGCCTTTTTCAAAGCACGCTAGACGCTACCTATTGAATTCGTTTCATGTTTACCCAGCGCCAGATCCTTGTATAAAAACGACTGTTAATACGTTAGAACAACAATGTGATTTGATAGACATATCGTGGCCAACGGTGTCGAAAAGTCTGCGTTATTTTTGGCCCGCAGGTGAGCAAAAAGCCATAGCGAGACTAGCCGACTTTTGTCAACAACCCATCCGAAGTTACCAAAATAACCGCGATCTACCAGCAATAGCTGGCACCAGTCGCCTATCGCCTTATTTGGCGAGCGGCATTATTTCAATCCGCCAATGTTGGCAAGCTTCTGAACAATACGGAGAAGCTAATGCAGACATACGTATTTGGCAAAATGAATTGCTATGGCGAGAATTTTACAAACATACACTGATTGATTACCCACAAGTTTCTAGGCATAAACCGTGGAAAATACAAACTGAACAAATTGAATGGCGACATGATGACGAACAATTAAGCGCATGGCAGCAAGGTAAAACTGGGTTTCCTCTAATTGATGCGGCTATTCGACAACTACTGGCGCGAGGCTGGATGCACAACCGTTTGCGGATGGTAGTCGCCATGTTTTTAACCAAGCATTTATTAATTGATTGGCGTTTAGGTGAGCGTTGGTTTATGCAACATTTGATTGATGGCGACCTGGCGGCAAACAATGGGGGTTGGCAATGGTGTGCATCAACAGGAACTGATGCCGTTCCCTACTTCAGAATTTTCAATCCTGTCACTCAATCACAACGGTTTGATCCGAATGGCACCTTTATTCGCCATTATTTACCCGAGTTGGCTCACTTGTCCGATAAAGAGATTCACTTACCGAACGTTAAAAATAAGCCTGAGAATTACCCAGCACCCATTGTAGATTTAAAGGTTTGCAGGTTAAGGGCTCTTTCTGTTTTTAAACAACTAAAACAAGATGTTAATTAAAGGATAAAACAATGCGTTATTTTATATATGGTTTTCTTTTCATTCTATCTGGCTGTGTTGGTTTGCCACCCGGCGTTCAACCCGTTTCAAACTTTGAGCTTAATAAATATTTAGGTAAATGGTACGAAGTTGCTCGACTAGATCATTCGTTTGAAAGAGGTTTAAACCAAGTAAGCGCAGAATACAGCTTGAGAGAAGACGGTGGTGTAACCGTTCTCAATCGTGGGTTTTCATCAGAAAACAATGCGTGGAAAGAAGCGTTAGGTAAAGCCTACTTTGTTAACGAACCAAACGAAGGATATTTAAAGGTTTCATTTTTTGGCCCGTTTTATGGTTCGTATATTATTTTTGAGTTAGATAAAGAGAATTATCAATATGCCTTTATATCAGGGCCCGATAAGGATTACTTATGGCTGTTATCAAGAACCCCCTCCGTTAAACCAGAGATTATGGAAAAGTTTATCTCAATGTCTAAAGAACGGGGGTTTAACACATCACAATTGATTGTTGTTGAACATAATTAACACGTAAACTGTATCAGCGGATTTTAAAATTATTGGAACACACATGGCGAAACTTTTTGACCCCTTTCAAATAAGAAGCCTGACACTGAAAAATCGTGTCTGCGTTTCACCAATGAGCCAATACAGAGCAAAAGACGGAGTGGCCAATGATTGGCACTTTGCACACTTAAGCCGATTCGCCTTAGGCGGTTGCGGTATCGTATTTACAGAAGCAACTGCCATTTCGTCAGATGGACGGCGTACGCACGGTGATCTAGGACTTTGGAATGACCATCAACTAGACGCATTAAAACCAATCACTAAGTTCATTAAAGCCGAAGGGTCAATCGTAGGCATTCAACTCTCACATGCAGGTAGAAAAGCCAGTGAGCGACGCCCGTGGCATGGTGAATCGCCTGTTAACGAACAAGACGTTAAAGAAAGAAACGAAGCGCCTTGGGCTGCAATAGGGCCTACAAACGAGCCTTATGGAAAAGAGTGGCCTGCGCCAAAAATAATGACTGATGAAGATATTCATCAAATTATTGAAGATTTTGGACTAGCCGCAGCACGAGCTGATTCAGCAGGTTTTGACGCCATTGAAGTGTATGCCGCCCACGGGTTTTTATTGCATCAGTTTTACTCACCTTTATCTGTCTCTTATACACATCTCCGAGCCCACGAGACCTCTCTACATCTC
>OJGW01000741.1_pt1 | contig 10618 bp, 9 predicted proteins | sample 1594511 | NCBI WGS metagenome assembly OJGW01 (sample SAMN05416844, study PRJEB24817) | seawater metagenome | isolation source: Sea water | place: Canada:Atlantic | collected 2013-07
ACTTGCAGTTTTTGCCGTGCTTCTTTCATCAGAACTAACGGTAGCTCAGGAAAGAGGGAAAGGAAATCGCCCAAGTCCGAACGCCTCAGTAAGTCAGGATATTGGATCAACCACAGTTTCAATTACTTATGGACGCCCTGGTCTGAAAGGAAGAAGTTTAGCATCTCTTGCAAAGCCGGAACAGGTATGGAGAACAGGAGCCAACGAATCTACAGTTATAACTTTTTCAGATGATGTAATGTTTGGTGGTAAAGAAGTTAAAGCAGGAACGTATTCTCTATATACTATTCCCGGTGAAAACTGGACCTTCATCATTAATAACAAACTCAGCTGGGGAACTCAGTACGATAAAGCAGAGGACGTTTTAAGAGTGCCTGCAGCAGTAACAGCAGAAGGTGCTTCAAGCTTTGAAAGATTTACCATCTATTTTGATACTCTTTCAGATACCAAAGCTCATTTAAATCTCCAATGGGGAAAAACAATGACTACAATCCCTATTACAACTAAGTAATTAGATTTTTTTTACTACTTTAAAGGAGCTCAGAAGAGCTCCTTTTTTTATGCAACACATTTTTATGAAACAATTTCTGATCTTTGTAGGCTTTTCTATTCTCTACTCAACCGCAGCATTAAGTCAATCGGGTTCTAAATGGCTTTTTGATGATTCAACTTTGCCGGAAATCAAAATAACGATCGATCCGGATTCTCTTAACGAAATTTTAGATGATGAGAATCAGCAAAGTGATCATGAATTCCATGCTACATTCAGTATTACAAAAGATGGAGTTACAGAAACAGTTGACAGTGTTGGTTTCAGATTGAGAGGGAATACTTCCAGAGCGTCTGATAAAAAATCTTTCAAAGTTTCATTCGATACATTTATTGACGGTAGAGAATACCGCGGTTTGGATAAAATGAATATTAACGGAGAGCACAACGATCCTACGATAATGAGAGCCAAATTGAGTTGGGATATTTTCGAAAAGATGGATGTTAAAGCACCCAGATCTAATCATGTCGCCTTTTACATTAATGATGTTTTTTATGGATTGTATTTGAATGTAGAACACATCGATAATGAATTTCTGAAAAAGGAATTTGATGGCGATTCCGGCAACTTGTATAAATGCCTTTATCCGGCTGATTTGAGCTATAGAGGACCTAACTCAGATGATTATAGTGAATATGAAGAATTTGGCAGAAGACCTTATGACCTTAAGACAAACGAAACAGAAAATGATTTCTCAGGTCTGGCGTCATTTATTGAATTCTTAAACAACTCAAACGATCAGGATTTCGAAGAACAGGTTCATGATTATATGGATGTAGACGCCACTCTTCGATGGATGGCTATTGATGTGTTGACCGGGAATTGGGATAACTACTCATTCAACAAGAATAACTTCTATTTATATCATTCTCCCGATGATGGTAGGTTTGTAGTAATACCTTATGATTATGATAACACTCTTGGAGTGGATTTCTTTGGTATAGATTGGGGAATCAGAAATATTTATAATTGGGGAAATCAAAACGAAGCTCGCCCCTTAACAAACCGTTTTTTTGGAATCCAAAAATTTAAAGATTGGTTCAGTTATTATCTGAATGAAACTATAGAAGCTGTTTTTAATCAGGATAGTTTGTTTCCTGAAATAGATCGTATGAAAGCAATGATTCAAACATCAGCTGAGGCCGACACTTTCAGAACAAAAGATTGGCCGGCATTGGATTTTGAGGATTACGATAAATCTTTCACTCAGGCTTTGGGTGGGCATGTTCCTTACGGTTTAAAGCCATTCATAAATCAACGAACAAGTTCAGCGTTAAATCAGCTACAGCTGAATAATATATATCCGATTATCCACACATCTTCGTCAAAGCTTCTCAACGACAATGGAGATAAAACAATCGTTGTTGAAGCTACAGTTAAAGATGATGATCTGAGTGTTGTAAGCGCTAAGCTAGATATTTTAGAGATACTGAATCCTTTTGAATTAAATGATGAAGGAAACGGAGCAGACAGAATTGCAGGCGATGGTATTTATACGGGATCTAAAGAAATAGGGTCTTATTCAGATGATATAAACTATTTCGTGCTGGCTCAGGATCAGGAAGGAAAAACAAGTCGGTATCCTCAAAACCCGGCTAAGAAAATAGTACAGGAAAATTCGGATGCTGCTACGGATCTTCTTATAAATGAATTAATGGCGAGTAACAGTTCAACCATTCAAGACGAATCAGGCTCTTTTCCGGATTGGGTGGAAATTTTTAATAGTACACCAGACGAAATCTCATTAAGCGGGTATTTTCTTACAGATGATCTGGTAAATCCCGGCAAATGGGCATTTCCGGATACAACAATTCCGGGAGAGGGATTTTTAATTGTTTGGGCAGACGACGATGAGAAGGAAGGACCCATGCATGCTTCTTTCAATCTAAATAAAAGTGGAGAGGATCTGGGACTATACAAGAAGAACGGGAATAATTTTGAAGCAGTAAACACGCTTACATTTGGTGAACAGACTACGGATGTATCGTATGCAAGAGATGGAGACGGAGTTAGTTCTTTTGTGTTCAGGAATGAGCCTACACCAGGCGCTACAAATGGAATTATTCTAAGTGCAGATGATAATTCGGAAATACCTGAAAATGTAACACTGTATCAAAATTACCCGAATCCTTTTAATCCGAGCACAACAATTTCTTTCGGGCTGGATAAACAGGATAAAGTGACACTGGAAGTATTCAATATCACAGGACAGTTAGTTGAAACTATTACCAGTGAGGTGTTTAGTGCAGGGAATCATTCAGTAAAGTTTCGTGCTGATAATCTTTCAAGCGGAGTATATTTTTACAGACTTAAAACTTCCGCCTCAACACAGACAAAGAAATTTACTTTAATAAAGTAGTTTAGATATGAAGCCATTTAATATAGAAATCACAAGTATTGAAAAAGGACCTGAAGAGCTGGAACTTCAGTTACCAATAAAAGCCAAAGCTATAAAAGAGCTTCCGGGAAAAGACAGACCTGATTACATTCTTGCTTCGTTGGAATCTTCAATTCTATGGGTAAACAAAGAGAAAGGAATTAACAAAGAAATAGAATTTGTGGTGCTTTGTGCAAAGTTTAAAGGGCAGAGCATAAATAGTGATATGAAAGAGATGACCGTTGCAGTAGCTTATGTAATTGACAACTCTATAGAACAAGATGTGATACTGAATTTCAGTAAATGTAAATATGTTGCGGTTGCAAAGGCTTCAGCAACAAGTAAATGGAATATATTCAGTTAAGAGTCAAAAAAGCACATTTCAGCTCACGCTTAGTAACTTACTTCTTACTTCTTTATAATAATCTTCATACTGATTCACGACCAGATTTTGATTAAATAGCTCCGCTCGTTTCCGAGCATTTTTGCTCATACGGGAATGTAAATCAGGATTTGTAAGTATCTCCACAGCGTTATCTGCCATACAATCGATGTCATCCAGATCACAAAGAAAACCGGTTTCGCCCTGAACATTTACTTCGGGCAGTCCGCCAATGTTAGAACTAATTACAGGCACAGAACAACTCATTGCTTCTAATGCTGCCAGTCCAAAAGTCTCTGAACCAGAAGGAATCAAAAACAGATCTGCAATGGAAAGTACTTCTTCCACCTGATCCAGTTTTCCTAAGAAGCGCACATGATCACAAATTCCGAGATCACGGCATTGTTGCTCTGTTCGTTGGCGCTCGGGTCCGTCGCCTACAAGCAAAAGTTTTGCAGGTATACCGTGTTTGAGAATTCTGTCAAATACAGTAACAACTTCAGGAACACGCTTTACTTTTCGAAAATTAGATACATGAACAACTACTTTTTCTCCATCAGGACAAATTGCTCTTTTAAAGTGACTCTTATTAGATTTCTGAAATCTTTCCAGATCAATAAAGTTTGGAATAACTTTAATGTCAGTTTTTATATCAAACCGTTCGCAGGTTTCGCGCCTCAGATAGTCAGAAACCGCAGTAACTCCATCACTTTTGTTAATCGAGAATTCCACTACATGCTTATAACTCGGGTCACTACCTACCAATGTTATATCTGTACCGTGTAAAGTTGTAACAACCGGAACATGAATTCCTTTTTCAGCCATAATTTGTTTGGCTAAATAAGCACTTGTTGCATGAGGAAGTGCATAATGAACGTGAAGAAGATCAAGATTCTCATACTCGATCAAATTGACCATTTGTGAAGCTAATGCCAGTGCATAAGGAGGGTATTCAAATAAAGGATACGCATTAATGGCTACCTCATGATAAAAAATATTAGAATCCAGCGTTTCTAGTCTGGCTGGCTTTGCATAACTCAGCATATGAATTTTATGACCCTTTGAGGCCAGCACCTTAGCTAATTCAGTAGCAACAACACCACTACCGCCAAAGGTAGGATAACAGACAATTCCAATATTCATATAAACTCTTTAATTTTTTAAAGGTAATTAATCTCACGCTTTCTAACACAACCTTTAACAGTTTGGTTTCATAAAAAATTTACGATGGCTATGTAGTATTATGTATATTTACAACCTTGAATCAGTAACATAATTGTAGTTATCTAATGGCAGGACATTCTAAATGGGCGAATATTCGCCACAAGAAGGCTAAGGAAGATTCCAAGAGATCAAAAGTTTTTACAAAAGTGATCAAAGAATTAACTGTAGCTGCACGCGAAGGTGGTGGAGATCCTACCGGAAACCCACGTTTATCGTTAGCAATTGATAACGCGAAGGCCGTAAATCTTCCAAAAGACAATATGGAACGTGCAATTAAGCGCGGGACGGGAGAAGGAGATGACGCTGCTACTTATGAGGAAGTTACTTTTGAAGGATACGGGCCTGGTGGCATTGCTTATTTTGTGGAAGTAACAACAGATAATAACACGCGTTCGGTTGCTGATATTCGACATATTTTCACCAAACATGGCGGAAACATGGGTACCAATGGCTCGGTAAGTTTCTTGTTCGAGCAAAAAGGGATGATCCGCGTGGCTGCAGAAGGTAAAGACGAAGAAGAGTTTATGCTGGAAGCCATTGAAGCGGGAGCAGATGATATACAATCAGAAGATGATTTATTCGTTGTGTACACGACTCGTGAAGATCTTTTTAATGTGCGAAAAGCATTGGAAGATGGAGGAAATAAGATCGAGTCGGCAGAGTTGATCCGCGAAGCAACAACAGAAACAAAAGTAGACGCGGAAACGGCTCTTTCAAATTTAAAAATGATGGACAAGTTTGAAGACAATGATGATGTAACCAATGTGTTTACCAATATGTTGATGGATGAGGAAACACTACAGGTAGCGGAAGAAATGGAATAGAATTAATGAAAATCTTGCTTTACATATTGATCGGATTTCTTTTTGTAGCTTCCGGAGATGGGCGAGAAGCCAATAAGGCTTACGATGAGGGGAGCTACGCTTTAGCAGATTCTCTATTCCGTTTGGCTTTGGAAGAAGACCCCGAGAATTCTAAGCTGTATTTCAATCTTGGAAATGCGTTGGCTAAACAGGGTAAAGTAGAAGACGCCATCGAAGCTTATCTGAACTCGCAGGAGTATGCTGAATCAGCAGAAGATAAAGCTCTGGCTCAGTACAATATCGGAACAATACTTGCTGAAAACGAGGACTGGAAACCTGCGGCACATCATTTCAGAAATTCCTTAAAGTTGAACTCCGGAGATTATGAAGCGAAACATAATTACGAATTAGCCGCTAAAAAAGCGTCAGAAGAAGAGAATGAGCAAAACCAGGATCAACAAAATCAGGATCAGGAAAAAGAACCTCCTACTGAATATGCCAAGGCGATGAAAAAACGGGCAGAGCAGTTGGTTGCAGAGCAAAGATATCAGGAAGCATTTAACTTGATGGAAAGTGCCGCTTCAAACGATAAGACTGTTCAGCCTAACTACAACGATTTTATGGAACGAATTAAGACCGTAAGCACTATAGACAATTAATTATGAAATACTTTTCAAGCATTTTATTAATGGCTTTGATCGCTGTGACTGTTCAGGCTCAGGATGCAGATAATTTCTTCCACAGAGGAGCGAATTCGTACATCAACTCGCAACTGAATCAGGCCATTCAGATAGTGGATGAAGGACTATTCCAACACCCGAATGATGCTAAACTGAATGCACTGAAACAAAAGCTGGAAGAAGAGAAAGAAAAACAGCAGCAACAAAACCAGCAAAACCAAAATCAGGAGCAGGAACAACAAGAACAGGATCAGCAGGAGCAAAACCAGGATCAGCAACAAGAGAATCAAGAGCAAAACGAAGAAGAGCAGCAGGAACAGGAACAAGGTGAAGGAAGTGAAGAAAATGACCCTAAACCTGAAGAAGGAAAGGAAATCGATTCCAAAGAAATAAGTAAAGAAGATGCTGAGAAGATCCTGAAAGCTCTGGCTCAGAAAGAAAAAGAATTGTTGAAAGACTTCAAGAAAAAGAAATCAAAAGACAGCGCTACGCATGATAAAGATTGGTAATAAGCCAGTACTACTTTTTGTCTTATTAATTTCAGGAATTGCCAATCAGCTTTTATTGGCACAGGATGTGAGTGTACAGGCAACCCTGACAGAAACTAATATTTTCGAAGGGGAATCAGTTCAGCTTGATATCGCAATTTCAGGAACCTCTCTTAATTCCCTGGAACGACCGGAGATCCCATCCATTTCCGGATTGAGATATTTGCCTAACAGAACTATTTCGGGTAGCAACTACACTTACGTAAATGGTAAACCATCGCTGACACAAAGCTACGGTTTTCAGTTCATTGCTCAATCGCCCGGAAGTTACACGGTTCCTTCAATCAAAGTGACGGTTAACGGGAAAGAATTTGCAACCAAACCAATTGCGTTCAAAGTACTAGACCCCAAAACCATTGACAACGGAAATGCGGAAAGAGCTCCTGATATTTATGTGAGATTAGAACCAACTACTCAAAATCCGGTCGTGGGTCAGCAGGTTGTTGCTGATATCGTATTATATTTTAAAAGCGAAGTAGAAGTATCTAATTACAACACCGTTCCCGGATGGAAGGCTGAAGGTTTTTGGAAAGAAGAATTGAACAACCCATCACAAGCCAGAACAACTTCAGTTATTATAAGTGGAATTCGATATAAAAGAGCACGGCTTTTACAGTATGCACTTTTTCCCACCAAAGCAGGAGAGTTGACTTTAAGCCCGTACAGTTTAACGGTAAGGATTCGCAACAGCCGAAGAACAGCTCGAGATCCATTTAATTTTAGTTTTGGACAAGAAAACAAAGAACTAAAAACTCTTCCGGTTACTTTGACTGTTGGGCGACCACCAGCCATTGAAAATGCTGAGTATATAGGAGCAGTGGGTGATTTTGAGATCAAAAGAACTATAAAGCCAAGCTCTGCTTATGTGGGTGAAAGCGTGGAGATCATAACTGAGATCACAGGCTCAGGAAATCTTCCACTTCTCAACAAACCTGAGTACGATTTTCCGGAGTCTTTAGAGTTGTATAATCCACAGGAAAACACAAGTATTACCCGTGATAACAGGGTGATCGCCGGCTCTAAAACGTTTACTGATATTATCATCGCTCGCAATGACGGCACTTATTCTATTCCAGAAAAAAGGATAGCAACTTTTAATCCTGACAAAAACAGCTACGAATATTTTACGCTTTCAGAAATAAATTTCAGAGCGGATATAGATCCTAATGCTACAGTTACCTCATTGGAAGATATGCGTCTGGATATTGATCCGGTTACAGGATTAGCACAATGGAAAAAGAAATCAGATACGCCTTTAACCGAAAGAAATTCCATTTGGGTAATGCTGTTTACTCCATTTTTGCTTTTTATTGGAGCATACGGGTATAAGAATTATTACGATAAATTGAATAACGATGCCGGCTTTGCAAGATCTACAAAGGCCAAAGATAAAGCGATGGAAACTTTGGACAACGCAAAAACCACAGAAGACATCAAAGAGGGATACCATAAAATTCAGAAAGCTCTTTCTCAATTTATAGCTGACAAACTGAATCTGCCAATAGCAGGAGTTTCGGGACAGAGTCTAATCACAGAGATCCAAAAGAGGGGCACAGATAATTCTGTAATAATGGAGACCAAGAGAATTTTTGATAAATGTGAAACCATAGCTTACGCTCCAAATATTTCACAGGAAGGATTAGAAGATGATGTGGAAAAAACCAAACAACTGATCAAAGATTTGGGGAAGGTTCTGTGAAAAAAGTATTGGCAGTATCAATTCTTTTCTGTTTTACCGGAGTATTATTTGGACAGTCTTCACCACAACTTAATTTTGATGAAGCCAATAATTTACTGGAAGAAGGTAACTACAGAGAAGCTTTAAAAAAGTATCGACAAATTGAAGGGAATAACTTTATTTCCGGAGAACTGTTTTTAAATATGGGAATCGCTTCTGTTCAAATCGATTCTTTGGGACTGGCAAAGTTCTACTTTTTGCAGGCCTCAAAATTTGAGTCAACGCAACAAAGTGCAGATCAGGCGCTGGATTTTGTGAACTCTCAATTCAGCAGACAGTCTGCGAAACTTCCTAAATTGCCGTGGGACAGAGCCGTAGATCATTTTAAAGTAACTCCGGGTACGTTCGGATTGTTTTTGATCGGATATTGTTTTGTTTGTCTGGCTTTATTGCTGATCATAGCCGGATGGTTTAATCTGATAAAGCTTCCAAAGCAAAAGAATATTATCATCAGTTGTTTAACCATTGCTGTACTGATTATCTCATTATCATATTATGTGGATTATGTAGACCAAAGATATGACGAAGCTGTTTTGATCATGGATGAATCCAGTGTCTCTGCATCTCCAACTGAAAATGCGGAACTGGTAAGTATGGCGTACGAAGGATACGATCTGACCATTGACCGGAAAAAAAGTGCAACACAAGAAAACTGGTATTACATTAGATTAGGAAACGGACAATTCGGCTGGATAGAAGCCAAAGGAATCAAAATTTTATAATTCAAAAAAACTCATGAGTAAATCACAAGAGTACATCGATCAAAACATTAGCAAATTTGAAGAAGAACTGTTCGACCTGCTTCGCATTCCCAGTGTGAGTACCGATTCTTCCAAAAAATCTGCGATCAAAGAAGCAGCTAACTTTCTGTTGAATCAGTTCGAGTCTTTTGATCTTGAGCGGGTAGAACTATTTGAAACGCCGGGAAACCCAATTGTGTATGCCGAGCATTGTCCGCATGATGACAAACCAACCGTTTTAGTGTACGGGCATTATGATGTGCAACCATCCGACCCCGATGAATTGTGGGATTCTCCTGCTTTTGAACCGGTAGTAAAAGATGGAAATGTGTATGCTCGTGGAGCAAGTGATGATAAGGGTCAGTCATATACGCACGTAAAAGCGATCGAGTCTTTCAGAAAAACAGGGCAGGAAATTCCGGTAAATGTGAAATTTATTCTGGAGGGAGAAGAAGAGATCGGTTCTCCGAATTTGGTTCCGTTTATCACTGAGCATAAAGACATGCTTGAATGTGATATGGTGTTGATCTCTGATACTTCTATGTTCGGAAAAGATATGCCATCCATCACTTATGGATTACGCGGCTTGGCTTATATGGAAGTTGAAGTTGTTGGACCAAACCGGGATCTGCACTCCGGGGTGTACGGCGGTGCGGTAGAAAATCCATTGAATGTTTTGTGTGAGATGATCGCCAAATTGAAAGACGAAGACGGAAGAATTCAGATTCCGGACTTTTATGACAAAGTGATCGATCTTACAGATGCAGAAAGAGAAGCATCTGCAGCACTTCCTTTTGATGAAGAAGCTTATAAAAAGTCACTCGATATTGACGCCGTTCATGGTGAAAAAGGATACACCACACTCGAAAGAGCTTCGGCGCGTCCCACTCTTGATGTAAACGGAATTTGGGGCGGGTACACCGGCGAAGGTGCAAAAACAGTGCTTCCATCCAAAGCGAATGCAAAGATCAGTATGCGTTTGGTGCCGGATCAGCACCCAAAAGAAATTGCAGAGTTGTTTACAGAATATTTTAATTCCATTGCTCCGAATACGGTGAAAGTAAAAGTAACGGATCATCACGGTGGACACCCATCGGTAACCGACCTGTCTTTTTACGGATTGAAAGCTGCGGCTCAGGCATTTGAAGATGTGTTCGAAAAAGAAGTACTGTTTTCCCGTGAAGGCGGTTCCATCCCGATCGTTGCTGATTTCAAAAAAGTACTTGGTGTGGAATCTATTTTGATGGGTTTTGGAATTACGAGCGATGCCATCCATTCCCCAAATGAAAAATTCTCACTTCAGGATTTCCATAGAGGAATTAAAACGTCAGCAAGGTTTTTGGAGATATTAGCAGAGGCTTAGAATATTGAATATTGAACAGGGAATATTCAATGTTGAAGTGTCTCCTTTTTCATAACCTTGTCATCCTGAGGGAACCCATCCCTGTCCCTTACCTTAAACAAGGGAAGGGAACGTTGTAATTAGTATTTGAGTGGAGTTATAAAGTCTCCCTCCCTAAAGTTAGGGAGGGAACAAGGGTGGGTCAGAAAAGGCTGGGAATTGTTTTAACCACGG
>OJGW01000747.1_pt1 | contig 10564 bp, 9 predicted proteins | sample 1594511 | NCBI WGS metagenome assembly OJGW01 (sample SAMN05416844, study PRJEB24817) | seawater metagenome | isolation source: Sea water | place: Canada:Atlantic | collected 2013-07
GAGGTCTCGTGGGCTCGGAGATGTGTATAAGAGACAGGCGATTAGCAATGCCGTAAACGGAATCGTCCGCCTGCACGAGGACTGATCGGCCGCCCGGTACTGCGCTCACAACCGGCCCTGCATTGACGCCAGTTCCAGGCGGTGGAGGGGCTGAAGCGGACTTATCGGGATCAACAGAAATCCAGCCACACCCGCTTAAAAGCAACACTAACGTCAGCACTGTAGCGGTATGCATGTTGATCGAGCGTAATTTTCTCAGTGGCGTCAAGTTCATCAAGCCGCTCCTTGCGCAGGTCGGTAGCGTGGCGTCTCCGCCACGAGGTTTGCCTCAATAGCGCCTGGCAAAAACGGCACGAATGCGACCGCACCCAAATCTTCTGTCTGAAAGCCGGTATCATCCCGCCGAATGCGCCAAAGGCTCTGATGTCCTGCTACACCAAGCGGCAAGACCATAATTCCGCCGGGCTTCAACTGATCCGCCAAGGCACCAGGCATGTCATCTGCCGCAGCGGCAGCAATAATCCTGTCAAACGGGGCACCTTCAGGCCAGCCTTTGCCGCCATCGGCCCAGCGTAAGAATACGTTGTCGATCTTTTGCTCTTCCAGGCGAAGCTTAGCACCCGAAAGCAGCGCCTTAATCCGTTCAATACCAAATACGGCGCGCACCAGCCCTGCCAGAGCTGCCGTTTGATAGCCAGAGCCGACGCCAATTTCTAACACACGCATCCGGGGACCAGCTTCCAGCGCCTGCAGCATCTTGCCAACAACGGCAGGCTGGCTAATGGTTTGGCCATGCCCGATAGGCAGCGGCGCATCCTCATAAGCATCCATCTGCCATGCCGGCGGGATAAACCGCTCGCGCTCAATCTGCTCCATCACGCCAAGCACGCGCGGGTCATTCACGCCAGCACGGCGGAGCCCCATAACCATGCGAATGCGGCGAGACGCTAGGTTCAACCGAGCTTCTCCCGAGCGGCAGCGATATGTCGGTAATCCGTCATATCCAACGTGAGTGGGCTCATAGAGATATAGCCGTCACGGGTCGCCTGAATGTCTGAGTCCGCAGACACATCGCCATAAATGCGCTTGGAGCTGATCCAGAGATAAGGCTTGCCTGCTGGGTCCAAACCTTTGGCGATCTCGCCGCCAGGCTTCCGTCGCCCAACCGTCGCGACTTTCACGCCTTTAACGGCATCTGGACCGACATCAGGAAAGTTCACATTCAGCACCATACCAAGCGGCCAAGACGCTGCTAGAATCCAGTGCAGCGTATCTGCCATATGCCGCTCAACGGTTTCCCATTTTGCTTCATTCTCTGGCGCGCGGTCTAGGCTCATCGATATCGCTGGGAAGCCGGACATTGCAGCCTCCGCAGCGGCACCGACAGTGCCTGAATACATAACGTCATCGCCGATATTGGCACCCCGATTGACACCGGATAACACGATATCAGGCGGATTATCCCGCATGACTTCACCAAGTCCGATGATTGCGGCATCTGCCGGCATGCCATCAACGGCAAAGCGGCGTTCACTGGCTTGGCGCAGCCGAAGTGGCCTGTGCAGCGAAAACGCGTGGCCTGTGCCGCTCTCCTCGCGCTCCGGTGCTACCACCCACACTTCACGAGCAAGCGGCGTCACCAGCTTTTCAAGCAGCTTCAGGCCGGGTGCTTCAAGGCCATCATCATTGACCAGCAACACGCGTGCTTTGCTCAGATCGACCTGCCACTCGTTTGCGCTCGCCATAATCTCAGCCCTGCCCCGACGTAAGCTCAGTCAGGCCGCCAAGATAGGGTTGCAATGCGACGGGGATACCAATGGAGCCGTCTTCGCGCTGATGGTTCTCCAAAAGCGCCACCATGGCCCTGCCAACGGCCACGCCGGAGCCGTTCAAGGTATGAGCAAAATCTGTGCCCTTCCCTTCCGTCCGGCGCACGCGCGCGCCCATCCGTCGGGCTTGGAAGTCACCGCATGTGGAGCAGCTGGAAATCTCGCGATACTTATCCTGAAACGGCACCCATACCTCTAAATCGTAGGTTTTCCGCGCACCGAAACCCATATCGCCAGCGCAAAGCAGCAGCACGCGATATGGCAGTTCGAGGCGTTGCAGCACTGTTTCAGCAGCAGCAGTCATCCGTTCCAATTCAGCTTCCGATTGATCAGCACTGACAATGCTCACCATCTCAACTTTATCGAACTGATGCATGCGAATAAGGCCGCGCGTGTCCTTGCCGGCAGCGCCCGCTTCAGAGCGAAAGCACGGCGTGTGCGCCACGTAGCGCAGCGGCAGGTCTGCAGGCTCGAAGCTGGTGTCGGCTGCCAAATTGGTCAGCGGCACTTCGGCCGTAGGGATCAACCAGCGGCCATCGGTTGTTTGAAAGGAGTCTTCTTCAAACTTTGGAAGCTGACCCGTGCCATACATCGCCTCGCTTCGCACCAAAATAGGGGGGCGCACTTCAGCATAGCCATGCTCTTGGACATGCAAATCCAGCATGAAATGCGCTAACGCGCGTTCCAATCGGGCGATCTGGCCGCGCATGGCAACGAACCGCGCGCCTGAAAGCTTGACGCCAGCTTCGAAATCAAGACCAAGTGGTTCGCCAAGGTCAATATGGCTCTTCGGCTCAAACGCGAACTCGCGCGGCGTGCCATTTTCCCGGATGAAGACGTTATCATCTTCGTTAGCACCGGGCGGGACATCATCAGCTGGCGGGTTTGGCAATGTAGCGAGCAGTCCATCAAGCTCGTCAGACGCTTGCTTGGCGTCAGTTTCAGCAGCAGCCGCATCATCTTTGAGCTTTGCGACGGCGGCCATAGCCTCACTGGCATCCTCGCCCTTCGCTTTCGCCTGGCCAATAGCCTTGGAAGCGTCCCGACGCGCGCTCTGTAATTCCTGAAAACGGGTTTGGGCGGACCGGCGCTTGGTGTCCAGCGCCAGCACAGCCGGGGACACAGCTTCCGCGCCACGTTTCGTCATGGCAGCGTCTAGCGCGTCCGGGTGTTCACGCGCCCAGCGGACGTCCAGCATCTTTGCGATCCTTCAAGGGTTCGCGCCGGTTCTAACCGCCCGTGGACTCCCCTGTCCAGTGCTAAGCGATTTCCAGAGATTCATTAGCAGAATCAATCATCTTTGGTATCGTCGTCATCATCGAAATAGGATTCACGTTTCCGTTCGATCCGCCGGGCCAATAGTATTGATATTTCGTAGAGCAGCAGACCCGGTACGGCTAAGCCGATTTGGCTGATAACATCCGGCGGCGTTAAAACCGCTGCGAGGCCAAACATGGCGACAACAGCGTACTTTCGCTTCTTCGCCAATCCATCGGCTGAGACGATACCGGCATGCGCCAGCAACGTCAGAACAACAGGCATTTGAAAGAACAATCCAAACGCAAAGATGAGCGTAATAACGAGGCTCAGATATTCAGAGACCTTCGGCATTGCCACGGTCTCGATGACCACACCAGCAGCATTTGGGTCACCAGCGACATCCTGATAGCCAAGGAAAAATTTCCAAGCGAGCGGGAAAATACCGAAGTAAACAACTGCACCGCCAAGGAAAAACAAGATTGGCGTCGCCGCCAAGTAGGGCAGAAATGCGCCCTTCTCGTTTTTATAAAGTCCAGGTGCAACGAACTTCCAAATCTGATTAGCGATGATCGGAAATGCAATAAATAGAGCTGTGTAGAACGCTATCTTTATGTTAACAAAGAACTTTTCCGGCAAACTGGTGTAGATCAGCTGCGCGCCCTCTTGATCCCCAAATGCATCGGCAAGTGGTTGCGCCAAAAAGTTAAAGATTTCAGCGGCTACAGCCCAACTTCCTAGAAAAGCAATGAGGAGTGCAGCGAGCGACCAAAGCAGCCGACGGCGGAGCTCAATCAAATGCTCTAAGAGCGGTGCCTTATCTTCGCTTTCAGCCCCGCTCATGGTTGAGCGTCCTTTGGCTTCTTCTCAGCAGCCAGCTCTACCTCTTCAGCATCCGCCGCATCGAACGCTTCTTCATCAAGGTCATTTACTGGGGGCTCAGCCGTCGGCTCGCCCTCAATCGCTTTCGCTTCATCGCCATCTATCGGCGTCTGCGTTTTCTCAAGCTTGCCAGCGTTGACCGCCTCCATCCATTCATCATCGGATTTGCCGCCTAAGTCACCAATTATATTGTTGGTGATATTTTTGACATCCGTTTCGCGCGCAATATCATCCAGCCCGTCCCGGAAATCCTGGGCAAGGCTGCGGGCGCGCGAAATAATTTGGCCAAGCGAACGCAGAGCAGCCGGCAGCTCGCGCGGGCCAATAACGACCAGCGCGATCACGCCAATAACAAAAAATTCGCTCCAACCGATATCCAGCATGGAGGGCTTGCGCCTAAATCAGGGGAAATATGTGTGTGAAAGTCAGACTCAGCTATTCGCCGCCTTGTCTTTTTCTTTCGGCTTATCAGAGACCCGTGTCAGGTCCTCTTCGTCATCGGAGGTGTTGAGTTCCTCCTTCATGCCCTGCTTGAAGCTTTTGATGCCCTTGGCCATGTCGCCCATCAGTCGCGGCAAACGGCCCGCGCCAAAAAGGAGAATGACAACGACGACTACAATGGCGATCTGCCAAATCCCAATTCCGCCCATAACCAAGCCCTTTCAACTGTGCGCGACGCAGACGTCGCTCTATTGCAGAGTGTCCTAGCGCAGTCAGCCGGAGAACGCGAGACTTTCCGACGTATTAGCTCCGTCGCGCTTCGTCATATCCGCAATTACCGGTGCCGCATCTCGGTCGCCAGCGAAAACATAGACATGTTCAGGATCAAGGGCGACCTCTACTGCCTCCCCCTCACCTGGCCAATTCTTGTCAGATATCCTAGCGAATACAGCCTCACCAGTTTCTAAACGAACTTCGATGAGCGCAGTACGACCAAGCCAGCGCGCGAAGCTGACATTGCCTGCAAACGAAGCACCAGTTTCCAACGCAGCTTCGCCAACGAGAATATGTTCAGGCCGCGCCATGACGAGCGCTTGTGCGCCATCGGCCATACCTGGTGCTTCAACGAGGCCCATGGGTGTGCGGATCAAATTAGCGCGCACAGTGCCTGCAAACTCGTTCACTTCACTGAAGAAGCGCGCGACATAGGGCGAAGCTGGATGGTCATAGAGCGCTTTTGGCGTGTCGCACTGCTCAATCCGACCATCACGCATGACCGCGATCCGCTCCGCCATAAACAAAGCTTCTTCGGGATCATGGGTAACCATCAGGGCGGCAGCACCGGCAGCCTTCAGCAGATGAATTGCGTCACTGCGGACACTCCGCCGGAGTTCTGCATCAAGCCCGGAAAACGGTTCATCCAGCAAAACAACATTGGGGCGCGGTGCAAGAGCGCGCGCGAGTGCTACCCGTTGTTGCTGCCCACCGGACATCGTTGTCGGGTACCGATCTGCAAATTCCGCCAAGCCAACATCAGCCAACGCTTCAAGCGCCTGTTCGCGACGCTGGGTGCTATCTAGGCGACCAAGGCCGAATGCAACGTTCTCTGCGACGGTCAGGTGGGGAAATAGCGCATAGTCTTGGAACATCATGCCGATATTCCGGTTTTCCGCCGGGACATGCAGCCCGGGTGCCGCCGCCATCATGCCGCCAATTCGAAGCGCGCCCTCCTGCAGGCGTTCAAGCCCGGCGATCAGGCGGAGTGTTGTTGTCTTACCGCAACCTGATGGCCCAACAAGCGCTAGGATTTCACCTGGATGCAGGCAAAGCGATACATCTTGGAGCGTGGCACCTTGGTCACCATATTCGTGACGCAGGCCATCTACGACCAAAGCCGAAGCATCCTGGCGCGCACATGCGACACAGGATTGCGCTAGCAAGTCGTCGGGCAATGCTATCGCTGGGACGCTTTTGACTGCGCGCGCGCCAAATGTCAGGCTAAAACGTTTCATTCGTTAAAGCTAATGACAATCATTCGCAATTTCAATGGCTAACCCGATTGCGACTATTCCGATACGCGAAGCTCGACGCCAGGAAAGCCATCAATCTGGTACGTTGCATGGTCTCCGACCGCGGCAAACCGCGTTTGAAGCGTAGAGCCTGTGATCACGATGTCCCCCGGTTTCAGGTTAAGCCCCCGGTCCACAAGATTGTTGGCAACGACAGCCAACGCCGCGAACGGATCTCCCATCGCATCACCCGTGACGGCAGTTTCGGTCTTTCCGTTGTAGTCCAGCGTCACAGGCTGGGTGATCCAATCAATCGACTGCCAGTTAGGAATAGCGTCGCCCAGGATAACGCCAGCGTTCCAAGTGTTATCCGCGATTAGGGAATGCGCATCGAAGCCTTCGTAGTCAGCATTCCTATCGTCAATCAGCTCGAATGCAGGCATGACCGCCTCGACATGCGCACGGATGCTGGCGGCGTCATAAGGTTGGCGCTGAACACCAGCTTTAGAACCCATGCGCACGGCAAGCTCGAACTCCAAGCCCAACCGCCCGTAATCGCTCAACGACGCTTGCATCGGGCTGTCATGGATTGCGCTATCCAACATGCCGCCAACACAGGGCTGGTCAATCCCGCAGAGCGCCTGCATGGCTTTGGAAGTGATCGCGATTTTCCAACCACAAATCTTACCATCACCAGCCTCATCCCAAAGCTTGAGCAATGCGGATTGGGCGCTATAGGCGTCTGCAAGGGTCTCTGGCCGGTCCTTATCTGTCAGCCATTTGAAATCCTCATTGGCACGACGGGCGTCAAAGAGCGCCTGGGCGGTGTCCGCGATAGCCATCTAGTCAGTCTCCTGGCTTGAATATCCGTAGTGTTTGCGCGCGCCATCCGGCGTCACATATCCGTCTGCTAAGTCTGCTTTGATCTTGGCTGGGTCACGCTCTGCAGCATCGCCATATCCGCCTGCCCCTGAAAGCTGGAAGCTGACGATATCGCCCTTCTTCAAACTGACAACTTCCTTAGAACCAAGCTCCTGGGCATTTCCATCTGGATTGAGAATGGTATGGGCAAGCGCACCGGGTTTTCCGCCGAATATGCCAAACGGTGGGTTCAAATGGCGGTCACCAAGCCCGGTCATGACTGCACTTTCAGCCAGCAACTCAACATCTTTGCGAAGGCCTGTGCCACCCCGGTATTTGCCCGCACCACCGCTATCCGCCATCAGTTCTAGCCGATGAATCCGCACTGGCGTGTTGGTTTCATGCACTTCCACCGGGATATTCCGGCAGTTCATGACGGGGGCCAGACCTTCGGCACCATCTTTGTCCGCACGGCCGCCATAGCCGCCAAACCCCAGGTCATACATGACGAACGGCTTGCCCGTTTCAGGGTCCGTTCCGCCAATGTTGGGATTGCTCCAATGGCTAAAAGCCCCCATGCCCCGATGCGGCAAGGCTTGTGAGAGGGCTCCATTGATCGCGTCAAATATCCGTATTTGCACTGCCGCTCGGCCGCCGCTGGAGGCCGGGAACTTCGGGTTAAAGAAGCTGCCTTCCCGCGCCACAGTATGAATTGGCCGCATGCCGCCATGGTTCTGCGGAAGCAGGGCATCACAGAACACCTTCACGGCAAACATTGTGTAGGCGCGTGTGTAGTTGATGTAGGAATTCAGCGCTGCGGGGACCTGATCGCTGGACCGAGAGAAATCCACTTCGACCTCATCACCTGCAACTGTCACATCAACGGCGACGATAATTGGCGGCGTATCCGGCCCGTAATCATCCAGTTGGTCTTCGAACGAGTATCGCCCATCGGGAATGTCGCCGATTAGTTCGCGCATCCGTTGCTCGGACCGGTCCAGGATTGCCTCATGAGCAGCCTCAACAATGTCTACGCCCTGTTCGTCAAACAATGTGGAGAGCCGCGCCGCCCCTGCCCGCGTGGCATTCGCCTGAGCGCGAAGGTCGCCTTCAACCTTCTCCGGCACGCGGACATTACCGAGGATCATCCTGAGCAAGTCTTGGTCAAATGCGCCGCCGCGTATGAGCTTCACTGGCAGGATGCGCAGGCCTTCTTGGAAAGCTTCCGTCACCCCATGCACCCGTTGGGACCCAGGCGCTGCGCCACCAACATCAATATGATGCGCTGTTGTGACGACATAGCCGACGATCCGGTCTTTCAGGAATGAAGGGCTAACTAGGAAGCAATCCGGGAAATGGCCGGAGCCCAGAAAGCTATCGTTCAGGAGAATACCGTCGCCCGGTTGCAGCGTCTTGGCTGGGAAGTACTCCAGCACCGTTTTTACGACATAAGGCATGGACCCAAGATGCCCTGGCGTAAAATTGCCCTGGGCGACCAGGCGGGCCTGAGCGTCAAATACGCCTGTTGAAAAATCCTCGCCCTCGCGCACGGCTTCTGAGAAAGCTGTACGGCGGAGCGTTGAGCCCATTTCCTCGGCGATCGACAGCAAGCCATTCCAGACGACCGTCAGCGTGATTGGATCAATCGTCATGCTGCATTGCTCCCATCCGCATCCATCTGGCCAATGTCGATCAAAATATGGCCGCGTTCAGTAACAGTCGCCAACATGCCTCCCGGCACAACCAGCGTAGATTCCGGGTCCTCAATGATCGCTGGCCCCTTGATCGCAGCACCTGCCGGTAGCTGCTGCCGATCAAAGATCGGAGTATCAACGAAGCCGCCCGCTTCAGGCTGCCATGTTGGGCGCGTGCGGGGCTTTGGCATAACGCCTTCTGGCGCTCTCCAACCAAAATCAAGCGCGCCAGCGGGTTTCGGCAAGGTCGCGACGAGGTGCCAGTCAACGGCTTCAATCGCCGCCGCCTCATCGTGATAACCGTAAGCTTGTTCGTATGCCGCATGAAATGCTGCAGCCGCCGCCGCTGGGAACGCGGCGTCAATCGGGCCGTCCGGTAAGTTTTCGCGGATTTCATAGCCTTGCCCGCGATATCGAAGGTAGCCATACCGCGTCCAGGTAGGCGAACCACCAGCGCCCAGACGTGCTAGATCAGCGTCCGCCCGCTTCCGTAATTCCTCATAGATGGCAGCTATTTCCGGCTCTGCCCCATCCTCTAGCGCCATCACGCGTGTGATCGAGGATTCAATCTTTGGCGCTGCCTGCAGCAAACCAATCGCACTACCGACGCCTGCACCAAACGGCGCCAGAACACGAGGCGCGCCGATAGACTTGGCTATCCGGGCGGCGTGTAGCGGCCCTGCCCCGCCAAACGCCACAATGGCGTATCGGCGCGGATCACGACCCCGTTCGACCGATACGATCCGCATCGCCCGCTCCATATTGCCATTGGCTACGGTGTGAATCCCCCATGCGGCTTCCGCGACAGAAAGTCCAAGTGGCTCCGCCACGGCGCGTCGGACTCCCTTCAGCGCAGCGTCGCGATCCAATTGCATGGCCCCGGCATTGAAGAAATCCGGGTTGATATAGCCAAGCGCTAAGTTCGCGTCCGTCACTGTCGCTTCAGTACCGCCCCGCCCGTAGCAGATTGGTCCAGGGTCAGCGCCCGCACTTTCCGGGCCAACGTGAATGACGCCTAAATCCACGCGCGCTATTGAACCGCCACCTGCGCCAATCTCTAGCAACTCCACTGCTGGCACATTGATCGGCAGGCCAGAGCCTGGGCGGTAACGCACGGGATCAACCTCAAACGTCGGCGTGACAGCGGGCTCGCCATTATCAACTGCGCCAAGCTTGGCCGTAGTGCCGCCCATATCGAAGGTGATGACATGGTCCGCACCTTCTTCCGCGCCGACCATCGCCGCCAGTAGAACGCCAGCCGCAGGGCCGGATTCAACGATCCGCACCGGTTGCTCACGGGCTATTTCAGGCGATACCAATCCGCCCGCTGACTGCATGATGAACATGGACTTCTGGAAGCCATGGTCTTTCAAAGCGCCCTCAAGCCGCTCCACATACTTATCGACGATGGGACGGACATAAGCGTTCGCAACAGCTGTCGATGTCCGCTCATATTCCCTGAATTTCGGAGAAATACTGGCGGCTAAGGTCACTGGTATATTGGGCAGGCGCTTGGCCAAAGCTCGCCCCACAGCTTGCTCATGAGCTGGGTTCGCATAGGCGTGCAGGAGCGCGACAGCAACGGATTCATATCCACCCGCCTCAACCGCTGCCACGGCTGCTTCGACAGAAACATCATCCAGCGGTTGGATCACATGGCCATGGTGGTCCAACCGCTCCTGCACCTCAAAGATTGCACGGCGCGGTGCCAAGGGGGCCGGTTTGTCCATGTATAGATCGTAGGTCTCATAGCGTTTTTGCCGCCCGATGATCAGCACATCACGGAAGCCTTCCGTCGTGATCAGCGCAGTCGGGCGGCCTTTCCGCTCGATAATGGCATTTGTGGCGACCGTGGTTGCGTGCAGCACCGCGTCTAGGTCCGCACCCTGAATGCCTGCTGCATCTAGCAATGTGGCGAAGCCGTCGATTACTGCGCGGGCTGGATCATCCGGCGTTGAGGGCAGCTTTAAAAAGCGCGGCGGGGCGTCTTTTGCGGCAAGCACGAAGTCCGTGAATGTGCCGCCAATATCGAAAGCTATTCTGCTGTCTCTTATACACATCTGACGCTGCCGACGATCTACTCTGTGTAGAT
>OJGW01000761.1_pt1 | contig 10474 bp, 8 predicted proteins | sample 1594511 | NCBI WGS metagenome assembly OJGW01 (sample SAMN05416844, study PRJEB24817) | seawater metagenome | isolation source: Sea water | place: Canada:Atlantic | collected 2013-07
GATGTAGAGAGGTCTCGTGGGCTCGGAGATGTGTATAAGAGACAGCCCCAGGATGACACCAAACACCGACTCAGCCCCTTCGGCCGCACCATCTGTTGCTTCTGACAATGCAAAGCAGTTGGCATCATTGGCAAGGCGCAGCTCACGCCCCAACACCTTTTCAAGATCCCGCTGCAGCGACCGGCCGTTTAGACAAAGGGTGTTACTGTTTCGCATCAGCCCCGTTTCCGCAGAGAGGCTGCCCGGCGTACCAATCCCTATATTCGCAGAAACAGCGAACGCCCGTTCCAGCTTACATACCAGCTGCCCGATGGTCTCGAGAATGGCCTCGTAGGAATAACTCGGGGTCGGGACGCGCTCACGATGCAGTAAGTCACCTTGCGCATCCATCAGCACGGCTTCTATTTTGGTGCCGCCCAAGTCAATGCCAAGACGCATCAGAACAACTGCATCAGCGCCATGACAGCAATCCAGCAAAGCAGACTGCGCGAGAGCATTTGCTGAACGCATTGCAATTCTTTCGCCGCGTTCTGTGTAAACTGCCCGTCGTCAGTGTGAGCTGTGCATGGCAGCGACAGACAACCCAACGCATCCAGATAGTCCTCAGCGGGCAAGTCTGACATCAGGCTTTCCCGCCACTTTCTGAAACTGCCATCAAAATCCCCCACCAGCGCAAATGCGAAACCCAGCAGGCGGACTGGAATCCATTCGGCATAATAAAGCCACAGTTTCGCTTGATCCCTCTCTTCCTGATCGAAGCTGTCGTGACGACTGGCGATAAAAAGCAAACGGTACAACAAGGCGACCGTGGGACCGAGAGCGAAGAACCAGAATACCGCAGCAAACCAGCGCTCGAAGCCCTGATAGAAGACCGCCTTACGCACAGCGCTATGCAATTCTTCCGCATTTTCAGCGCCGCTGTCACAAAGCTCCGGGCTGAACTGCTGGGCATGAAGGTAAGCGCCCTCCAGGTCCCCTCGCTGCCAACTGTTCAAATATAGACGCAGCCGGGTTTGGAAATCGCCACGCCCCAAGCTGTACAACAATATGAGCACCGACAGCAAAAAGAATGGCAGACCGAATAACAGGGGACCCAGCAGCCAGAGAATAACGGCGACAAGCAGCGCCGGCGCCGCCAGAAAAATCACCAAACGCAGACGCGCGGTTTGCACATAGCGAAGTACCCGCCTGAACTGCGCGATCCAGTCATCTTTCTGTACTACCACCCCACTGCCCCAGAACTGAACGGCAGCCCAGGCAATAAGAATCGCAAAAAACTCCATAGTGTTATCCGTGATCAAGGCAATTGTCTGCCTAAATTGATATCAGGCTCTTGTAATAAGCCCAGTCAAACGCCGGACCGGGGTCCGTTTTTCGTCCTGGCGCGATGTCACTGTGCCCGGTGATGCGTTCCGGCACAAGCCCCGGAAACCGCCTCAACATCGCTTGGGTGACAGCGGCCAGCTCTCGATACTGTGCGTCAGTATACGGCCGCAAATCTTCTCCCTCCAACTCGATGCCGATGCTGAAATCATTACAGTTTTCTCGCCCATCAAAGCACGAAACGCCCGCATGCCACGCACGATCCAAAAGAGAAACAAACTGAAAACAGTCGCCATTACGATCAATAAACAGGTGGGCAGACACCTGAACTCCTGTCAATTCCTCCAGCTGCGGATGCGAGTAACAGTCGAGTTCGTTACAGAAGAAAGCCTGGACACAACCGGTACCAAACTGGCCTGGTGGCAGACTGATATTGTGGATCACCAGCAAGCTGATATCGTTGCTGTCAGGGCGCGGGTTAAAGTTGTCGCTGGGACAGCGGCGTGCGTGAGAAAACCAGCCGAGATTATCGATAAGATACATGGGGAGTCCTGAATCGCTGGCTAGAGTGTATCAGGCCGACGAGAAACAGGGGAGCCTTGGCACAGGCGCGATATCCGGCTTAGCTTAGCGGCTTGTCGTCCATATCCCGAAGGTTACTGATCACCGACTCCAGGGCACGATCAAACATGCGGTCATCATCAATCATCAGCAAGTGGCCATCGCTCACCGCCTCCAGCAGGCTGTCGCGATTGTACTCGGCGACCTTGATACCCGCGCGATTCACGAAGATGTACCGCCCAATACCATTGATGACCGCCGCCAGACGACAGCGGAGCATTTTGCCATCATCCTGACGCAAGTCGACCCAATTACCCACACGCAAGGAATCAAGCAAAGATGGGTCAACCGAGGCCGCAGCAGCCTGAGATTTTCCAGTAACGGCCTCGCCCGACACCGGCAGAGAATGCGGCATGGGCTCGTCCAGCTCCCGGGCCAGTGCCGCATCAAGGTCTTCTAAATCTACGTCATCTGCAGTCGACGGCGCGTTTTGCTGGGGTGCATCATCAGGTATCTTGGGTTTGCGATTTAGCTTCGCCATATGCAGGCGCTCAAGCTGCTCAAACCACTGGCCTGTTTCAAAGGCATTCAGCGAGACGCGGTTGAAGCCCAGTCGCAGTGTTTCTACCAGCACGGGCAGCGCGGTAATCAGCTCGTTGCGATGCCCGACATCTTCATTGGCGGCGACGCTCCACAACAGGCGATCAACGAACTCCACTTCGTCCTTGAAACGAGGACTTTCCGGTCCGGCCTGGACATAGCTGAGAAACAGAACCTTGGACCAGCCCTCTTTGAGAATACGCTCGATAGCGACGGGATAATTACCGCCAGCCAGTTTCTCGTCCAGCAGCCCGGCGATGTAGCCCCGGGCCGCCTGGGCCGTCGCACGACCGCCTTCCGCACTAACGGTGCGCTGCGCAACCAGCTCGGCCCGACGCTGCGCTTTTTCCTGGAACTTGCTGAACTCGCTCAGAACATCCACAAACACCTGAGTGTCTACACCGAAATCACCCAGCACCCGGAGGACGACGTCCTCAACCTTGCGGTACAGAGGATCCTTTTCCGGAGCAGCGACCGGTGCCCAGCCGATGCCGGCACTCATGATCGCACTGAGCAACTTACGCGCAGGATGCTCCTCGCGGCTGAAAAAGCTCTTGTCCAGCATCGCCATTTTCAGAATGGGAATCTGAAGCTGTGCCATCAAGCCTTTAAGAGGGTCTGCCAGTCCATCACCTTCCAGCATGTACTGAAATAAGGTGCCCACGAGGTGGATAGTGTCTCGATCACGCTCTACCGAAAGCGCCGAAGCGTCGCCCGGCGCGACACGACCGACCTGTTTGAGTCGGGACACCAGTTTCTGAGTCACCAGCTGATAAGCATCCCCGTCATCATTCGCCGCATCGCGGTTCTTCAAATGACTGAACTGCTCATTCTGAATGTCCTGCAAAGCCACCATTAGCGACGGCTTGGAAAGCGTCGCCGCCTCCTGAGTACTACCATTGCTGGTCAGCAAGGCTTCCAGCTCATCGATCAACTGGGTCACGCGTTCGTCAGTACACGTTTTTTGGGCATTCTCAGCCTTGACGCCGTCTACAGGCTTATCGGCCGGTTTCGGCTTTTGGGTGAGCGCATCAAGAGACAGCCCCTGTGATTCCAGCACCGGAACCAATACTGCAAACAGTTCGTCAAAACGGGAAATGATCTGGGCATCAAACAGCTTGAAGAGAACCAGACGCGCCTTGAGATCAATATTCAGCTCACTGCATGCCTGCCCCAGTGCCTTGGCAATTTGCGCGGGCCCCAACGGCAGCTCTGTTGCCGTTACTGCGTCTCCGCCCAAGCTTTGCTGCCAGGCTGCCGAAAGTTGCCAAAGCTCCTTCAGATAGCGCCGCTCGGCCTTTTTAGCCATACCTTCGATGGCAACCAACTCTTCCAGCGCATCGGATTCGAGCAACTTGAGCTTGGCCACTCCCTGAGATTCGGCAGCAAACTGGCCGCCGGGAAGCTGTGAGTGGAAATTCTTTTTGAAAAGCTGGGAAAAATTCTGCTCGACTTGCTGACGATGAATGCGAATTTCCCGCATGGAGTCGAAATAGAGGTGCTGTTCTTTTGCACTGGAGGCCTCGTCGGCCAGCTCAAACAGGGTGTCGTCGACGTCATCCAGCAAACTGGTAAGACGCTCGGTGAGGAACAGGCTGCTTTTTTCCTGTAAAGCTGCGATCACCGGAGGCAACGGCCTTGCCGCCTCCTGCTGCCTCGCGCCTGCAAGTTTCGCGCGAATATCGACAATTTTCTCTGACTTATCAGCCATACTGACCCGCCACCGATTACCCTTCTATGCTGCATACGTGGCCCAAACTCACCGGGCGTGACTATTCTTTCCCTTTCTGAACGCTTCGTCATCACCCGCTCAGCGAGCCTGACAAAGGCTTCGGCCTCCCGCCTATACATCACACATTTATACCAGAGTGCAATTGCGCTTGTAAGTAGCGATTTACTCATACATTCCCCTGAACGCTACACGCCTAGCACCGAACTTGCTAAACTCGCGCGCCTCAGTGCTTTCCCTGTGTGAGCGATTAGTGTCCATTTTACTCACTACGCGCATATGACAATCCAAAGGCCGACGCTGACGTTATAACAGCCGGTCAGCGCGAACAGCCAGCGGGGGAAACTACTTAGGGCATATACGGGTTCTGTGCCGTTGTGCAATCGACATTAAAATAGTAGTGCTATACAAACAAGTATTATCGGAAAGGTGCCGCACCGCGATGGAATTTTCTGAACATTTGAGCAGCGACCGCAAAGCCACAGTACGCGCGGCGCTGAACGAAGATATTGGCTCCGGAGATATCACCGCTATGCTCATCTCCGAAAAAGAGTACGCCAGCGCTAAAATCATCAGCAGGGAAAGCGCCATCGTCTGCGGACGTGACTGGGTTGACGAAGTTTTCCGCCAAGTTGATAACTCTGTCACAGTTCACTGGTTCGTCGCCGATGGACAGAAGGTAGCTCCGGATACCGTTCTCTTCGAACTGAGAGGCCCCGCACGCGCACTGCTCACTGGCGAGCGCAGCGCTCTCAACTTCCTGCAACTACTCTCCGGCACAGCAACGACCTGCCGCGAGTACGCCGATATTGTGGCGCACACCAAGGTCAAACTGCTGGACACGCGAAAAACCATCCCGGGCCTGAGAACAGCGCAAAAATACGCGGTCACCTGCGGCGGCTGCCACAACCACCGAATCGGCCTCTACGACGCCTTCCTTATTAAGGAAAACCACATTGCGGCCTGCGGCGGCATCGACAAAGCGGTGCAGCGCGCCCGTGACATCGCTCCAGACAAACCGGTAGAAGTTGAAGTGGAAACGCTGGCGGAACTGAACACCGCACTGGCAGCCAACGCCGACATCATCATGCTGGATAACTTCTCGCTGTCGGATATGCGAAAAGGCGTGGAAGTGACGGACGGACAGGCAAAACTGGAAGCCTCGGGCAATGTCAGCAAAGAAACCTTGGCTACGATTGCGGAAACCGGCGTGGACTACATCTCGATTGGCGCGCTGACGAAGCATGCGCGAGCGATTGACCTGTCAATGCGACTGGCGCGGTAGAATCATGCATCGTTTACCTTACCATCTCACAACTCCTAACGTTCGAAGTGAGTCAGTTTTTTTTCAACAATGTTAAGGCAGGCCCGCCCCGAATCATAGCCGCTCTCAATATCGACATTTAAGCAAAGCTCATCTCCCCCCAGTTTCGCAGTAAAATATGACAAGTCTCTGGGCAAGTTTTCGTAAAGGTCATAACGATACTCGAAAGGGACATTGCCACTCAGCATATTCTTTGTGTGTTCTAAAACAAAATCGTATGGGTTAGTGGATAGACTTACAGACACGAACTTCGGATAATTCCCGGAAAACTTATCGAGCTCGTCTAATGATATTCCCGAACTTTCTAGATTTCCTCTTGTAAGTACGTATACCGTATCGAAAACATGTACAACCAACATAGGTTTCACAGAATAAATAACAACCATTCCCGCAATTAACGCTACTCCCTGTAAAACCCCAACAACACAGACATCACGAAGAAGCTCATTACGAGGCTTGGCATTGTTAAATATAAAAAAAGTAATCAAAGGCCCTAAAACTAAGTAAACTGGAACGAGGATTTTCACTCCTTGCAGACCTCCAGCAGCCTTAAAAAGCGCCCCAGGAAACCAGAAGTAACACATAACCGCGAGCAACGGGGCTAGTAGCCCTATGCTTATAAAAAAATGAACTATAAAAGCTTGGAATCGGCCACTAGCTTGTTTCATTGTATTAACACAATTAATTTATCGACAGTCGCTGGGGGAGAATTCAGAAGGAAGGGTTCCCAAGGTCAAGCCGTTATAACCATGCTGACTAGCGACTCGATTTGACTCAGATGCACAAGCCCAGTCAATGACTCCACTCATAGAGGGCTCATTCCCGACATTTATCCCCAGCGCGACTAGGCTACTACCAAACCTAACGAACGGTGCGAGCACCAGAGTCGGACTGGAAACTCCAACCGCACCAAGGCGTTCATGGTTAAACTGTACGATTATTTCACCCAAATGAGGCCCTTCTTGCGCGTTAATTTGAACAGAAGAGACATACTTGCTGACAGAGCCTGCTCCACCTGCTTGTGCATTAAATGTATTTGCCCTGGCAACTATTTCATTAAGGACAAAAGCTCCATCTGCAACGGCAGCTTTAGCACTGATTGCTAAGTTCAACCCCTCTGTCACCCTTGCTCTTATCGTATAATTGGTGAACGCTGGCAACGCTAATGAAGAAAGCACTCCAATAATCGCCACAACAACCATCAATTCAACTAACGTAAAACCGCGCTGATACAATGACATAGGTGCCTCTTAACTCTCAACTTGAAAACCTGTATAGAAGCGGATTTTGAAATATATAAGCAAAAAAAAACCTCTCACTATATGAGAGGTTTCCAGTGAAAATTCAGTAAAAGTGCCTAGCGAACAAACTACAACTAAGCACTCCTACAACTTAGCGACAATCGCTGGGAGCAAATTGCGCTGGGAGGGTACCAGTACCAGTTGCGTCCGCAAACATGCCACGCGCATTACCTACAGCACGAGTTGTAGACGAACAAGCCCAGTCAATTGCACCAGGAGCGGGGGTAGCCGCATTCAGGTTTGCACCCAACGCAACAAATGTATCAGCAGCCGTCACTGTAAACGGCGACAGAACCAACGTGGGAGTAGCAACGCCTACAGCACCTAAGTTACCATCATCAAACGTTACCGTTACCTCACCGAGAGTGGCACCTGCGGCTGCAGCGATTTGCACACTGGCAACATACTTACTAGTTGCGCCCGCGCCACCAACCTGTGCATTATATGCGGTCGCAGCTGCGATGAGTTCGTTTTCGGTGGAGCTCGCGTCAGCGACGATAGCTTTAGCGCCAGCAGCCAAATTCATGCCCTCAACCACTCGCGCCCGAATAGTGTAATCTTGGTACGCGGGTAGTGCTACAGCAGCCAAAATACCGATGATCGCCACTACGATCATCAGCTCGATAAGGGTAAAGCCCTGTTGTACTTTTTTCATGATTATCTCCAATGAGTCATCTCAAAAGGCGTTTGCCTGTGCTTGCCTCTTCAAGGGTTATGCCAACTCCTCCCACCCAGCTAATTCACTAAATAGTGAGCACCAACACACAAACGCCAGCCTCTTCCTGACAAATTTCGTCACCAGAAATCATACCTAGCGACAAATCTCGTCACAACCATCTATTCACCGCTGCGGGAATTACGGTGTTGCTATGCCAGAGCCTCTGCCATAATGCTGAACACATGGACAACCGAATATGGCATCAGGTTAATGAATAGTTCCTCCGCTCCTCTTACCGGTCTCGCCCGCCGCTTGGTCTTTGATGGACTTCTTAATGAAGATGCCATGCGCAAAGCCCAAGACATTGCAAAAAAAGATAAGAAGAGCCTTGTTGCCCAACTGGTCAGTAGCAAACTGGCAGATGGCTTAACGATAGCTCAAGTCGCTGCAGACGAATTCGGCATTCCATTTCTTGATCTCAAAGCCTTTAATCTTGAGTTAGCACCCCGCAAGGTTGTTGACAATAAATTGATTCAAGCTCATCGGGCACTGCCGTTGTGGCTCCGAGGTAAGCGCCTGTTCGTCGGCATGTCGGACCCCACAAACCTCCATGCTCTAGACCAGATCAAGTTCCACACGAACCTGAGTACCGAACCGGTTATTGTCGAAGAAAGTGCGCTCAACCAGGCCATTGAAAAGTATATGGCGTCTCAGGAGGAGTCGCTGACCGACAGTTTGGGCGATATGGATGACCTTGATCTGGACAACCTGGATGTTGAGGCCGTCGATGAGGATGCCGCCGCTAATGGGGATGCCAGCGGCGCCGATGAAGCCCCCGTTGTAAAGTTTGTAAACAAGGTACTGCTGGACGCGATTCGCGGCGGCGCGTCGGACATTCACTTTGAGCCCTATGAAAAAATGTACCGGGTTCGCTTTCGTACCGATGGGATTTTGCAGGAAATCGCCCGGCCGCCCGCATCGCTGGGCTTCCGACTCGCGGCACGCCTCAAAGTGATGTCGCAGATGGATATCTCAGAGAGACGCGTGCCACAGGATGGGCGGATCAAGATGAAGTTGTCCAAAACCCGTGCCATCGACTTTCGGGTTAACACGCTACCGACCCTATGGGGTGAAAAGGTCGTACTGCGGATACTGGATCCATCATCTGCACAGATGGGCATCGATGCCTTGGGCTATGAGCCCGAACAAAAAGAGATGTATCTCTCAGCGCTGAACCAACCACAAGGCATGATTCTGGTTACCGGCCCCACCGGCTCAGGTAAAACCGTGTCGCTGTATACCGGCCTGAATATCCTGAATACGCCCGAGCTGAACATTTCTACGGCGGAAGATCCGGTTGAAATTAACCTTGAGGGCATCAACCAGGTTCACGTGAACACCAAAGTGGGACTGGGTTTTGCCGAGGCCCTGCGTTCCTTCCTACGCCAAGACCCCGACATCATCATGGTGGGGGAGATTCGAGACTTGGAAACGGCAGAAATTGGTATCAAAGCAGCGCAAACCGGTCACTTGGTATTGTCCACCCTGCACACCAACAGCGCTCCAGAAACGCTGACACGACTGCTGAACATGGGGGTTCCCGCATTCAACGTTGCGACCTCGGTCAGTCTGATCATCGCTCAGCGATTAGCCCGCCGATTGTGTAAGGAATGCGCCGTACCGGCCGACATCCCCCACGAGACACTGCGTGAGGAAGGCTTTAGTGAGGAATTGCTGGAGTCAGCCTCTATTATGGAAGCCGTGGGTTGTGAACGTTGCAATAACGGTTACAAAGGCCGGGTGGGGATTTACGAAGTCGTTCGCATCACCCCGGATATTTCCCGTATTATCATGGAAAATGGCAACTCATTGCAGATCGCCGAACAGGCGCAAAAGGAAGGCTTTAACAACCTCCGCCAATCAGCATTGAAAAAGTGCGCCCAAGGCATCACCAGCTTGAGTGAAGTCAACCGCGTTACCAAAGACTAAGCGACAATAGAGATTACGATGGCCGCAAAAAATAAAGATGCCGTTTTTGTCTGGCAAGGCACCGACAAGCAAGGCCGCAAAACTCGCGGGGAGATGACCTCATCGACACCGGCACTGGTGAAGGCACAGCTCCGCAAGCAGGGTATTGCCGCCAAGTCCGTTAAGCGCAAACCCAAACCCCTGTTTTCATCAAAGAAGGCAATCAAACCCGCCGACATCGCCATTTTCACTCGCCAGATGGCGACGATGCTGAAAGCTGGTGTACCGCTTGTCCAAAGTTTTGACATTGTGGCGGAAGGCGCGGGTAATCCAACCATGACGGCCCTGGTCAATGACATTCGCAATGATGTCGCCGCGGGCGGCGGCTTCGCTGCAGCCTGCGCCAAGCACCCCAAATACTTCGATAATCTGTTTTGCAGCTTGGTCGATTCCGGCGAGCAGTCCGGTACGCTCGAGCTGATGCTGGATCGCGTGGCAACCTACAAAGAAAAAACAGAGGCCTTGAAAGCCAAAATCAAAAAAGCGCTGACTTATCCCATCGCGGTTATTGTTGTGGCAATCATAGTCACCGCGATCCTGCTGATAAAGGTCGTCCCCCAGTTTGCGGAAACCTTCCAAAGCTTTGGCTCGGACCTGCCTGCCTTTACTAAATTGGTCGTCAGTATGTCGGAGTGGATGCAGGCCAACTGGTTTATTTTATTCGGCGCCATCGGCTTGGCGGTAGCCGCTTTTGGTCAAGCGAGGCGACGCTCACAGGCCTTCTCTGACTGGGTCGACAAAATCTCACTGAAAATTCCGGCGATTGGCGACATTGTATACAACGCAGTAATAGCGCGTTTTTCACGCACACTCGCCACCACTTTCGGCGCCGGTGTGCCGCTGGTAGACGCGCTCAATTCCGTGGCGGGCGCGGCAGGCAATGCCGTTTACAACAAAGCCATCATCCAGATTCGCGATGACGTCACCACTGGCCAGACACTGTACTCCGC
>OJGW01000779.1_pt1 | contig 10365 bp, 7 predicted proteins | sample 1594511 | NCBI WGS metagenome assembly OJGW01 (sample SAMN05416844, study PRJEB24817) | seawater metagenome | isolation source: Sea water | place: Canada:Atlantic | collected 2013-07
GCTAAACCCGGGCTGCCTCCCGAGGCCGAGCCGCGAATCTCGGCGGCGTCACCGGAGCTGCCGTCTACCAGCCACTTCAGTATTGTCGATCCTCAAGGCAATGTGGTCAGCATGACAACGAGCATCGAAACTGCGTTTGGCTCGCGAGTCATGGCGGGTGGATTCCTGTTGAACAATCAGCTTACGGATTTTTCCTTTGCGCCACGCGATAGCAGCGGCAAGCGTATAGCTAATCGCGTGGAAGCGGGCAAGCGGCCGCGTTCGTCTATGGCGCCCACGCTGGTGATGGAAAAAGGGCAGGCCAAGCTCGCCATCGGCAGCCCTGGCGGGGCCAGGATTATTGATTACGTCGCCGCCAGTCTTTACCGCATTCTTGCACTGAATGAGCCGGTGGCGCAGGCCATCGCAGAGGGGCACATCATTGCCATGGGACATGGGGTTGAAATGGAGCAGGGGCGGGCCGATACCGCCACCGTGATGAGAATGGAAGGCAGAGGCCACAACATTGTGCTGCGAGATCAGACCAGCGGCCTCCACGTTATCCAAATTACTGATCAGGGTTTGACAGGTGGTGCTGATCCCCGGCGCGAGGGTGTTGTGCGCGGCTTTTAGTCGGGCGGGGTCGTTGGTCCTGAGCCAGTGATCGTCACTTGGTCTCCGAGTCGGGGGTCAGTACCGCTGTCCCTGAGTTTGTCGATGGGCTGCGTCAGAGCTCTGTGGTCTTGGATATGGGGATCAAGCAAGCCCGACATGGCGGCGAGGAAGTCCCCGCGATCAACGTTGGCAGCGGCCGCAAAACACCGTACTTCTCTGCGCCTGCCTAATCTCGCGTAACGTCGACTGACATTTCAAACACGGCTCGCCGGCACGACCATATACCTGCAACTCCTGTTTGAAGTAGCCCGGTTTGCCATCTCCGCCCACAAAATCTTTCAGGGTGGTTCCGCCTTCGGCAATGGCCTTCTGGAGCACCTGTTTTACACAGGTTACCAGTCTCTCGTAGCGCACTGGACTAATTTTTCCCGCCATACGGTCCGGTCGAATTCCCGCCATAAACAGTGCTTCATTCGCATAGATATTGCCGACACCAACGACGATCCTGCCGTCCATCAGCAGGCTCTTGATCGGCATACTGCGCCCTTTTGCTCGGGCGACCAAATACTCCGCGTTGAAATCGGATGAGAGTGGCTCGGGACCAAGGTGGCTGAGTAGCGAATGAGATGTGGTGTCGCCTTCCAGAAAAAGAACTGCACCAAAACGGCGCGGATCGGTATAGCGAAGCACCTGGCCACTATCCAGGAGAAAGTCGACATGATCGTGCTTACCCACAGGAGTATTACATGGAACAAAATACAACCGGCCAGACATGCCCAAATGCACGAGCAAATGCCCTTCATCCAGCTCTGCTAGCACATACTTTGCCCGGCGAGTAATGGATTTGACCTGCTGCCCCTTGAGCAGCGTGGGAAGGTCCGCAGGGACGGGCCAGCGCAGACTTGGCTGGCGAACCGTAACCTGTGTAAAGCGCTTGCCTTCCAGGTGTGGGCGTATGCCGCGGCAAACCGTTTCGACCTCGGGTAACTCTGGCACGTGAACCTCTAGTGTAAAAAGAGGAATTCTACACTGCTCAGCTCACTAGCGAGTAGGGGGATTGTGGTTGTGGAGTGGCGCCCCGGCTCGAAGGCCGGGGCGGGAAGGCAGAGGCTTACTTGCTACCGTCCGATTTATACTCGTAGTGGTAGTAGCCATAGCCATAGCCATAACCGTAGCCATAGCCGTAACCGGATGCTCGGCGCTCGATCGCGTTCAGTACGACACCTTTCACTGGAATACCGTTTTGCTCAAAGCGCTGCTTGGTCACTTCCAGTTCTTTAACCGGATTAAGGCCGAAGCGAGCCACCAACATTGTCACGCCACACTGACGGCCCACAATCGCGGCATCGGTCACCGCCATAATGGGTGGTGTGTCGACGATAACCAGGTCGAATTGGTCTTTCACTTCTTCCAGCAGTTCCGTCAGCCCTTTGCTCATCAGCAATTCCGATGGGTTCGGTGGAATGGTTCCTCGAGACATAAACGAAAGCTCACCAACCCGTGTTGGGCGGATGGCGTCCGCAACACTCACACGCTTGGCAAGTACATCGCTGACGCCACCTTCGGGCTCTTCACCGAACATCTTATGCAGGTAGCCTTTGCGAAGGTCCATGTCTATCAGGAGCACCTTTTGCCCAGCTTGTGCGACTACTGCTGCAAGGTTCCCGGAGATAAACGACTTACCCACGTTGGGACTGGGGCCGGAAATCATCATGATATTGTTGTCAGCTTCCAGCATGGCAAAGTGCAAGCTGGTGCGCAGATTGCGCAGGCTTTCAATCGCAATATCGGTGGGGTTTTTCTGGGCCAGCAAATCGTGGGGGTGCTGGTTTTTCTGCTTTTTACGCAGAGTAGAGCGTCTGCGACCCAGTCCATCCAGTTTACGTTGCTCGTCCGACAGCGGTACGCTTGTATACACAGGTAGACCAATTGCTTCGATGTCGTCTGGGTTAGTCACCCCACGGTTCAGAGCGTTGCGTACAAGTACAAGCGCTATTGATAAAAAAGCGCCGAGCAGAGTAGATATAACTACGATTAATGGCTTCTTGGGTTTAACCGGTTCTTCTACGTTAACGGCGGCACTATCGACAATACGGACATTGCCCACTGTGCCAGCACGGACAATATCCAACTCTTGGATACTATTGAGCATTTGAGTATAAATTTCGGTTCCAACTTCCAAGTCTCGCTTTAACCCAAGAAGTTCTTGTTGTGTTTCTGGCAGATTTTTGATTCGTTTGTTTAGTTCATCCTTCCTTTTGTTAAGCTCGGCCATTTGTTCGCGCCAAGCTTGGTAAGTGGGATGATCTCTAGTGTATTTACGATCAAGTTCTGCTTGCTGTAATTGAAGTTCAGCGACATTAGTTTCTAAATCCACAACCTGATCAAGCAAGGCATTCGCCTCTGCGCTGATATTCACCGAGCCAACTTTCACTTGGTAGTCGTTAAATCGTCGTTCGGACTCTTCCAAATCTCGTTTTATGCTCGGAAGTTGCTCACGCAAGAACTCAAGGCTTTTTGATGCCTCTGCTGATTGTCTTTCAACATTCTGGCGGAGATAGTTTTCTGCTATCACATTTAGAACATTTTCGGCATGGACAGGGTCGTCGTGTTCAAGGTTTAGAGCGATGATGCCAGAGTCTTTGCCGCGTTCTGAGGCGCCGAGTTCGTTTTGAAGTTTGATGATCGCGCTCAGGCGACGCTTGCGGATAATCTCAAACTCGGTGCCTCTGTTGGCGCTAAGTGTGTTCACATATAAGCTATAGCCTTCTTTCTCTGCTGTGTGGCCTGCTCTCCCCTCGAGAATTAATTCTCCCTGCTTTGAGTAAAGTAAATATTTCCCGTCTCCCTGGCTAATAAGTTTGTGTTCTCTGCCAAAGGCGAAACTTGGAACGTTAAATTCGGTAACTTTTAAAACTTCTCCGCCCCAGGCAAAGCTATTCATTCCAAATATCGGATCAGCGAATTCTTTATCGTGATTGCCAAATCGGCGTGCGATAGCCGAGCCGAAAATAGGGAAGTAATTTGGTTCGACAATAATGTCTAAGTGTGCTTTGTCTACAGCGGCACCGATTACTTTTCGGCTCTTCATCAATTCTATTTCAGTTCCTGAGGCCGATTCTCCTCCGAACATTTCACTGACTTCGCTCATACCTGGTAAGCCAGAGCTTTTCTTTTCCACCTGAATAAGTGCGTTGGCGCGGTAGATTGGGGTTGCCAGCAAAGCATAGGCTATGCCTACGATCGAACACACAAGTGTAATGCTAAGGATTAATGCTTTGGCATCCCACAAGGTGCCGAATAGAGCAAGTAGATCGATTTCATCTTCGGTCTTCGATTGCTTTGTGGACGGGGCCTGAGTACTCATAATCTATTCCAAAAGGGAGTCTGCGCGGCAGATGATAAAGACACTGAAGGAGTGACTTAAGTTGCCTTCTCATCAGAGCTGTTAATTACTATCTTGAATATCACCGATTCTGTCAGTTGCTATGATGCTTGGCAGTAACTGACTGAGAAAGCGATTCCAGCGAGTTATTGGTGCCGGTGATACGTAAACAATATCTCTAGGCTCCAATGAGAATTTGTCCGCTAGCATAAAACCTACAGCAGATGCCGCATTCAGGTGATAAATAGTAGCTGTGTAAACAGGGATATTTGCTTTGTCATAGGTGATGCCAGTGTTTCGTAAAACGTAGATTCCGCGACCATCTGCTCGGCCTTCATTAATGCCATTAGCGCTAGCCAGGGCCTCGGCCAAGGTAGTCCCGGTGCGGGACATGGCAACTCCCATTGGTCGGTTAACTTCTCCCAATACAAAAATCTTATCTGCATCATTGCGAGGAATATGGATTTGGTCGCCATGCTGGAGAAGGATGTTTTTGCTCCATGCACCTTGTTCAAAAAGTGTACGCAGAGAGATCGATTGTGTTTCTCCATCACGGGTGAACTGAATATTCCGCCAAGCGGCATCGTCTGCAAGCCCACCTCGCTGTTCGATAGCGTCGATGAGTGTTAAGGGAATATTTGTTATCGGTGTAATACCTGGCTGTATTACTGCACCACTCACGTAAACTCGTTGGCTTTTGAACCCAGCTACACGAACATCAACTTGAGGGCGCTTGATAACCGAGGACAGCCGCTCAGTAACCAACTCTTTTACTTGTGATGTAGTGAGACCCGCTACAGGCAGGGTGCCAGCATAAGGATAAAAAACAGTACCATCAGCTTTTACCTCATTACCGCTTTCTTCTGCGCCCCGGAAGGAGCCTGAGGGAATAGTTAGTTCCGGGTGCTCCCAAACTGTAATGGTAAGAATGTCGCCGGTGCCAATGAGATACTCATAGTTAGCCATGGCTCTTTCCAAGGAATCACTATTTTCCAAGTATTTCTCTGTTTGGCTATTTTTATTTAAGTGCGAAAGCACTGTGGCATTGATCGGGATGTACTGAATGTCGGTCTCTGCCGGCGTGTAATCCTCGGGGGTATCATCAAACCACACTGAGTTCATGCGGCTCATATTACTGCCCGGTACAACGGTGCAGCCTGTTGTGGCGGCAACCAATACACAGGCTGCCAGCTTCCTTACATCCATAGTTCACCCTTAGTTTATATGTTAAACCGCTTGCTATACGGGCATTCCCTGCAGGCTACCAGCGGTAACTGGCTTCAATGAAGGCAGTTTCTATGCCATTGTTGTAGTGGTAAAGTTGAAGCCCGTCATCAATACTCAGATATCCGAACTTCGTGCGAAGTTTACCCAGGTTGATTTCATAGCTAAGCTCCAAGCTATCTCCGGCACCTTTACTTCTCCCGCCTGCGCCGCGGCCTCCGCCATCAATGTTCAGTGCAACATCTGATACTCGAAGAGAAACCAGACTCTGGTTGGGTAGTATCCAGTCTATTCCAATGGTGTCGAGCTCACTGTCACCATCAATTGACGCACCTAGGGAGCGCCCCTTGTATCGGTATCCTGTAGTATATATTCCATGTGAATAGGTTGCGTTGAAACGTTCGTCTCCAACAACAGAGCCTACTGTAGTGCGGGTGCTTTCATAAAACCAATGGACGTAGTGTGTGTTGATGGTGACTGAGCCACTAAGCCCGAGCAGAGTAATATAGCGAGATGGAGAACCCCCGCTTTCATCTTCCCCAATGAACTGCGCATAGATTCCTTGGCTGCCCCATGGCATGGCCCATAAGCTTTTGATATCAAAGCCTCCGAGCTGGTTGCCGGGTTCGTTGTCTACGGTTACGCCACCATCTCCCCGGTTGTCGTTCCCGATAAGTAAATCTTTAAAGCTGGAAAACGACTCTGATCGACCTTGTCCGCCCCACTGAGCAGTACGGCTAGCTGCTATCTCCAGCCACTTCGCCGGTTTTACTGCCAAGCGCATGCCGAGCAGTTTGGCCTCAGGTACAGCACGGTCGCTTTCCATTTGCCCGGCAAAGGCCTGTAGCTGCCAAGGGCCAAGCCAATTCAGCCAGGCACTCTCAAACTCATGAGCACGGTTGCGCTGTAGGGCAATACCAGGCACTGGTCGCGCATTATTGGATAGCAGCAGGCTGCTTTGCCAGCCAGCTCCCCACCAGCGGTCAATGGCACCAATGGATACACCCCAATTGCCGATGGCCTTGGCTAGGTAGCTACCGTCAAGCCGAGTTTGCTCTTGATAAAAGTCTGGGTAATCGTAGCTAACGCGGAGCTGTCCGGCCCAGCCTCTGCTAACGAATTCTGTTGATACAGCAACATACTCAGGCGCGTTATTGTTATTGCCAAAGCCAGTAAGAAAGCGGCGCTCTTGCTTGCTGCTGGCTAGTTCGACCTTCGCAGAACGTGGTTGGCGTTCTTTGTCGAAGCGGGATAGTAACGCGTCTACGGCTTGGCGTTCCGGGTCATTGAGTTGTTGTGACTGAGCGCGGCGCAAATCGGGCAAAATAGCCCCCCACATTAATGGCCATTGAGTGGTTGGGGTCGTGAGTACACCGCTGGCCGAAAGCAGTTCAATATGATGGCGAAGCACGAGCTCATCGGGGCCAATCCAAGGCTTGGCATATGCCTGCTGGTGCAGCAATGCCGCTGCCAGTAGTGATGTGCCGAAGCGAAACCAGCGGATAAGCCGCCCTTGGCCGTGTCTCATTGCTTAGGTGTCCATTCTTGTGCTGCGCGGGGCGCTGTTGGGTTGATAGTGGTGCAGCCGTAGATAATACGCGCCCACAAATTGGCAGGACAAGGATCATGCCAAGTAACTGTGACAATGTCACGACATTGCATGCGTTGCCCGTCACAACCAGGCCCTTCCTTTTTTGCTGTCATCCCGGCTCCGTGACACCTCTCCCGACCTCCGATCCCCTTCATCCCGTTGCCGAGCCGGGATTCAATACCCCTCCGCATCCAAACTTGGCGCTGTACGCCATTAATGGCTCCTGCAACCAGCAAACAATGCCCCCAAATGCTGCACCCCTACGGTAGATGCCTTAAAAAACACCCGAAAAATCAGTGGCCCTCCGGCATCATGCCGCTGTTTCCAGTCAGTACATAACAACCTCGCCTATACTTTAACGTCGCCGTAGTAATTGCCACGTATGCTGCGCGTCTTAGGCTAGGGACGTGTAAGTCCTGAATGGGTGATGGGGGGAGTCAAGCTAATCATCGCGTGCACTTGGTTGGCGCAAAATGTGCATTAGCTCACAGGTCTCGCACGTTGTTGGCGCAAAAACTGCACTGATTGCATGGGCTTGTGTCGCACTGATTCGGCTCAGCTCGTAACAATGTCACTCGACAGCAATGCTGGCTTGGTTTCCGCACCGTTGTGGAGCAAAATAGCGGCCCTCGAGTTAGTCTGCCCCGTGATTGGGTCGTAGCAGGCCACCGTGTATGGGGGGTGTGGACGGTCCTCCCTCAAGAGGATACTCCGGGTCTTTGGGTGCGCCGGTGGCAACCGCCTGCCATGTAAAGAAGCAAAGACCTGTTTAAGCAAATTAGCGAGGGAATAGCTGTGAATACCAAATCTGCTCACTCACCGGCAGTGCCGCAGGGGGGCTTTATCCGCCAACACCACTCTATGCTGGTTGCGCTTCACCAGCTCACAGACGTTATGCTTACTTGGGGCTTGCTAGCCCTGTTCGTGAGTATTGCTGGGCAGCAGTGGAGTGTCAGCTACCAAATGGCGGCATTTCTCAGCTCAATTCTTTACCACATCCTAGCCAACAAAAACGGTCTATACCTGTCATGGCGGGGGCAATCGCTATTTACCGAGGTGCGCACAGTAACCAGCACCTGGATGCTGGTAATAGGGTCTCTGTTAACCGTGGTTTTCCTTTTTGACCTGGAAAATGATTACGGTGGTGGTGTCATGATTGCTTGGGCGCTGGCCATGCCACTAACCATCAGTCTTTACCGAGTAAGCGCTCGGATGGTGTTGCGTGAATTTCGCCGTGCGGGAGTGAATACTCGCCGCGTCGCGATTGTGGGCGCCAAAGAGCCCGGCATAAGTTTAGCCAAAAACATCATAAACAGTGCCTGGATGGGTATGGAAATTAGCGGTTTTTACGACAACCGAGTAAGTGTGGGCAGTCATCCCCTTTCTGGGGAAGGCAAGGAAGCTGGTAAGTTGCAGGTTGTTGGTGACATTGAATTGCTCAAAAAAGAAGCCCGGGATGGGAGTTTCGATGACATCTACATCGCACTGCCTATGCGCGAAGAAGACACCATAAAGGAATTAGTTGAGGCATTGTCCAACAGCTCTTGCTGCGTACATATCGTACCTGATGTCTTCACCTTCAAAATGCTCAATGCCCGCAGCCGAGAAATAGGTGGCCTTCCCGTTGTTAGTGTTTACGATACACCTTTTGATTCTTTCGACTCCGCTGTAAAACGTATTGAGGATGTACTTCTAAGCTCTATCATCTTGTGCTTAATTGCTGTGCCCATGCTCATTATTGCCGTAGCAGTAAAGCTCACCTCACCCGGTCCGGTTATCTTTAAGCAGCGCCGTTACGGTATTAACGGTGAAGAAATTGAAGTGTGGAAATTCCGGAGCATGACCACTTGCGATAACGGCGATGTGGTCAAACAAGCTACCAAAAACGATGCTCGCATCACGAAAGTAGGTGCCTTTATCCGCCGCACCTCACTCGACGAACTCCCTCAGTTCATAAATGTTCTGCAAGGCTCCATGAGCATTGTTGGCCCCCGTCCTCATGCTGTGGCGCATAATGAGCTGTATCGCGACAAGATAAACGGCTACATGCAGCGCCACCTAGTCAAGCCGGGAATTACTGGCTGGGCGCAGGTTAATGGATGGCGGGGAGAGACAGATACGCTTGAGAAAATGCAAAAGCGCGTTGAATTCGATTTGTACTACATCCAAAATTGGACTTTATGGCTTGATTTTAAAATTATCTTGAAGACACTTTATCCTCTTCATGACAACGCATACTGATTTCTGAGTCGTATCTTTTTTTCTGTGCTATCAATTAAACAAAGGATTCCATGTAGATGTAGCCATACTGATGGCTGCATAGTGGGAGATTATGAAAAAAATTCTGATAAATTCTCTGGCTAAATCCGGAACCAACTATGTAATAGAAATATTAAGAGATATTGGTTACATAGAAGGCGCAGCGGGATTTTCCTATCAAAGCGTTTTAAGTAAGCCCATATTTCTAAGGAAGCTGATAAGAGGTGGTTTTTTTGAAAAGGTACCTCTTGTTGTCGGTCTGGACATCCAGGTGGCTATGGGCGAAGGATGGGTGCGGAGAAAATTATCCCGACTCAGCGAAGGTCAATTCACATCTTCCCATCTAAATTACTCCGATAGGCTTTCAGCCATCCTAAAAGAACTAAATATCGCCACGATTCAAGTTATCCGAGATCCGCTGGCAGTTGCGCTCTCTTATAAAGAGTATCTGGAAAAAAGTGAGGCCCACTTATGCCATAAAAGTTTCGTGGCGCTATCAGACAATCAAAAGTGGGAGGTTGTTGTAAATGGCGGAAAACTAGGCAGTTTATATGTTGAATCTTTGCGTCAGCGGTTGCTGGCAGTGAGTGAGTGGAGTCGTCACCCCGGGAATGTTTTTCTGATCAAGTACGAAGATCTAATATCGGCTAGGGCAGATTCTAACGATAGTTTCATTGCTGCATTTGCAGAATTTATTGACTGCAGAAAAGATGATGTTTTGTCCTCAGTGAAGAACACCTACGGAAATTCCAAGACGTTTAACAGGGGAGACGATCCTCGGTATCGAGATAGAATTCCAGAGGTATACCTTAGACAGATTAAAAGTGAAGTGTCAGATATAGCATTAAGCTGGGGGTACTGGCAGTGACGGATATGGTATTTATACTCTCGCTTCCAAGGAGCGGGTCCACATTACTGCAACGGATTCTTTCTAAGTCGGATGATATCGCTACTTTTGCTGAGCCCTGGCTAATGCTGCCAATGCTTTGTGCATATGATGGCAAGATGACCTATAGTGAATATGGCACGAACCTATCATCTTTAGCTATAAAAGAATTTGTTCAAGGAAGCTTGGGAGAAGATGAATACAAGCAGGAGTTAAAGAAATTTCTTTTGTCTGTTTACGGAAAGGCTTCAGGCGGGAAGAGGTACTGTTTAGAAAAGACGCCGCGATACGCATTGATTTGCGAGGAAATATATGACCTTTTCCCGGATTCGAAATTTATAGTGCTGACACGGAACCCTCTTTCTATATGTGCTTCAATACTATCCACTTGGTCGTCTAACCGATGGAAGATGTACAACTATAAAG
>OJGW01000783.1_pt1 | contig 10345 bp, 8 predicted proteins | sample 1594511 | NCBI WGS metagenome assembly OJGW01 (sample SAMN05416844, study PRJEB24817) | seawater metagenome | isolation source: Sea water | place: Canada:Atlantic | collected 2013-07
CGAGATGTAGAGAGGTCTCGTGGGCTCGGAGATGTGTATAAGAGACAGGACGAAGCCAATCGGGCGGGGCCACCGATTCCGTGTCCTCAGTTAAAAGCATGAACCGGGTGATCTTGTCAGCTTCCCGCCAGATCGTGCATGAGCCGATGGCCGTGGTTGTAGTATGCGCAGGCACGGGAGTCAGTTTCTCTACGGAGGCGGGTTTATCGAGCGGTTGGACCGCCGATTTTCAGGCAGAGAAGTTCCTGCTGTGGACGGTCTTGGGAAGGGGATCAGGTCGTGACTAAATTGCTAAAGCAATGCGTCTACGACCCGACCCCGGAGGTCAGTTGCTGGCACTTGTTACTTCGCCCGTGAGGCAGCAGCCGGCGGGCGCGGCTTGATCCGTGTTACTTTGCACGCGGAGCAGGCGCGACGATGCCGGCGGCGACGGCGTCATCGAGCATGGTCGACATCCGTTCCCACATGGTAGTGGAACCGTTTTCGATGCGTTGATTGCGAGCGACCACGCGGTCATGCGTGATCCCGTGCTCTTTCCATGACGCGCCGTTGGTCATCACGTTGAGTAACATCGGTTGGAAGCGGTCGCAGGCTAAGGCGAATTTGGCCTCGGGAGTTTCCTGCGCCTCGAACTCGTCCCAGATCCCGCGAAATTGGGCGGCTTGGTCGGCCGGCAGAATCCCGAAAATCCGGTCGGCAGCGACCGACTCACGCTCATGTTGATCGACCATTCCGGCCTCATCGTAGGCAAAGGTGTCTCCAGCATCGATTTCTACCAGATCGTGGAGGATGACCATTTTGAGCACATGAAGGACGTTCAAATCAGACGAATTGGCGTGTTCGGCGAGTAAAATGACGGTCAGGCAGAGGTGCCAGGAGTGTTCGGCGTCATTTTCCTGCCGGCCGCTGTTGATAAGCTTCGTCTGCCGAAAGACTTCCTTCAGTTTATCGACTTCCACCATGAAGGAGATTTGTTGGCCCAATCGATCGAACCCGGGTGAACTTTCATTCATAAGACGAGTGCAGATGGGTGAAGAGCGGATGGCAACGATTCTGCCACGGTTGGGAGCGGTCAGAGCCTCTTGTCTTGGGCTTGTTGCCCCATGAACTCACCTTTTCCTTGCCGGAGGGGGATCAGAACACTTCGATCCATGGCCATTGTCTCCATGAAAATACTCGTAGCCGATAAGATCTCAGCCAAAGGAGTAGCCTATCTGCGCGAGCAGCCAGGCTTCGAAGTTGTGGAGGCCTACGGGTCTACGCCAGAGCAGGTGCTCGAGTTGGTGAAAGACGTGCACGCGATAGCGGTGCGGTCTGAAACCAAGGTCACCCGCGAGGTGTTGGCCGCCGCACCATTGCTTAAAGTCGTCGGCCGAGCCGGTGTGGGCGTGGACAACGTCGACGTCGAAGCCGCCACGGAACGCGGCGTGGTTGTGATGAACACGCCCTCGGGTAATACCATCGCCACGGCTGAGCTGACCTTCACTCATATTTTGTCTGGTGCACGTCCAGTGCCTCAGGCAGCCGGTTCCATGAAGGCTGGTCGCTGGGATCGTAAAGTTTTTGCCGGCGTTGAGCTATTTCGGAAAACCCTCGGGATTATCGGTATGGGACGCATCGGCAGTGAAGTCGCCAAGCGCGCTCAGGCCTTTGGGATGCAGGTCGTCGCTTATGATCCGTATCTGGCACCGAGCCGGGCTAAAGCCATGCAGGTGGAAGGCGTGGAGCTCGACGAGCTGCTGGCCAAATCTGATTTTATTACGGTGCACATGCCGCTGACCGAAGATACGAAATATATGATCGACGAAGCCGCCTTCGCGAAGTGCAAGTCGGGCGTTCGTATCTTCAATTGCGCGCGTGGTGGCATCATTAAAGAGACTGCTCTCATCGAAGCCTTGAAGTCCGGCCAAGTCGCGGCGGCTGGCTTGGATGTTTACGAGTCGGAACCGCTTGCCGAGGACAGCGAGCTGCGCACATTGCCCAATCTTTCCCTAACCCCGCATTTGGGAGCCTCGACCGTTGAGGCTCAGGCTGCAGTCGGGGTCGAAATCGCCGAGCAGATCACCGATGTGCTCAGCAACGATATCATTCGCAATGCCGTCAACATGCCGTCGATCGACGGGGCGGCACTGAAGGTGCTCGGCCCTTACCTCGATCTCGGTGCGAAACTCGGCACGTTGGTGCAACAGATCGCACCGGCGCAGATCGAATCGCTGCAGTTCACGTATTGGGGCAAAATCATTGATCTCGATGCCAATGCGGTGACTCGCTCAATCCAACGCGGGTGGCTGCGTCGGATCAGCGGAGAAGAGGTCAACGAAGTGAACGCACCATTCCTCCTGAAACGCCTTGGCGTGGAGGTCGAAGTGACCAAATCGAACTCCGACGTCGATTACACGGATCTGATTTCGGTCAAAGCCGTCGACGCTGATGGTAACAAGTATTCCGCCCTCGGCACGCTGATCGGAAAGTTGCAACAACCTCGCATCGTGGGTATCAACGGCCGTGAAGTGGAAGTGGCCGCCGAAGGTAAGCTTTTGGTTCTAGAGAACTTGGATCATCCCGGAATGGTTGGCGAGATCGGCACATTGCTCGGTCGCACGGATGTCAATATTGCCGATATGTCCCTCAGCCGGCTCGTGCCGGGCGAAACCGCTTACATGGTGGTGCGCGTCGATAGCGAGCCGAGTAACGAAGCTCGCGCTGAGATCAAAGACCATCCTAAGATCAAACTAGCCAAATTTGTGCAGCTCTAATATTTCCGTCTCATGATCGTCCCTTTGCTACTCACCTTCGTTCTCAGCTACGTGCTGGGTGCGCTGCCGTTTGGCTACCTCGTGGCCAAGGCGAAAGGGGTGAATATCTTGGAAGAGGGGAGCAAGAGTCCGGGAGCGACCAACGTGAAGCGCGTGCTCGGGTCTGGTCCGGGCAACTTGGTCTTCGCCTTGGACTTCCTGAAAGGATTCGTCGCGGTTATCTTCGCTGGACCGATCGCTGGAATTATCGCAGGCATTCCGTTTGAGCAATTCTCCGGGGGAGAGAACGACAAGATCGTGGCGTTGGTTGGAGCCGTGGTGGGTCACTCATTTTCGGCATTTCTCAAATTCTGCGGAGGCAAAGGAGTCGCGACCGCTGGCGGAGGACTGTTCGTCATGATGTTCTATCCCAGCGTGCTAGCGATTGTCGCCTGGGTGATTGTTTTTTATAGCACACGATACGTTTCCCTGGCTTCGATTGCGGCGGCACTGGTTATTATGATCACACCGTGGGTATTTGGGTTCGGATCAAGTTTCGGAATCGTAGCTACCGTTTTGGGCTTATTGGTGATCATCCGTCACCAAGCCAACATCAACCGTTTGATGGCTGGCACCGAGCATCGTTGGGACCGTAAATAAACGGTTTCGAACAAGCATCGAATAAAAGCATGAGCGATCTTCCTATCGTCAATATTGGTATCTGTGGTCTAGGCACCGTGGGGCAAGGGGTGTGGAAACATCTCACCCGTTCACGGGCTACGCTCGAGGCCCGTTTGGGTGCGCGATTGCGGTTAAAGAAGGCCTCGGTCCGCAGTCTCACCAAGAAGCGTGGCGTGCGCGTCGCGCCGACCAAACTCACCACCGATCCGATGGCCGTCGCCACGGATCCTTCCATCCAGATCGTCTGCGAATTGATCGGCGGCACCACGGTGGCCAAAGACGTCACGATCGCGGCATTGCGGTTGGGTAAGACGGTGGTCTCAGCCAACAAAGCGCTGGTGTGTGGGCACGGCCCAGAGATTTTTGCCGAAGCCCGTAAGCATGGCGGACATTACTTTTTCGAGGCATCTGTCGCTGGTGGTATCCCGATCATCAAGGCGCTGCGGGAAGGTCTCGTCGCGAATCGTTTCGATCGTATCTACGGCATCCTGAACGGCACTTGTAATTACATCCTCACCCGGATGGAACGGGAAGGCCTGGCGTATCCCGTGATATTGCAAGAGGCGAAGGTATTGGGTTATGCTGAAGCCGATGAGGCTCTCGATGTCGAGGGCTGGGACACGGCGCACAAGGCCTCGATCATTGCTTACTTAGCGCACGGCTCCTGGGTGCCGACCAAGGCCATGAACGTTGAGGGGATCACCCAGCTGACCCAAACGGATATCCTGTATGCGCGCGCCAACGATCTAGCGATCAAGTTGCTTGCCGTAATCGAACGTGATTTGGCGACCGATGAACTATCGGTTATCGTCGCGCCGATATTAATTTCCCGCAACAAGGTGATCGCGAATGTTAATGAGGTCTACAATGGCGTCTCCGTTACCGGCGATGTGGTGGGTGAGACCGTTTACATCGGCCGAGGAGCCGGGCAGGACGCGACTTCGAGTGCGGTGATCAGCGACATCGTCGATGCGGCAGCGCTCTTGTTGCGTGGTAACGCCGCGTTGCCGGAACCGGTGGAACATCACTGTCCGCGCCGTCCGCCCGAACGCAGTTTTGGGAGCTACTACATTCGCCTCGATGTGCGAGACGAGCCCGGGGTGCTCGCGAAGATTTCGGCCGCCACGGCCAAATTCGGGGTGAGCATCGCCAGTGTCCAACAAAGTGCTAGCGCCCGGGCGAACGCGGCAACTCTCATGCTCACCACTCACGAAACTAATGAAAAGGCGATCCGCTCAGCGGTCGCTCAATTGCGTCGCTTGGCGGGGGTCTTGGGTGAACCGCTGTTGTTACGCATCGCCTCCTTTGGGGAGTAGTCGGAATAAGAAGATGTCACGTATTGTGCAAAAATTTGGAGGCACCTCGGTTGGAGATGTCTCGCGTATCAAAAAAGTCGCGGAGCGCATTAAGCACACCATCGATCAAGGTAATCAGGTCATTGCGGTTGTGTCGGCTCGGGCTGGTGTGACCAATGAACTCATTGCGCGAGCTAGCGAAATCTCGTCGAATCCCAGTGAGCGCGAGATGGATGTGCTCATGTCGGTGGGCGAGCAGGAAACGATAGCGCTTACGACGCTCGCGCTCCATGAGCTTGGTGTCGAAGCGGTTTCGTTTACCGGTTCACAGGCTGGGATTCGGACCGATGGAATTCATACCAAGGCTCGAATTCGCACGATCGAGGCGGAGGCAGTCGAAGCCCAACTCAATGCGGGAAAAGCGGTCGTCATCGCAGGATTCCAAGGGGTAAATCAACACGGTCATATCACCACATTTGGTCGCGGTGGTTCAGATCTTTCAGCCATCGCTATTGCGGCTGTGCTCAAGGCCGATCTCTGCGAAATTTTCACTGATGTCGATGGCGTTTACACGGCTGACCCCCGGGTCGTGAGTGCTGCGCAAAAAATCTCCGAAATTAGTTATGATGAGATGCTCGAATTTGCCGCGTCGGGGTCGAAAGTTATGCAGTCGCGATCCGTCGAGTTCGCTCATAAGAACAACGTCGTTTTTGAAGTCCGTTCATCCTTTAATTTTAACCGAGGAACTATGGTGAAAGAAGAAGTCCCCCACATGGAAAAAGTCGTCGTGCGCGGAATCGCCGTAGACAAGGATCAAGCCAAAGTCATCGTGAGCAATATTATGGATAAACCTGGATCGGCCGCAAAGGTGTTTCAGGCCATGGCTGATGCCCACATTATCGTGGACATGATTGTCCAGAATGTCGGTCGCAACGGCATTGCAAATCTCACCTTTACCGTCCCACAAAGTGACACCATGAAGGCTCAGAGATCATTGGAACCCGTGCTCGATGAGCTCGGGGGCGGTCACGTAGCCGTGCATGAAAACATCGCCAAACTTTCGGTCGTCGGCGTAGGCATGAAAACTCATTCTGGCGTGGCGGCAAATCTGTTCACAGCGCTGGCCAAAGCAGAAATAAACATCGACCTCATCACGACCTCCGAGATCAAGATTTCGGTTGTCGTGGATCAGGACCGAGTCGATGAAGCGGCCCGCGTTACGCACACGGCTTTTGGACTCGATGGGGGTGATTTCTCGACCGGGTAGAAGCTAAAATTTCTTAGTTCTGACCTCATCGTTCCGCAAAAAATATAAATAACGATAACGAGAAAGAGTTCGTCAAAATGAACTACATATCAACTCGAGGACAAACTCCGGCGCTGGGGTTCAGCGATGCGGTCGCAACGGGGCTCGCCCCGGATGGAGGCTTATTCCTGCCGGAGCAGTTGCCGCAATTTTCGGCCGATGAGCTGAAGGCATTTGAAGGGCTATCGTATCCCGCCCTGTGCAGCGCATTTTTTCGCAAGTTTGCCACGGATATCGATAATGCAACGTTTGCGGAAATCGTAGAGCGTTCTTACACGAAGTTTAATCACCCGGACATCGCACCGCTGGTTCCGCTCAGCGACGACCTGCTAGTGCTCGAGTTGTTTCACGGTCCAACGTTGGCGTTTAAAGACTTTGCGCTGCAGCTACTCGGCAATCTCTATGAGCACCAGTGTGCGATGCGGAAGCAGAGTATCAACGTGCTGGGCGCAACTTCTGGTGACACCGGAGCCGCGGCAATCCACGGCCTGCTCGGTAAGCCCGGGACCACGATCTTCATCCTGTATCCAGACGGCCGCGTGGCTCCGCTCCAGGAACGACAGATGACCTGCACGGGAGCAGATAACGTTTATGCGATGGCGATCGAGGGATCATTTGATGACGCCCAGACCGCCCTGAAGGAAATCTTTGCCGATCAGGATTATCGCACCCGCCACTGCTTGTCGGCCGTCAATTCGATCAATTTGGCACGAGTATTGGCCCAGTGCGTCTATTATCTTTCGGCGTGGTTAAGGCTACCCCGCGAGCGGCAGGATAATGTCGAATTCGTTGTGCCGACGGGGAATTTTGGAAACGTGCTGGCGGGTTGGATGCTGCAGAAGATGGGGGTCCCCATACGCAGCTTTAAAGTCGCCACCAATCAAAACGATATTCTCTACCGATTGTTCACCACCGGAGAGTATCGGTTGGATCAAGTCGCCCCGAGTTTGGCGCCGTCGATGGACATCCAAGTGGCGTCTAATTTTGAGCGTTTTCTGTATTACAATCTGGGCCAAGACCCGGCTCGAGTGCGGAAGGTGATGACCACGTTTAAGCAAACCGGCGGGTATCAATTCGCTAATTTTGATACTGATATATTTTCCGTCTCGCATTGTTCTGATGGACAGATTCCGGAGATCATTAAATCGATGCACGAGAAATTTGGCTACGTCGTGGATCCCCACACGGCCTGTGCGTTTGCCGATATTGACCCCGACCGACTGAGTGTGGTTTTGGCGACGGCTCATCCCGCGAAGTTTCCGGAAACCATCGAGTCGGCGATTGGAGTTTCGCCGACTCATCCCTCGCTTGAGGTATTGAAAACGCGACCGATTGTGAAGCATCCCGTCGCCGCCAGTGCGGCAGCGATCCGAGCGTTTGTCGAAGAGCGCGCAGTTTAATGATGAGGACGGACTACCGTCCCTGAATGTGGTCTATTTTGATCTGCACCGGATGAGGGCTCGAACTCCCATCGATCAAAATCCCAAACCATCCGTCGTCTTCTGCGGGCCAAGCGTTGAAATGGATTTTTCCGTCAGATGAGTCGAAGCGTTTTTGGTGTAATATCTCCAAGCGACCACCTCGATACCAGACGACGCGGACGAGTGGAGAACCACTCGCTGGATTGGTCGCCGTGAGGGAGGCAGTTCCGGTTAATTCATTAATGGGACGATTCGGTTTCAGCCATAGCTCATCGCCGACAGAAAGTTCGACATCGCCGGAGTCCGATACTCGGCCACCTCTCAAATCGAGTTGCACCGAATCCGTCCAATTCGAGGGGAGGAGCACGGACGATAGGTGTTCTCGGTCAGGATAGGACTCGCGAAGTGATCTACGTAAGATTGGAGCCGCGGCTGGGGTCGAGTCGGAGTGGTGGATGTGAGGTCCGGTAAACCCGGCCTTTAAAAGGCCGGTGGAGGCCTCATCGATGCGAACGCGGAACCGACTGGGCTGACCACGAGTATCGATTTTATAGGGGTGAGTGGAGGAGATTTCGCTTCCCGGTAAAGTGATGGTCTTTTGCCAGATGACGGATCCTATTTTTCCTTCGGGAATTGACGCATCTAGCACTTCGAAGGTTGCGGCTAATTCTTGTTTTCCTTCTGGGTCGTTGCGGGTGAGGATGACCTCACCATTCAATCGAAAACTCCGTTTGTGAAATGAAAATGTGCCCTGAGATTCATAGGTACCCAAAAAGGTTCGACCATCGGGTAAAATGAATGGCCAGAGTGGTTCATCGACGGTGATTTCACCGACATCCATGTTGCCCCCAAAGCGATGTTTGGCGGCGATGGAATCATCGACGGGAGGGATGCCCGCGTGCAACCAATCGCCATCGAAACGGTGCACCTCAAAAAAATCCTCCTCCCAAGATTTACTGGCATTCAAGGCCACCGCATCGGCCAGCCCCGTCGACCATGACCCTTTCCAAGAACCAGGACCTATAAGCAACTGATAGGTGGGCGGGGTCACAAAGGCCGCGTGAAGGCGATTCTCTTGATCCGGCCCGGACGTGAGCGCGGCAAAGACTATAGGCATATTGGGCAAGTGGAGGTTGGGCCAGATTCGCTCGAGGAACTCCCCACCAGTGGCATAGAAAACCGGGAGAATGCCGTTTTCGTTCGGAGCGGGCAAAATCGTCTCGAGTTTTTCGATACTGTTTTGGATCCGAGGCGGCAGGTAAGTTTCGGCGAAATAGGCAAAGCTCTCGTTCTCGTTGTCGAGCATTTGAAAGGCACTCCGGGGGGCATCGCTGTGGCCGAATTGGGACCGTTGTCCCAACCAGGCTGAATGTAACATGATCACGGTCAGCATCGCGGTTGGAACGACCAATCCCCAAATGCGATAGCGGAGGTTATGCCAGATTCCGAATCCGAGCCAGAGCGAAACCACCAGGCCGACCCCGGCGGCGAGAGACATGTAGATAATCTCGTGGTTAGTCGCCATCAACCCTCCCGTTCCACCCACCGCGACAAGACCTGCACCGACCAATATCGTGCGATCCATGATCGATCGTTTTGGCCAAGCGAGCCCAATAGTCAGAACAATCCACGCCACCAAGATAGCTCCCACCGGATTGAGCACCCGTCCGTAGTAATCGTGCATCGGGTGCAGGTAAAACGAGAGTTTCAGTAGCTGTGAGAGATTGTCTCCTCGGCTAGCGAATGGTAGATCAATGATGTTGAACTTCCATTGCTCGAAGGTGGCACCGGAGAGTTGGAGTTCCAGCAGGAGAGGGAGCAGCAGACCTGCCGATAGCCAGATTAACAGCGTGATGCCAACCTGCGACCATGGCTTGTTTCCGATCAGACCAGCCCGCAGCGGCCAAGCGCAGGCGACCGCCAAAGCGAGGGCGTGGAAATTTAGTTTATTGGTCCCACTTAAAACCAGCAGCGCGGCCACAGTCAGAATCTTCCACCGGCTCTCTCGCGACCAGACAGGGGTTTGAGCGGAGATCCAACCGATACCGGCCAGCGTGATCACTCCGATCGAATTATACCAAATAATGGTGTGTTGGCTGGCTGACCCAGCGACAACTCCAAGGCTGATTATATATGCGGACCACGGGGTGTTCCGGAGGTTGAGCAGCAGAGCGAGTGCGGCGATGGACGCGACGATGAACCAGGCATTTCCCCAGACGAGAGCCTGATAATCGCCACCAAGCCAACGCTCGGCCAGTGCGTTGATCCATAGAGAGCCCGATTGATGAACCGAAAGAAAATCTACCCACGGGGTTTCACCGGTGTTTAATCGACCAGCGGCAATGATCATCAGTCCATAGTCAAAAAGATCTCGAAGGAAGAGCCGATTGTGCCACCAAGGAGCGAGGGCCAGGATCGTCACGACTAGCCATCCCATCGTGAGGAAGAGTCGACGAGAAATGGAGTCAGAAAGTTTTGGCATGGACAGTTGGGATGCCACCACAAGCTACTCGTGAAGCAAACTATTATGCTCAACTTGAAAGAGAATCATGATTTTAGTTTCGAGCAGTTAATATTTCTCAGCGCCGTTTGTTTGATAATCGAGTGGACGGTGATCAAACCGGTCTAAGAATATTAGTATTTGGTGTTTCATGATCAGGTTACTCGTGCTTTTCGTATCGGAATTGATCACGGATAGGAGGGAGAGCATCGAGTCGAGTGATGTGATGAAATATCCTGATCGCCAAACATCCGCTCCCAGCCCATGCGATAGCGATCCGAGGGTTCATCGATGCTCGTTCGGGATAGTTCATCGCCCCCATTGGCTTTACGTTTACTAAGGGCAGGGATTGCCCTCAGACTGTCTCTTATACACATCTCCGAGCCCACGAGACCTCTCTACATCTC
>OJGW01000793.1_pt1 | contig 10287 bp, 9 predicted proteins | sample 1594511 | NCBI WGS metagenome assembly OJGW01 (sample SAMN05416844, study PRJEB24817) | seawater metagenome | isolation source: Sea water | place: Canada:Atlantic | collected 2013-07
ATCCCAGCCTTCTACCTTCCGACCTTCAGCTTTTCCGATTTTCAGTCTTTCAGCTTTTCAAATAAATGAATCCTTCCCTCGCTCACGACCTCGCTCTCAAAGCAGCCACTCACACCCCCTTCAGCGATCGCCCCAACTACGCGTGGCGCGAATGTGTGCCTTCTGACACACCGCTCCTCCCGTCGATCACCCTGTTGGCCCCGACCGGTGAAACCTCATTCGACATCGGGGAGATCGCGGAAACCATCGGCAACGCCGTCACCAACGTGCACCTGGCCCGCGGCGAGAAGGGCAACATCTTCACTCCGGAGTCCAAGCAGTTCGTCGGCAAGATCATCAAGGAAGTCGCAGCCAACCTCTCCGCCCAGGCCCTCAAGCAGGCGTCCCTCAAGGTATCGCTCAACGACCTCTACGAGCTCATCGAGAAGACCCTTGTCGACAACAGCGCCTACGACGTCGCCAAGAGTCTCCTCCTGAACCGCTCCCGCAAGCTCAACACCGGTGGTCGCGCCGCCACCTCCGGTATCCGCGTCATCCGCCGCTCCAACCACGTCGTGCCTTACATCGACCAGAAGGTTGAGATAGCAGTGCGCAAATCCTTCCTCTCCCTCCAGCAGGACTCCACCGAAGCCATCGCCGTGACCAAAGCCGTCAGCACCCGCGTGCTCGGTTCCAAGCAGTCCTTCGTGCACATCGAAGAGATCCAGGACATCGTCCAGGAAGAGCTCATGAAAGCCGGCCACTTCAAAGTCGCTGAGGCCTACATCCTTTACCGCGCCGAGCGCAACGACCACCGCGACGTGTCCAACGACAACGACGAAGGTGATGATGCCGCCCTCCGCGACGTCGCCGCCGCCAGCCAACCCGCCATGATCATGGTTAAGCAGCCTGACGGCTCCAACAAACTCTGGGACCGCGAGGATCTCAAAAAGCGCATCGAGTTCGGTTCCATCGGCCTCGAACTCTGTCTCTCCGTCGAAGAGATCGAAGTGGAGCTCCTCCGCTCCGTCTTCGACGAGATCTCCCAAAAGGACCTCGATTCGACCATCATCCTTAACTCGAAGACCCTCATCGAGAAGGACGCCGACTTCTCCAAGTTCGCCGGCCGCATCCAGCTCACTTACATTTACCAGGAAGTCCTCGGCTGGGATATCCTCCGCGACGGCCCCGGCAAGCTGAAGGAGTTTCACCAAGAAGCCTTCAAGAAGCACCTCTTCTACGGCGCCGACATCAAGCGCATCAACCCGAAGCTGCTCGAATACGACATCGAACGCCTCTCCGAAGCCCTCGATCCCTCCGCCGATCTCGATCTCGACTTCCTCGGCGTGCAGACCCTCTACGACCGCTACCTCATCATCGATAAGACGGGAAAGACCTCCCGCCGCCTCGAGACGCCGCAGCTCTTCTGGATGCGTGTTTCGATGGGCCTCTTCATGGGTGAAGAAGGCGACCGCGAAGCCCGCGTGCTCTCGCTCTACGGTCTCTACAAGAGCCGCCGCTTCTGCAGCTCCACGCCGACCCTCTTCAACGCCGGCACCCTCCACTCCCAACTCTCCTCCTGCTACCTCTACTACGTCGACGACTCCCTCGAAGGCATCATGTATCGCGGTATTGCGGAGAACGCCCAGCTCTCCAAGTGGGCCGGCGGCCTCGGTGGCTCCTGGACCGCAGTCCGCGGCACCGGCGCCCACATCGGTGGCACCAACGGCGAGTCCCAAGGTGTCATCCCGTTCCTCAAGCTCCACAACGATCAACTCGTGGCGGTGAACCAAGGCGGCAAACGCAAAGGCTCCGGCTGCGCTTACCTCGAGTCGTGGCACAACGACATCTACGAATTCCTCGAGCTGCGCAAGAACACCGGTGACGACCGTCGCCGCACGCACGACATGAACACGGCGAATTGGATTCCCGATCTGTTCATGAAGCGCATGGAAGCCCGCGCCGAGTGGACGCTCTTCCGCGCCAACGAGACTCCCGACCTGCACGACCTCTACGGCAAGGCCTTTGAAGAAGCCTACGTCAAGTATGAGAAGATGGCCGAAGAGGGTAAAATCCATGGCGTGAAGACCCAGGCCCTTGAGCTCTGGAAGAAGATGCTCTCGATGCTCTTTGAGACCGGCCACCCCTGGATCACCTTCAAGGATGCCTGCAACATTCGTTCCCCGCAGGACCACGTCGGTGTGGTGCACTCTTCCAACCTTTGCACGGAGATCACGCTCAACACCTCCAATGAAGAGACGGCGGTCTGTAACCTCGGCTCAGTCGTCATTGAGAATCACCTCACGCCTGAAGGTAACATCGATCACGAGAAGCTGAAGGAGACGATCACCACCGCCATCCGCGCGTTGGACAACGTCATCGACATCAACTTCTACCCAACCAAAGCCGCCGAGACCTCCAACCGCCGCCACCGTCCGATCGGCATGGGTGTCATGGGACTCGCCAACGCGCTCTACATCAAGGGAGTCGCCTTTGCCTCCGGCGAAGCCGTCGAGTTCAACGACGAGATGATGGAAGCCATCGCTTACTACGCCTACGAAGCCTCCTCCGACCTCGCCGCCGAGCGTGGCACCTACTCCAGCTACAAAGGCTCCAAGTGGGACCGCGGACTCCTTCCTCCTGATACGGTAGACCTCCTCGAAAAAGAGCGCGGCATCAAGGTCGATGTTCCCCGTGGTGGTAAGATGGACTGGACTCCATTGCGCGAGAAGATCGCGAAGAGCGGCATGCGTAACAGTAACGTGCTGGCCATCGCGCCAACAGCGACGATCTCGAACATCACCGGCACGAGCCCGTGTATTGAGCCGGCTTACAAGAACCTCTTTGTGAAGAGTAACCTGTCGGGTGACTTCACCGTGTTGAATCATCACCTCGTCCGCGACCTGAAGGCCGTGGGGCTGTGGGATCAGGACATGATCGACAACCTGAAGTATTTCGACGGCGAGCTGAAGGACATCGCTAGAATCCCAGAAGAAATTAAGGCGAAGTATATGACCTCGTTTGGTATCGACCACAAGTGGGTCATCGCCGCCGCTGCAAGACGTCAGAAGTGGATCGATCAATCCCAGTCCGTGAACTTGTGGCTAGCCACGCCGGACCTCAAAACCCTGAGTCACATGTATCGCCACGCCTGGCACACCGGCCTCAAGACAACCTACTACCTCCGCACATTAGGAGCCTCCAATATCGAAAAAGCCACCGTATCGATTAAGAAAGAGATGCGAGGCGAAACCGGTAAAAAGTATTTCACCGAAGCGGAGAAACAAGCCTGTAGCATCGAGGCGATGCGCAACGGCGAAGAGTGCGAAGCCTGTCAATAATTCAGACTCGATCAGAACCAACTGATCTAACAGCTAAAAGGCCCGACGAAAGTCGGGCCTTTTGTTTTATAGTTCACTCAATCCTTCGAGGGCCTCTGGGCTCCTCCGGGGCTGCGGTGAGTAGGCTTCGTTCTCTCCGAAGCCTGCTGTAATAAAACGGCGTGCTGACGGTGACGAGACTCACTCCTGCCACTGACAATTAAAGTCCTGATACCGGAACGATTTTCGCTACTTCGGGGTTCGTGCTGATCCGTGGGGTCAATCCGCTGGTGGTTTTTAGATCGCGGATTTCTACCCGTTCGGTGGCGCGGTGTATGTCGGAGCCTCACGTTTTCTTGGAAACATCGTTCATCGACTAAATGGGGCGGTGAGCGATCTCGCATTCTATGACCATGTTTGGACGGACGGGGAGGTCTCTTCCGACTATGACTCTTATCTTGGTAGGGACGACTGTTGCGATGAGCTGATGGGACGACCATGATTATGGGCAGAACGATGTCGGGAAGAACTACCCGCACAAGAAAGCGTCCAAGGAAATCTTCCTGGATTTCTTCGAGGAACCCAAAGACTCCGAGCGCTACCAGCACGAAGGCATTTACCATTCCGTATTTCGGAGAGTGGGGGACAAGACCGTTCAAATCATACTGCTGGACGGACGCACCTTCCGGGATGACCTGATCAAGGTGGCGAGCCAGGCGAACAAGGCGAAACGCCATTTCTATCATTTAGATTATGCTCCCCATACCGACCCCTCGGTCGCGTTCTTGGGTGAGCAGCAATGGGACTGGCTCGGAAACGAGCTACGTAGACCAGCCGATTTTCGTATTATTGCTACCGGCACTCAGTTCGGAATCGAGTATAATGGCTACGAAGCCTGGGCCAATTATCCGCACGAACAGGAACGCATGGTTCAGCTCATCAAGAAAACCCAAGCTAACCATCTCGTCTTCATCAGCGGGGATGTTCATTACGCAGAAATTTCAAAGTTTGAACATCCGGATAGCTACCCGCTCTACGACGTCACGGCCAGTGGACTATCCCAAACCTGGAGGTTTGCCGCACCGAATAAAAAGCGGATAAAGGGTCCCATCATGGACAATAATTTTGGGCTCCTAACCGTTAATTTTTCGGACCAGAGACCTCAGGTGATGGCCGAGGTGTGGGACATTCGAGGGAATCAACGCGTTGAGCACACCATCCCCTTTGCGGAAATCAGTTTCTCGAAAGAATGAGCCAGTGGGGCCGGCTAACCTGGTGGGAAACGCTGGCCCCGTCTTCGGATCGAGTTTCACGGATTACGAGGAATCGGGGTGGCAGTTCGAGCCCCTCCGACATGCCCGCCGTTACGTTTTGAGTAGAACGTAGATGAGATAGTAGCGTAGGAATCGCAGGGTGAAGCCGATGAGGGCAAATCGAAGAAAAGGCATTTTTGTCGTTCCGAGGTATATCGTGAGGGGGTCGCCGATGGCCGGTAGCCAGGAGAGGTAAATCACGTAGGGTCCGAATCGATCGGAGAGTGATTTGGCGGACTTCAGTTTGGGGCTGTGATGGAGTCTTTGGAATCGCGGCCATTTGAGCAGTCCACGCCCAATCAGGAAATTGAAGGTAACACCGAAGGTGTTTCCGAGGGTAGCCACCGGCGAGACAGGCCAAGCTGTTGGGGTGGGTGAGAATGGCCACCCCGAAGGCCACCTCGGAAGACAGCGGCAAGAGCGTGGCACCGGCAAACGCGGAGAAAAACAGTAGCACTAAGGGAGACAGCGGGAGAGAGGAGCCGATGATACGCACCTAGTCGAGTCGAGGGGCAATTCCGGGTCGTCGCAGGTCAACTCCGTCGAATCAGTAATGGTCGATATCCAAACCTAGCGTCCCTGAGTCGTCTGGTTTGCATTGTTGGATTGAGTGGCTAGAATGTAGCGATGTCAGGAATCCGCATGAAGTCTTCCCTCAATGGGGGGCCAATAAAGAATCGAGTGTTTCGCGTGTTGTGCGCGCTGGTGGGAATCGTAGTAGCGCTCGGGCTGATAGCTGGTTTGGTGCTGGTGGCACTTCCATTGGTCATCGGTGCAGTCGTGGTCGGAGGCTTGGCCGCGGTGCTGTTTCCGCGACTCCGTCGCCGCCGTAGTCCTCAGTCGGGGCAGTTGCCGCGCCAACCCGGGAAAATGCAACGGGTCGAACCGATGGCCCCCCCCCGCACCTTGGAGCGGACCGAAGAGAGTGGCCCCTAGAAAAAGGACGAAATCCTCAGGACCGATGCCTAACTATTAGCCTACGGTATCGGGCATCCGGAATCGTCGCAATTCGGTGCCTTTTGATTGGGCAATTCGTCGGAGGGAGGCCGTTCAACAACTTCAGCAGACTCGGCGACCAATGCGCCGATTTCCATGCCCAGCCGTAAATCGTCCACCGCCCCAAATCGTTGCGCGCGTAGTTGGCCTTGGCGATTGATGAGCAGTTGGGTGGGGGTTCCCTGCATGCGGTAGGTCGTCATCGTCACCGGGAGTGGGCCCGTGTCCGAGGGTTGATCTATGCCGACCGGGAAAGGAACGACCGATACTCACGCAGAAATGCGCCGAGAGCATCGGTCGTTCATTGAGCTGAGTGGTGCTCGAAAACGGTGTGTAGTCCTAACACGGCAACGTCATCTTCGTTGAAGGTTTCAAAAACTTTTTTGGCCTGTGGTAGGCCGTGGCTCACACAACCTGGGCATAGCATTTGAAAGGCTTCGATGAGGATCACCTTACCGCGAAGGCCGACCAGGGTAGGAGCGTTGTCCGTGTTGAGCCATGCGGAGACGGTAAGTTCAGGCGCGTTTTGCATCATAGTGAATTCTTGGTCGAGTTTACTTCGGCAAAGTGGAGTTCGTTGAAAACGATCTTAGTAGTGAGGGTGTCGAAAAATGCCACAAGAGAGTGGGAGAGGTTATCCAGAATCGTGGTGCGCAATTCCTCGTGCATCGGCTCTGTCCGTAGGCGTTGCACACACGCTTGGTATTCATCGTGCATCGGAGTGTTAGGCCGGAGCGCGCTCACTTGGGCGATGCCGGTGATCCAGGGTTTCACCAAGAAATCCCGACCCACGTGGAGATGAGGCCGGAGTTCGATGAAATCTATGGCGGCTTCGCCCAACCGGCTGACAGCGGTTTCGTAGCGCGGGGCATAATCAACCAAGAAACGGTGGCCGGATTTACCGTGGAACCGTTTGACCAGAAAGGACGGGTCGGCTCGCGCCATGTATTCATCCCAGCCGTCACTAGATCCGGGACAGGACTCCAACGCTAATGCTTTGGCGAGCGGTTTGAATTCACGGAAACCGGTGTAGGGGGCAGGAGACGACATCACAATGAGCTGGGACTTGAGCCAAAAAATGGGACAGCCGAAAAATACGAAAAATTGGCAACAAAGGGCAGTTCAATTGGGATGCTGCGGTTCATTTATTGAACCGAAAAGAATCATCGATTTGAGCGCAGCGGTGTTAGCCCGGCGGAAAGAGCAAGAGGTCGAAGCCCCATGGACTCTGAGGTGATCGCTTAGTTAGAGGGTCTACGGCCGCGTGGGCCTCGATTCATACCGAAGGTTCTGGATCCTCGGTTCTCGTCTTCGAGAAGCACGGTATATTCGTGGGCCAGGGCCATGCACATGTCAGGCGTGCAGCCGTAGTAGTGCAGGGTTAGGCCGAGTTCGTCGTAGGGAATTGCGCCCTCGATATCGACCCAGAATTGGCGGGGTTGGGTGTCGGAGTCACCCGGGCCTTGCGCCGCCGTAGCCTCAGTCGGCGTGGCGGTGATTCCTTCGGGCACGGTCAGCACAAACTTCATCGGATCGACGAGGTTGTTCCAATGCGCGTCGTGAATCGGGTCGGGATAAAACCCTAGAAAGAGTCGGCCGGTTCCAGTCTCCAGCAGATCTCGGTCTGCTTCGGCCCGGAGTTTCACGTAGTAGGTATCTTCAGGTTTGGCCGGGGTGGTGGCGACGATGGTGAGTCCCTGGGGCCGGTGAACCAGAATATCGGTATCCTGATTGTTCTGGTTCACCTGGCGCGCGACCCGAGGCAATCCGAGTTCGCTGGGCCGGGTAGGGTGCTCCACTTTGCCGACCAGACGATCCAAGATTTTGCGGAAGTTGTTTCCCTCAATCCGATCGGAAGCGGCGATGATTTCTCCATCCGGGGAGATGAGGTAGAGGGTATTGGGCCCTGCTCCGAGTCCCACCCGCATCGAATCGTCTAGCGTATCAGCGATCCACGTGACGTTGGTGCCGAGTTTCGCGCGGGCTTCCTCGAGCTGCAGGAAGCGCTCGGTCATATTCTGGGCTTGGACGTATCCGTTTAATTCCGGGTGACGTAAACTCTTGTAGAAGTAGAAGAATTGAACGCCCTTGGGCGCGTAGTCCACCTGCATGGCCTCGACTTCGGGGTAGCCTTGATGAAATTGCGGGCACGTGAGACATCCCGCGGATAGCACGGTGTATTTACCGGCGACGAGCTCCCGCACCTTCAAGGGCTCCCCCTCCGCGGTGAATGCGTTCAGGTCAGGCAAGGCCCCCGAGCTGCGGACGTTGTAGCCACTCCCGCCCTGGGGTCCTCTTAAGGGTTGAGCAATGGTGGACGCTGAGACGGCAATCGTGATCAGCAGGGTAATAAATAGTCTCATAGTCTTAGTTCCATAGACGTCACCCGGGTCGTTCGGGTTACGCGGGCCGGCCCGTTGCCACGGGCGGAGGCGATTGAATTTAATCTTGAATAAGCTTTTGGCGGCTAGGCTTCGGGGTAGGGTGCGCTCCGGGAGTGCTAATCAGACCATCCCGAAATCATGGCCGTTCATCACCTTCAACGCTTCACCGCTTTAATCTCCCACCACGTCCGTCTGTATTCTGCCCGGTTGGGTAACTGGATATTTACATCCCCGCGGCTGAAGCTGTGGTTTTACCCTCCGGTGAAGCTCGAGACGGCTGCCGAAAGATACCGGCGGTTCAATGGCTCCTATTTTGCCGATTTGCATGAGCAGGAACGCATGCTCAGCGACCAGCCTCGGATGGCCTTTTATCACGGTGCCATCACCCGGCACGTTAAACCCGGACAACGCGTGATCGATCTCGGCACGGGAACGGGCATTCTGGCCTCTTATGCATCTCGGGCCGGAGCGGCCAAGGTGTATGCCATCGACCACTCCACCATCATTGAGCACGCTAGGGAGCTGGCGGCAACGAATGGCATCGTGAAGGTGGAATTCGTCGAACAGCACAGCATGGACTTCGAATTGGATCAGAAGGTGGATGTGATTCTACACGAACAGATCGGCGACTTTCTCTTCGATGAAGCTATGGTTCCTAACGTGTGCGATCTGCGTGACCGTTTACTCAAGCCCGGAGGGACGATCCTCCCGAGCCAGTTTGAGCTGTTTTGCGAACCGGTCACTCTGAACGACGATTTTCGTATTCCCTACATTTGGGAGCTCAACAACGTGCATGGTTTTGATTATTCCAGTATGGAACGGAGCCGACCGCAGAATCCGGAATACTACCGCTTGGCCAGTTGTGACCTCCAGATGGTGAAACACTTTGTGGGTGACCCGACGCCATTGGTGGAGGTGGATCTAAACACGATCCAAGTCGATACCGTCCCGCTCGAAATCAAGATAACTCGCGAGGTGAAGCGTGCGGGTAAGGTGGACGGGCTGGCCGTCTTCATGAAGGCCAAGGTGGATGATGATCTGGTCCTGAGTTCCAGTCCGCTGGATCCGGGCCGAGCCCCTCACTGGGGATTTCGTATCCTGCGACTGGACCTAACCGAAGTCGCAGTAGGGGATCTGCTCGAAGTCACCCTCACGGTCCAAGACTGGACCGATCCCGACACCTGGCGCTGGATCTGCGATAATAAGTCGCGTTGAGGAGCGGGTTGTTGGTTCTCCGGCCCAGAGCGACTCGCCGAGGGCTCACAAATTGACGGCAAGATAGGCCCACTTTGCTCTTTGAAGACGAGCACGGTGTCGTTGTAGGCCAGTCCTTCGAACGTCACCCCCAGGCTGAAGTCTATGATGGAGCCGGCAGAGAAGGTGCGGCCACTAATTTTGACGGTGGGCCGAAAGCCGGATGTTACGGTTCCGATTCGGATCGATTGGATCAAGCTGCGGAATCCCGCCGACGCTGCCGGACCCGACTTGTAGTCCATGTTGCGAAACCGGGAACGGCTGCCGCCCACGTCCTGCACCACCGTGACGGTTTGTTCGTAGTCCTCGTAAGGTGAGATGACGATGCCTGGGTCGGAAGCCGAAGTGGAAGCGGAAGCGGCTACCGCAGGCTCGTCGGACGATGTCACCGATTTGATGGTCTCTTCGACCGTGTTAAAAGCTGAGGCGAGGGAATCGAAGGCATCGGACAGGATCGACTCGCGGGCTGCTTTGACCGTGGGTCTTTTCGGCAGCGCTTTGGTGATGCTGAGTTCTTTGGCCGCTTCTTTCGTGATGCGGAGTTCTCCTATTTCGATGGCATGAGAAGTTGCGATATCGCCGGTGGCTATGGCATTGCCGAGATGAACTTTGGTGTCATTGGCCGAAATGGAGTCACGAGCGCCTTGGAGCATTTGATCCACTCGAGACTGCTGCGGTTGCTGTCGCACCACGGCAATTCCGAGCTCGGCCTTGAGCGACTCGATTATGGGAATAGAGCCAAAGAAATACGTGTAGCAATAGATCCCTCCAACCAGCGCACCGGTGATAGGGACGAGTTTTGCAGCCAATCGAAAGAGCCGCCCGAAGATTTTGCCCGAAATCCAACTGAAGATCGATGATCCGGGACCTCCTCTCAAAGGCGCGGAAAGTTGGGAGCCTTCGTCGCTCCCAGAGGATTCTTCAATATCGTCGAAATCCTCCACATCCTCTTCCTCCTTATGGGAGTTAGCTTTCTAGGGCTTAGCCATGGGGCCGACTTTGTCGCCGACAATGACGGGGGGGCGACTGGCTGGAGGGGGT
>OJGW01000794.1_pt1 | contig 10287 bp, 7 predicted proteins | sample 1594511 | NCBI WGS metagenome assembly OJGW01 (sample SAMN05416844, study PRJEB24817) | seawater metagenome | isolation source: Sea water | place: Canada:Atlantic | collected 2013-07
TGTGTATAAGAGACAGTATTAATACTGTTGCTGATTTTGTTGATGGCTTTATTTGTTATGGTAGTCCACGAAATTCAGAGCTTATTGAGCAATTACGCACCACAGCTAAAAAAGTTGTTACCGCTGATTTTGATATTGATCGCAAAGCCTCTGTTGGCATTGAAAATGAAAAAGCTGCATATGAAATAGCTAAACTAGGGATACACTCGAAAGGTGATGACATCGCTATTCTTGGTTTAAGGCTTCTTGATTCAAGTTTAACTTGTCGCGTATACGATTTACCAAATTCAGATTCTCAATCCTCAATCTCTCACCAACGTTTAAATGGTTATAACAAAGCAATAAAAGAATTAAATGTGAATTTAAGAGCAGATCGAGTGTGGAATATCCCAGAAAACAAGCATCACTTTGCATTAATAGCGGCGAGAGAAGCGCTAACCTCTATACCTCGACCGAATGTTTTACTTTGTATGAGCGATCTTATTGCTTTAGCTGCAATAAAAGAAATTAATGCAATGGGCCTTCAAATACCCGAAGATATAAGAGTGGTTGGTTTTGATGGTATTGATGAGGCTTTACGTTCTACTCCTTCTATAACAACGGTGCATCAAAACAATGTAAAGAAAGGGATGAAAGCGGCAGAGCTTTTCATTGAAAGAGCAACAGACTCAGTAATGATACCCTACCATATAGAGCATGGTGGGAGCTGCTAAATTCATACAGTTTATTTTTAGTCAAAGTTGAACTATTCAACAACTACTTTGTTGCTTAAGTGATTTTTTGCTTCTATCTCACATGGGGGCGAAAGCGAGATAGGATTTATTATGATAAATTAATGCCTAATGTAGGAATAATTACTCCATACATGTAAGTAAAATCAGATATAGCTTTTATAGTTCGTTATGATCTAAATAGTGATTCGAAATTTGGCAAAGGATTTAGAGGTAAAACTCGAAATCACATCTAATTTTAAGAAAAAGTACTCAAATTGAGTGCTTTTTAAATTTTTTTCAAAAAAATTTAAAAAAACATTCTCATTGCTATCTTCTTGTTTTAAAAAGAACCTCAAAAAAACAAAATTAAATTATAGAGTAATATTACACAATAACAAGGTAAGTTGTTGTTTTACTTGCGAATGGCAAGTTGATCTAATCATATTATATATTAAACTGTACCTCTACAATTGATGGCTTGTCAGGATGACGAGTTGTACATAGAAGGAATTTAATATGTGTAGAGCAAAAAAACAAAGTGCAACGAAAGAAGTGTTTTTTCGTAAAAATTTAGATGTCAGATTAGCAAATGCTAAGTATAGACATGCTATTGAGCTGACATTAGATCCTTTCAGCAAAACTATCACAAGTTTTGAGGTTGTTCGCCTTCCTTCTACTGGAGGTCGATATGCATAAAGTTAGACGATTTGATATAACGGAAAACAAAATAACACGTTTTCTGAGAGAAGGTCGTGGACAAGGAACAGGAAAAGACTACAAGCCTTGGCTTACTGTTCGAGATCTTTCATCACAAGGGCGTTCAAGCAGAGTTTACTCAGCGCTATGTCAAAGGCACCATGAACTTTTCTCGGATATCGAGCGTTCAGGGTTGCAATACTACCTAAAAGAGCCGGGGGTAGTCGATATTCGTGAGCAGTTCCCACTCGACCGTAAAACTACTAGGAAAATTGCAAAGAAGCTTGGCATTCCGCACCCATGTCACAAAGGCGTCGAACCATATATGACAACAGATCTTCTGGTCTTTATTCAAGTCGGAAAGGTTGTCAAAAAAGTTGCTGTATATGTGAAGCCAAAAGAGAAGCTTGATGATGAACGCACTTTTGAGAAGATGCTGATTGAGCTTGTTTATTGGGAAGATAAAGGTGTTGACTTTGTCGTTTTTACCGAAGAAGAAGTGCAAAAAGTGGTAAGTGATAATATTCTTTGGCTTTCTCAAGCTGAGCCAGTAGAAGCAGATTTTGAAACACTGTGCATTCGATCAAAAACCTACCAAAAGTTGCTAGAACAACATAAAAACCTGAAGGTGACTGACTTATGCAAATCTTTGGATCAGCGTTACCAACAGTACCGTGGAGAAGCATACAATGAGGTAAAGGAATTAATTGCATCTGGGTTATTTCAAATTGACTTTCAGAAGGATTTTAGAGATTTGCGTTGTGGAGATGTTCGAGCTATTCAGCCACTTGAGAATAATGCAGCATGATATTTCAAGTCAATCAGCTTGCAACTCTTGAGGGGGAGTTAATTCGTATGGTTGCGATTTTCCCTGATGAAATTGTCATCATTAGGGTTAATGGCAATCAAACTTCTGAGACTTGTTCAAAACATTTGTTTTATCAAAAGTTTGCTCTAGAGGGAATTTTGGACTTTAAGGATTATCCATATGGGTATATTGACAATCATCATTTGCATGCAAGTCCTGAGGATATGCGTAAAGCCAAAGATAACTTCAACCTGATAGAGCCACTTCTTGAAGATATCAATATCTTTGATCATAAAAAACGCAATAAGTTGATTAAAGCAAGAGCTAAAGAGGTTGGTTCAAGTCAAAGCCATGTCAGTAAACAGCTGAAGCGTTATTGGAAACGAGGGATGTGTCTTAATGCTCTTTTACCGGATACGCACCTCAAAGGTGGGCCAGGCATTCCAAAGCCCAAAGATGGAAAAAAACTTGGGCGAAACCGTAAAGGAGCTGAGGAAGGCGAAAAGCAAGGGGTTAATACTTGCGACAAGGTAAGAAATTTATTCATACAAGCAATCAAGTTAATACGTGAACGTAAATCTTCAACTAGAACATTGAATGGATCAGATGATAAATTACCATCCCTGTCGAAAGCACATGACTACCTGACGTTAATCTTTGGAGATGCATTTCCTGAAGTTCCGGTTAGAGACTACCCTACTTATCATTCCTTTAGTAGGTTTTACTACCGTGAATATCCTCAGGGAAAACGACTTAGAGCAATAAAAAATCCAGTTAATTTTTTTAACAATAACCAAGAGTTAACCGCAACTGTCAATATGCATACATTGGGTCCAGGGGGGCGCTATCAAATAGATGCGACACCTTGGGATATTCGTCTTGCTTCAACGATAGATCGAAGAGTTCCGCTTATTAAAGCAACACTTATAACTGTTGTTGATGTTTGGAGCCGGATGATTGTTGGCTTTCATTTGAGTTTAGATAACTCATCAAAAGCAACGACTGCTTTAGCATTGAAAAGTGCGATTATGGACAAGGTTGAGTTTTGTGCTTCGTTAGGAGTCAATATAGATACTGAAGAGTGGCCTTGCTCAGGAACATGCCAGTTTTTAGCAACGGATAGAGCGAAAGAATATCTATCAAAATTCCTCGATAATGCGATTATTGAACAGTACTTTGGAGTAGAGAACAATACGGCTAGAAAGTCACGCTACAACTCAATTGCAGAGCAGACATTTAGAAATATTTATCGTGTATTAAAGCCACTTTTGCCAGGGGTAGTTTATACGACTAACTCCAAGAAGGCAGGTGGTGGGGACGCAGCTTTAGAAGCACGAATAAATATGGAAGAAATGAACAAAATTCTAATTGATACAGTCCTGTACTTGAACAACGATCGGGTGATTGAAGAATATGACCCTGAATTTGACTTAGATTCTGATGTGCCCTACACCCCCCTCGATTTGTGGAATTGGGGAATAGAAAACCGTGCGTCTCGATTGAAGCAAGTTAACCCTGACAACTTTTATTGTTCATTACTGCCAACCAAAAGTGTGTCAGTTTCCGATGAAGGTATAAATTTCTTCGGAATGTACTACAAGCCTATAACTGAGACGGACTGGTTCTTGCGTGGTCCAGGAGTTAAGAGACCGAAAGGCTTGTCTGTTAGTTACAGCGAATTAGATATTTCAGTGATTTATCTGCATCCAGCCAAAGGTGAGAAAGATTTCATTCCGCTAGAATTGACGGGTAAATGTCGTCAATTTGAGGGGTTAAGCCTAGAAGCGGCAAAAAGTAAAAAAGCTAAAAGAACATACACGAATACTAACAAGAAGCAAAAAACCGCGATCAAGCGAGGAAAATACCAACAAAAAATTGAAGAAATCGTTTTGAGGGCAAAAGAAAAGTACGATGAGCTTTCTAGTCAGTCTGATGCAGAACGAAAAGGTAAAATGGATGAATATTCAAAAGCCGAAAAAGTAAAACAAAACACCAACAGACATGATTGGAATGGTGTTAATGGCGAAGTAGCAGTAAAGGTAGACAATGAGTGTCAGCCTGATGAAAACGACGATTTATTGTCGATGATGTAACAACAAGGAGTCGTTATGGAACAGTTTAATTTATTTGAGTCAGAAAGTGGTGTTAACGCATTATATATTGATGCTGAGAATGAGCAGTATAGTGGGAATCCTCTAATTGAAGCGCTTCCAGCATTTCTTTCATTGGAGCAGTTAAAAAAGATATTAACTGGCTTTGAGTTGGATTTAGCAAGTGAGATAATAAAATCAGATCAAGTCAGGATTCAATCTGTTTCTCAACTGAAACACAATTACTTTCAGTTTATGCATTGCCACTGGGCGCTTTATGAAAAAATCGATTTGGCGATACGTAATGGATACATGACTAGAAATCCGTCAGCCCCATCAGTAACAGAAAGGCTTCAGAGCCGATATGAATTGCTGCAGCGTGGTAATATAGAAGGAAGTGGTGCCCTAAGTTTCAACATGAAACACAGCTCATCGTGTACTTCTGTAGTGGGACCTGCTGGAACTGGTAAAACAACTGCTGCACAAAAGATTTGCTCTATTTATCCAAAAGTTATTCACCACCCAGAGTTTAATCGAACGCAAGTTGTTCACCTGTATGTTGATTGCCCGTTTAACGGTTCATTGAAAATGCTGTGTTTATCTATTTTGAACGCATTAGATAAAGCACTAAACACCAATCAGTACGGTTATCTTCGAAAGAAAAGAACAGATACAGAGTCGTTGATTCTCGAAGTGTCACAAGCTGTAGACCGCTATAGTATTGGCGTACTGGTTATTGATGAGCTTCAGCATATGAAAGTGAAGTCGAAAGATGAAGAGTTGCTACAGAACTTTTTTGTGAAACTGGTCAACGAGGCGGGCGTGTCAATTGTGTTAGTCGGTACAACTCAAGTATATCAAGAAAACCTGAGTGTTTTTCGCTTTGCTCGACGAATGGATGGCTTTGGTAGTGTTGAATGGGACCCATTGCTTAGACATTCGGGGACGCCTGAAGAGTATATGAAGTTTTGGCATAAGTTTTCAGAAAATTTATGGCGCCAGCAAGTTTTAAGAAATGCTGATAAGGAGCTACCCAGTGAGGTAGAAACTTTATGGTTTGACCTTTCTCAAGGCATTGTGGATATAGCGGTTTGCTTATTCATTTTATGCCAAATGCAGGCTATACAAGACCGCTCAGAACGAATTACGCCTAACTTAATGAGAACGGTATTCAATCGAAACTTTCACGCGTCAAGGCCTATGCTTAAGGCATTGAAGGAAGGTGATGTCGACGAAATTCTTATGTACAAAGATTTGAGTTTACCCTGTATTGAGAAGTTTGCATTACAAGTATCAGAAAAGGCCTACAATGAAACCAAACATGTACATAATGTGGATGAGTCAGAGTTTTTGGGTAAATGGCTAAAGATTTATCAAGCAATGATTGACGACAAGTTTGATAAAAATGTCGCTGTTGAGGTAACTCGAATTTTGCAGGATAAACATGAAAATGAATCTTTCATAAAGCTTTGCTCGCTTGCCGGTGAAATAGCCAAGAAAATGGCTGTAAATGAAGCAAATAAAAAACCAAAGAGTAAAGCTGTGAATAAGAAAGACTGGCATACCTTACCAGCCAATGACTTGCGATTTAGCTTTTCTCAAAAGGGTAATAAATCAGCTTACGAAATGTTAAAGGAGAAAGGCTATATTGCGCAGTTAGCCGTAACTGCGAATGAACAACTTTCCTCATCCACTAAACGATGAATTAGTTTATAGCGTACTAGCAAGGGCTCGAGTTCATTTTTTAATTTCGAGCCCTAAATGGCTCATTGAGCAGGCGCTAAACTCTAGAACGAGTATTGCCACTCTTGACCTCCCTTCACATCTAGCCAACCTTTCTGGTCAATTTAAGTACGTTTCCATATCTGTTGAGGAATTGATATTTCAACACACATTGTTTCCGCTCTATGCACCATTTATACCTACAGAGAGAAAGCTTAAATGTATTGAGTGGATGACAGAGAAATCAAACGGAGGTGCCCACCTAGCTAGTGGAATTGCAGCTTCTCGATTGCCAAGTCGACATAGTGTTCGTTATTGCCCTGTATGCGCCGCTGGACAAATACAAACCTATGGCGAGCCTTATTGGCAAAGAGTTCATCAAGTTGTAGGTTTGTCTACTTGTACTAAACATCATGTTAGGCTAGAAACTGCTGACTACTGTCTATTTAAAATACATAGGCATGAGTATTTTCCGGCCTCAAAGTATCATTTTCAGCTAACCCCTGTGGCAGAAAAGAACAAGCAGGACAATTACATAGCAAAACATATTACAGATCTGCTAGCTGGTGGGGATGGCTTTTCACCTAACTATGAGCAATGGACAATATTTTACTATGAGCTGGCTAGGCGTAAATGCTGTGTGAAAGGAGCATATGTTGATTACGACGTTGTATATGAACGGTTAACTAAACAATGGCATTGTGAGTGGCTCTGTAAACACAACTTGTACCCTACAGATAGTCAATCGAACTGGTTACATTGTATTTTAAGAAAGCACCGGAAAAGCTTTAGTTATTTAGAGCATATTGTTTTATTAGAGGCGTTAAATGATGATAATTGGTCAATTAAGCAAGTACTTGAAGAGGTTGCTGATATTAATGTAACAGCATTGACAAAGGCTGTGATTAAGGCAGACAAAACGCCAAAGCATATTATTCGAAAATATAAACGAAGATGGCTAAAAATAGTAAAGAATGTCGGTACAAAGGTTGGTAGAGCAAAGGATAAAGGTGGTGCAACGTACGCATGGCTTTATCGCCATCAAAGAGAATGGTTACTTAAAATAAACAATCACTTTAAAAGACCAAATAACTATAAAAACACTCGTGTTAACTGGGCTGTAAGGGATAGAAGCCTTGTCAGACATTTAGTCTTAATTCGCAATAAAAGCGAGCTTGATCTTTTACTACCAAGGCAGTCTAAGAATTGGTTTATTCAGCAATTACCTCATGCGGGATCAATTGAAAACTACTTACCTAAGCTACCGCTTACTTCTGCTTTTCTTCAAAAATATCAAGAGACGGTAAGTGAGTATCAAATCAGAAGGTTTACGCGTGAGTTTATAAACCCAGTAAATAAGTTTTTACCTTTTTGGGCGCTGCATCGAAAAGCAGGACTTAGTGAAGAGCGAATGACCTCACTTACCAAAAAATTCATGCGAATCGCATGGACTTTTAATCAATAAAACCCTATCAATATAGCGTTATATTAACGCATGTAATTGATTGTTTTTAAATAACTTTGTCTTTGATTAAGTCGTACTTGTTAGCTATGGTTATAGTATGTTGGACACGTGATGATTGAATTAGGTAAGAGAGAATAGTGAAGTTGTTTAATACAAGTGGACAAGGCTTTAATAAATCTAATTTCCCAAAGTTAGAGCAGTGTTGTGGGGATCTATTTAAAGAAGATATAAAGGTTGGTTTATTTCCTCTTATTGCAGGTTGGGCAGGATCAGATGCTCTAGCAGCTACTTGGTTAAAAAATGAAAAAATTTCTGCTTTTGGTGGGAAAACGGGCCTTGAAATTTGTCAAAACAATCAGGTTGCTGTTTTTCTAAGTTACATTCAGCACATTGAGCATGAAGGTTTTGCATAACACTTTTTTACTTTACTATTTTTGCTCATGAGAATATATGGAGAATATCAATGCAGGAATTGAGTAGAGAAGCTCAAATTCTAGTTAACGGTAGGTTAGCGGGAATACTTTCTGAATACAAAAACGGTAAGAGTGTACGTATTACTTTTCAATACGAAGGCGATTATCTTTCATCAGGATCGCCGATTGGTTGTCACTTTCCGTTAAAAGCAGCACCATTTGAATGGGATGAACTCCCGCCTTTCTTTGAAAATATAGCGAGTGAAGGATGGTTGAGGAAACTTCAATGTGAGAAAGACGATATAGCTTATGAGGATACTTTGGGATTGCTGTTGGCTAACGGAACAGAACTTATAGGCGCATTGTCGATAAGCCCTTATGTACGAGATAATTAAACACTTCGAGTTGAATGAACATAGATCAAATATATATCTATACAAAAATACATAGTAACTAATAAAGCGTTACTGTGGAGTAACGCTTTATGCATACCCACAGAACGTTACTCGCTGGTAACGTGTTAATGATTACTTAAATGTGGATGGATTGCTAATAGCAAAATTTTTTAAAAGACAAACTATTATTTGATCTCAAATCTATTTATCAGTAAATTTTTGCAGCCAAAAAAGTAATCGAATTAGATCTCATATCTAACTACTTTAGGAGATTGTTGTTTTCATTTAATATCAATTGGTTAGCTATTTACTCAGATCTCAGATCTATTTATCAGTAACAGTGATTTGTGCGTTGTTAATAGGTAATACGTGCAAACAACCTTAGAAACTAAAAAGCGACTTACTCACAGAGTAGTCGCTTTTTTATTAGTGTTAGCCATTGGCGCTAGCTTTAGCTGAACTTTCAATCACTGTTATTTTTGTTTGATTTCGACCATTATCTTTAGCATAGTAAAGACACTCATCAGCAACTGCAAACCAATCTTCTCCTAGATTGGAGTAACTCGCTTTTCCAACCGCTATACCAACTGAAATGGTTAATGTGATAGGTCCTTTATCATCATCTTTAAATTCAAAGGCTGCGACTTGTTGCAGGAATTTATCTATCCGTGACCTCAGTATTTCAACATCATCACATTGAGAAACAACGACAAACTCTTCACCACCAAAGCGAGCAACAAGATCGGAATCTCGATTGAAAAACTTCTTCAGCATGTTTGCCACAGTGACTAAGCAATAGTCGCCAAATAAGTGTCCGTGGGTATCATTAATATTCTTGAAGAAATCTAAATCAATTATTGCATACATTAAACTTGAATTATTTCTCGAAAAAATGGATTGCATTATTTTGAAGTTTTTTTCAAAATAACGACGGTTATATAGCCTTGTTAATGTGTCGGTATTGGCTTGTTCTGTTAATTTTTGATTTGCTTGATTAAGTGCATTTGTCCTTTCAAGTACTTGATTTTGTAATTCTTTTTGGTTTTTTAACAGCGCTAGACGATTTACTTTTAACTCTTGGTAAAGTTTTTGAATTTCTTTAGGCGTTTCGTAAGGAACATCTCTGAAATCACCAGTTTCTTTGCCTTTTGATAATTCATCCATAACAAATCTTAGTGGGCGACTTAAATGAATAGCGAATCTCTTTGCAAAAAAGCTGGCTGTAAGTAAGGTAACAAACAGTGTTAAAAACATAACTAAGTACAAATCTTCTATGTTTTTCAATGAAAACTTATGTTCTATCAATGAATGGATTTTCCAGTTATTCATTAATTGTGTTTGTTTGTGAATGAACATTTCACCTTCATCTTCATTTTCTTCTAATTTTAAGCTGATCAAGTTTGATGAGTTTTTATAGGCTCGATCTTCATAGGAAAATTTAGATAAGGTCTCTAGTTGCAAACTATCTGAAGAATAAATAATTCGGTCATTTTGGTCTGTAACAATGGTTTTGATTAGTTTTTCATCGTGGCCTATTTTGTCATAAAGACCAAACTTCCCTAAATTTAAGGAGCCTTCAACAATACCAGATGGTGCCTTAGCCCCATTATATGAATAAACAGGGGCGCTTATAGCCACAATGGGATCATTACCGAAAGCTCTGCCCAGAAATACGTCAGAAACAAATAACTTTTGTTCTTCCATAGCGTAGATAAAATAGGGACGGTCGACTACTGAAAATTGACCAATGACTAACTTTTCCATAATTGACTTTGGGGATGCTAGTTCTATTTCTCCTTGCTCAGTGGCAATGAGCATGGTTAAAAAACCAGGGTATAAATTATGAAATTTTGATAATGCTTTTTGTCTCTCTGTGAGGTCTGATATGTTAGAAAGTTGGTAGGCGATGTTTTCGATTGCTTGTTGATGTTCATTTAAATAACTATTACCAATATGGGTAATATAGTTATTGTTAATTTCTAACT
>OJGW01000823.1_pt1 | contig 10091 bp, 10 predicted proteins | sample 1594511 | NCBI WGS metagenome assembly OJGW01 (sample SAMN05416844, study PRJEB24817) | seawater metagenome | isolation source: Sea water | place: Canada:Atlantic | collected 2013-07
ATACTAAAAAAGGCTACGGCTCTCTTGATGTCGGACTCTCTGAACAGTTCACGATAATCAAAGCCCTTAAAGGGAGTCATGCAGTTAAACGTTGCTGTGAGGTATTTGAAATACACCGCAGCAGCTATAAGTATTGGGCAAAACAAACTAAGCAAATTAATCCTCAAGAGATTGAGTCGTTTGCTATGGTCAAAAGCATTTATACAGAAAGTAACTGCTCCGCTGGTGCTAGAACAATTGCAGGCATTGCAACTAGTAGAGGCTTACCACTAAGTCGTTATGTTGCAACTCGTTTGATGAGAGAGCAAGGATTAGTAAGTTGTCAGCTTCCTAGCCATAAATATAAAAAAGCGACGCAAGAGCATGTTGCTATACCCAACACGCTCGAACGTCAGTTTGCAGTGACTCAACCTGATCAAGTTTGGTGTGGTGATATCACGTTTATTTGGACAGGAAATCGCTGGGCTTATCTTGCTCTGGTAATGGATTTATTTGCACGTAAACCCGTTGGTTGGGCAATGTCTAACTCACCTGATACGAAGTTAACAGCCAAGGCATTAACAATGGCATTTGAATCGAGGGGACGACCAAAAGGCGTAATGTTTCATTCGGATCAAGGAAGCACTTATACGAGTCGAAAATACCGTCAGTTGTTGTGGCGTTGTCAGATTGAACAAAGCATGAGTCGTCGAGGTAATTGTTGGGACAACAGCCCAATGGAGCGATTCTTTAGAAGCTTAAAAACAGAATGGATACCAACAACAGGTTACCGCTCATTTACTGAAGCAGAAAATGCCGTGGTTAAATATATTATTGGATATTACAGCCAGGTAAGACCTCACAGTTATAATGGTGGACTAACACCCAATGAGTCAGAGAAAAGATACTGGCTTGAATACAAATCCGTGGCCAAAATTAGTTGACCACTACATTCATACATACGCAACCACACTAAGACATAACTATTATTAAATTGAATAAACTAAAATTGTAAAACTTATCTAAGTTAACTTGTCTATGAGCCGAACCAAAATACCTGCTACTTCTTCTGAATTAGACATAATCTCATTTAATTTCTTATTTTTATCATCCGCAGTCTTAACTGCTTTGATTAATTTAGCTAGTTTTTCCGCATCAGCAGCAATTGGAAACAATTCTTCAATTTCTTCATCGGTTAACCTCGTGACGGAAGAAATTCGACTTGAGAGAGTATTATCTGTTTCATTTGCAGCATCTTGTGCATCTATTTTGACATCTTTTTCAAAAGCATCCCAATCAATAGCCATATTATTTCTCCTTAACATTCCAGTTCATAACTTCAGTTCTAAGTTTTTGTATTTTCTCTTTAAATTTTTTCGCTTTAGTTACCTTATCGTCTGCATCATTAGAAGTATCCAGTAACTTATTAACAATTTGGTCAGTATCATTAATAAGCTTATCTACTTTACTGTCCTCGACACCAACCATTTCCATATACCTACTGCGGTTTTCATTTACCTCCGCTGCCCCCGTCAAAAAGCTGGTTAGTACATTATTTATCGATCTAACTTGGTTGTATTCTGCTTCGATCTTTCTTTGAACTTCACGCTCAAGGGAATCAATTTCACCAACTAACTCTGAACGTTTGTTATTAATTTGACTTTGGATTGCAGGGCCAGCAATAAGGATGAATTTGATTCTATCTTGTTTGTTTTTAGATTTAACAACTTCGTTCCATATCTTACTGGTATTTTCTTTATTGAAAAAATTTTCTGAAAACTCAGGTAACCATTCTTTTTCTATAAACCGATCTACTTCAACACGTTTTTGGTCAAAAAAACGGTGTAACAAGGTCAGATTTGCCGACTCTATTGCGGTAATTCGTTTACCTAATTCGATAGATAGTTCAGGAGCTTCTGGTGGTATAGATACGCAGCCACCTAGGTGAAATATAAATAGTAAAAACAATACTTTCTTTAACATAACATGTCCTTTTTTTACTGTTTACGCGTTTATGATTTTCAACTAATTAAGTGTTTTTATTAGTTGCGCTTAAGAGCAATTATCATCAACTTTTTACTATAATTGCTGATTGAATGGTCAGATAGTAATTTTCCAAATGGTAGTGATTTAACAATTAGAGCTTTTATACGATAAGTAAAACTCACGGAATATAGAACTCTAACGTCATTAAAGTCCCCTGATTTACAGTTAGTTAAATAACGCATATTACCAGCATGCATGTATCTACCAAATTTTTCAGATAGCCACTTTGAAGCTGATTCACCAATACTAGGAAGGAACCTAAGACAAAAACTAACGGCTGAAATCGATACATCACCCGGAGGTAGCATTGTGACAGAATCAGCAGCGTTTACTATTCGATGAATTGGCGTCTTAATATTATTAACCCAATCATCATTGCCTACACGAGGTGAGCCAAAAGTGTAACATGCAGCAATCCCACCTTTGTGCGTTAGAAATTTTGTCGCGACTGTTGCTAACGCTCCACCTAAACTATGGCCAGTAATAAATAATGGTTTGTTTGCGTATTCTTTTTTATTGATTTCTTCTTCGACATCACGGCGAATATAGTTGAATGAATCTCTAAACCCTGTATGAATTTTACCTTCAGAGACTGAACATTTGGTTATACTGGCTTTCGCATCAGCTTTAATATCACTTAGGCTGTCCGCCTCGGTTCCCCTAAAACTCAAAATAATATACTTACCTGCATCAACAAGAATGGCTTGTGTCCCCTTTTCATCAAAAGTTTTCAAAAGTTTGAATTGAAATTCGTCTAGGTTGCTTTCTAGTTTTTCTTTTTCTGCTGTAGGATCATAATTTATTTTATTAATTAATGTTGAAACTATTTTCGATTTTGTTTCGCCGACGAGAGAGTTAACTTTTTTAATGAAGTGCTCTTTTATAAAGTCAGTTGAGCCACTTTCGGGGAATAACGGATTGAACTTTATATAAGCTAACTCAGACATTACTGACATTATCCAAGCAGTACGGTCACTGTATGCTTGCCGATATGTTGGTAACTCTTTTGATAATAAGTGATTTGCATTTGTAGCGTCATCTTCTGATGTAAAGTATTTATCATACATGTAACTAATTCCTTGTTATTACTTTAATTTATAATCACTCAAGAGTGAAAATTAGTCAACATTACTTTTGCTACGTAAACTTTAATGAGTTAATTTATAGTTTCACCATGTACTCAATCTAGTGTTTTATCTGACTATAGACATTAATCGTCATCTGTTGTTGATTTTAACTTAAAACTCACTGGGTGGTGATCTGAAAAACGCGCTCTAAAAGGGTTATGTTTATATGGTTCTCCAGGATATTCATGAGTAAAATCTTCATACCAAGGTGCTTTCATTGCTGTGATCAAGTTAGTGACGGTAAACCCGAATTCTAAATCAATTTCAGTTGTAAATTTCTTTCTATATAGTGCGTGGTCAAAAGGCTCTGGTCCGTTTACATTGGTATTTGTATTAAGGCAACTAGAGTTTAAGGTCTTAAATTCACCAATATTCATTGTGGTTAGAACATTACACGCGTACAGATTCATATCACCAACTATAATAAAATCTTTTTCCTTCTCGTCATGATCATCAACCCATGAATAAATTGATTCTAATTCATGTTTTCTTCTAGCTCTATTACTTGGCCCTGAGCCTGGTTTTAAATGAACTGAGATTAAAACAAAATCCATACCCGTTGCATCGATACGAAAAGGAAATGCATATGGAACACGCTCATAATCGTCATTATTAGAGCGATCGTAAGCAAGAAAGCCACTGATACCATCTTTAACTAGCTCATCGGAAATAGATACTTTTTGTGCTTTATAAAAGGCTACCCACCATTCAGTGGCGGACGATGCCTTATGAATCTTATCACCTGTCCCTGTATCTTCTTCTGAAAGAACATAAGTAAACCCCCTATCGGCCATTTCTTCGAAAAAATCTAATGCTTCAGGATCTGCCTTATAGGGTGTACCATCAGGATATAATCCCTGATATGGTGAAGCAACTAACTCTTGTACAAGAACAATGTCACTGTCTGCGACAACAGAAGCTAAAGCTGAATTATCTCGACTCTTAGGATTACCTAAAAATTGAATGTTGAATGAAGTGATTTTTATTGAGTTTTCAGCACCTGGTTCAACACATCTTGCATCATGGCAGTGATACGTTTTTGTTGCTCGGTCAACATGACCACCGTTACTATCTTTCCCTCCTTGGTGAGCGATAGATACAGTTGAAATAAGAAATAATAAGGCGATGAGTTTTTTCAAACTCACACATGATATTGTGCCTAACCTAGATTTCATTTTATATTCTCTCCATCATTTGTAGCGCGCTCAACTGAACAAATATTACCTACAACTATATGCTCTAACTCACGGGCACCAAACATATTGCCTTTATCTACAAGACCATTAGTTGTCGAAAGCCCACCGCTGGCATTTGCAACTACCACATATAAATGGTCAGGCTTGATTGAAATAGTGTAACTATATAGCCTCTCTAATTGTCCTTCAATGCCAACTCTTTCAAGAATGTTTATTGGTTCAACTTTCAAAGGAGTTAATTTGTCTAGCTGTAGAGAGATAGTTTTGGAGACAATACCATTTTCATCTAATTCGTTTTCATCGATTGGGGGCAGCGCGTAAACACTAAATACAATTGAGTCAAAAGAAATGGGGAGTTCACCTGTATTCTTAACTGTGTATTTTCCTCCAATAGTACATAGATTGTATTTCTCCCCCCAAAGCTCGTCTTTATAGGTATAGTTTAGCGATAAAAAATGCTCAGCAATTCCAATTGATTTCTTGCTCAATCTTTCATTCTTTAATTCTAGCGCCGCTCTTTGTTTGTCGATGTAGTCAGTTCCAGTAAACAAGATCCATAACGATGAAATTGCTATGACTGCATATTTTGCAAAGAACTTAGCCCACTCTATTTCCACGACATTCTCCTTAGTTATAGATTTCCGTAATACTTAATCGCTTAACCTGACTCTCAACTCATCATCAATACTAACTAATATTTCTATATTATTTAACGTCAAAGCCATTTTATTGTCGATAATCCTAATCCGCTCACGTATAGGCACTCCTTTTTTAGAACTAACAATCTTATATTCCACGGACTCCATTTGTTCGGTTAATTGAGTAATGGTAAATTCAGGTTCTAGCCCTTTTTTCCTCCAAAATATTATTTTTTGTTCTGCGTTCTTTTTCAACTTTAAATAATATTCAGATTTTATCACTGGTGATAAAATAAGGTTTTCAATGGTTACTGGTGAGTTGTTGTTTTTCAGTGAGAAATTTTTTCTCTTAATATCAAGCTTATCTCGAATCATTTGATAAATATCATCAATGCTAACGAGTACTGGTTGGTTAAATAGGCTTAATTTTCCATAAAGTACGCTTGCTTGGTCTCTAGCTTTGATATCTAACTTATAAGTAAGGTATTCATCAGCAGATAAGCTGAGAAGATTGTTCAAGGTGATTGGCTGTGCTTTATCAATAATCACAAGCTTACCTTTTGGGCTGTCAGCATAAACCGAAAATAGTGGTTCTAAGTCATTTAGTGATAATTCACACTGTAAACCAGTTCTTAGCCATCTAGATCGAATTTGAGCAGCTCTGGTTCTGATGTTCATAGGCTTAGTGTCTGCGGCATAATATAAAATCCTTTTAATAATCTAGTTAACGACTAACACAACCACTTAAAGCTTCTAACATAGTGGCCAAATTAGCCACCCCACCCCCTCACTTTTGTACACACAGGTCAGTACCGTGTGTATTATATTAGCTCAGAATCAACCAAAGAGTTATTAGCCTTATATTGCCCCTCAGGGCTTAACCAAGAGTAAACAAACTATCACAACCTTGAATATTATCAACCGTGAACTAAAGTTGATTAGTAGCTATTAACTTTCAAGGATTGAAGCAAATGGACCAACAACTCCCACCACCAATACTCGTCACAACTTGGCTTAATGTGATACACAGCGAGGATATGCCTCTAGATATTGTTAATGAGCGTACTAAGTCACTTTGTTATTATTTTGGCTCTATCGAGTTAGCCTACGTGTACGTTGAGCAGAATCAGTTTAACCAAAAGCAAGTATCCTGAGGCAGGAGCTAAACTGATCTAGTACGGTAATAGAATGATAGTAGATAAAATATTGGTGATATAACGTTTATTTGGACAGGAAACCGTTGGGTTTACCTCGCTGTTGTGATGGACTTATTTGCAAGAAAACCTGTTGGTTGGGCAATGTCATATTCGTCAGACACGAAGTTTGAAGTGGCATAGATAATAAGAATCACGATCTTTATTTTGTACTTAGGTTGATTGAACCGCTATTGCTTGCTGATACAAATCTGTCGCAATAGATTCATAATCTAAAAACCCGACTAAGACCCTACCTTTGACCAATGGAATAGCAGAGAACCCCGTACTTTCTAAGCGCAAATATAGGCCTTCCAACGTCGGTTTAGAGGTAAAAACTTGCTCAATACTTATTAGATCTGGAAATTGTTGCCATTGCCCGTTCGCAAGCTTTTCAAAGAATTGAGTGTATTCATATTCTTTCAATGTTATTCCAGCCATCACTTTTTCAATTTCGATAGCACCCATGAAATCACCTTGAGAATAAAATGACAAAAACTTAACTTTCTTCGACGCAATTGTTAGATATTTCAACATCCCTTCGTCGTTGTAGTAAGGCATGGTTTTATTTACTTCATATCGAATGACCGCTTTATCATCTCCCATATTGTCAATTATGTTCTGTAATTCAGCATAGGAGTTTTTGCCAAATTGATTAATCACACTGTTATCGTTTAGCCTAGAATTGAACTCATAGTCAACATTTTGAAGTGGCTTTACTTGAGGGTGCGAAGTCAATGTCACTTCACCACTAAGCATATTGACTGTCACCGAACTCAAGTTTTTCATGAATTTATCGATTTCACCACTAAACTTTCCATAGATGACTGTTAGCAGAAAAATAACTAAAATTAAGTTTGATAGGTTTAGTGGCTCAAACACCACAAAATCTTTTATTTTCATTATTCTTCTTCTTTGAACGTTTACCATTTAGGCTAGTTGATAATAGGATACTCCGCCAACTAGCAGCAAAATTTTAGAATCCCACTAACTCAATGAACATATTCGTTGTTCGAAATATGTAGTTCTAGGTCATGAGTTTGATAATGAAAGAGAAGCCCATGTACCACAAATAACCATTAGAGTATCAAAAATATACGTCTCCCTTTGACCTACAGCGGACATGGCTTAACAACGACATTGCATTAGCCATTTCCTGATAGCGGACATTTGATGGTGACTTTCGTCAATGAGTCGTTCAGCCTGAATGTGAACAAAGCCACCATAGCCGTCAGTCACGAAGTTGTATTGGGTGACTTCTTGGTGCGCTTTGCCGACATTGACCTATAGCTTTTAGCCATATATTTTCTCATGCATTACGTCTGTATTTATCAGTGGTTTTATGTACAGATTAAGAGGTAATATCACCTTTTGAGAGAAATAAGGCAAAACGCCTTCTTTCAACTTATGGTATAAAACCATGTACTTGGTAATTCCTTGAAAATCATTGGATTAACCGTTATGGTTGAACTCAATAAATTATAAAAGTAGGCATGATACCTTGTTTAAGTAAGGCACTATGCCTACCAATAAGCTGTTAGGCATATAAAAAGGTTTATGAGTGTTATTCGAGAAATCAGAAAAAAATAAGAAGAAAAGGTATGAACTCGTATTTGATTTTTTTGCGTATGGGTTCATTGCTTTGGTTTTTATTATATTATTCTCTTTAGCTTTAACCGCTATTGCTTCAATAACTGGTGATGAGATAAAAGGCGTTGATATCTTCAACTCTTTAGCGAAAATAGCTACAGCATTTGCCTTTATATTTGCCCTATTTCAATACAGAAAAAATGGTGATAAAGAACGCCAGAATATTATCGCAGAAGAAGCTAAGTTACTCACTAGCAGAATGGCAACAGTAGCTGATAAAGCTAAAGAAAATACAAAATATACAATAGAGGATATCAATAGTTTCACTAGTTTAATGTCAAACTTAGGAACTGATTTTATGGCTCTTTATGAGGCATTGACGGATGATATCCATAAAGCGATGGTTAGGATGAGGTGGCAAGATATGCACTACAATCATCTCTCTAAAGCTTTACAAGTTTTCACAATCGATAAGCTTTTTGAAAACTTGAGTCTCGAAAAAGACTTTAGAGGATATTCTTTTTATAATTCACGTTTTGATTCTTCAATCACTTCAAAGCATAAAATTTTTCAAGAGTATTTTTTCTCATTAAAAGTGTTAAATGAGATGAGTATAGGTGAGGAAATCACGGAAAATTTTGAAAGTTTATTCTTATTTGAATCATATTTTTTTGATTCTAAAGAAACAAATGATCTTATGTATGGCTTACTTTCGCAACTAGATTTTAGGGCTACAGCTCCTTTGTTTGCAGCCATTAAAGAAAAGCAGAAAGTGTAAAATATGCCTAACAAGGGTTTTCAAGTCGGACAAATTACAGTTGGCTTTTTGTTCGTGCCTCACTTATTTTGGCCAACTGTGATTTGCCGCTTAAAACGGCGTTATAAGCCCAAGGCTGAGTTATGGATAAACTTGTTGAAGATGAATTCCTAAAAGTAAAAGATGACTTTGTTTTCGGGGATCAAATTGCACCTGCTGGCTCTAAAATTCAAATCGTTAGCAAACAAGGTCAATTTAATGGGCTCACTTTACGTATACCTCCTCCTGAATTTGAGGGGTTATTACTTAATACAGCTATCGACTCCGCCGCTAAAGCATTTCTTATGCAAAAAGAAATTCCCACTATCAAGTCTGATTTTGATGGTATCAAGGAGGTTGAACTTACTAGTGAAGCAAAGCGTCAATTCTTTCAATATTGTCAGCAGGTAATGATATCGAGTGCATTTAGTGTTTCGGCAATAGAGTCATGGGCAAACAAGACTATTCAATTATTAGGTCGTGGAAAAGATTTACAGCCTACCAAATTGGAATTTCAAAATTTAAAAGGTAAAAAATCATATTTCAATTCAGATCAAATAGCTTCACAACGATCTATTACGCTTGTCCCAAAGCTTTTTCAGCTAGTACCACAAGTATTGAATTCGAAAACGCTTAAGCCTCATAGTACTCTTCGAAAGAAGCTAGTTACTATTATTGAAGATCGAAATGCTGTTATGCATATGCAGCAAGATTTAAATATCGATGAACAATTGATTAAACGATCAGATTTTGCAGTGAAGATGTTTATCACTAATCCTTTTGAGTCAGTTGCCACTATTTTAAAAATAATCAATTTCTTCTACGAAAACAGTGATAATGAACAACCAGATTGGTTGGCATACAATGAACAAGAATTAACAAAAATACAGCGTAAATATAAGGGCTTATAACAAGCCAATTAAGCGGGACTTTGGAGTTTACTCGGTTTCGCTTCGCTACACAATTTTAGAGTACTACAAAAAGTCCCTTATTGGGGCGTTATTACCACATGGAGAGTTTTGGTGTTTACCTTCCAAAAAGATAATTCACAATATATCTATCACTATACAAAATCCGAAACTGCGAAAGACCATATATTGAATGATGGAACTCTGAAATTTTCTTCTTTTTCTAAAACTAATGATCCAAAAGAGACTAAAAGTTGGTTTTTTATTCCAGGGACAAATGAAGGAAGAAATTTAGATAAATACAATCCTGATTTATTTTCTGAGTTGTTAAATCCATATTTTAAAGAAGCAACTCAGTTACTTTGTTTTTCAAAAGACGGAAACTTAACAGGTAACCATATGGAGGATAACCCGCAGAGAGGCTTTTGTAAGCCGAGAATGTGGGCTCAATATGGTGATAATCATGCAGGTGTGTGCTTAATATTCGATTTCAAAAGGTTCTCTGAATTATTTTATAAGCAATTCAGTGAAATGACTTATCACTGTGATAATGTTGATTACCAAGATCGATTACTACCTGATATTCAAATGGACCAAGCATTCATCATTAACGTAGAT
>OJGW01000833.1_pt1 | contig 10011 bp, 9 predicted proteins | sample 1594511 | NCBI WGS metagenome assembly OJGW01 (sample SAMN05416844, study PRJEB24817) | seawater metagenome | isolation source: Sea water | place: Canada:Atlantic | collected 2013-07
CTTTAATGGCATGCTGTTTGAGCTGAGCGATGGTGCGGTACGTTTGGTGGCAACCAATGGCCAAAGGTTGGCTGTTGTGACCAGACCGGTTCAGCATGATGGTGTTTTACAAGGCAGGCCGATCGTTCCAAGAAAAGGCGTTTTGGAATTGGTTAAGTTGTTGGACGAGGTGGATACCGAGGTGACATTATCGTTTACAGAAAATTGTCTGCTTGTTGAAATGACCGGGTGCCGGTTTCTGTCTAAGTTGATTGATGGTGAGTACCCAGATTACGAGAAAGCGATTCCAACAGGATCTGACAAATATTTTTCCTGTGACCGTCAGGCGTTTCGAGAAGCATTGGTTCGGACGGCGGTGATGTCAAATGAGGTCTATAAGAACGTAAAGTTATCTCTTGTGTCAGGACGTTTGTCTTTATTTACCAATAATCCACTACAAGAACAGGCTGAAGAAACCCTGGCCGTGATGTATGAGGGCGATGACTTAGAGATTGGGTTCAATGTACACTTCCTGATCGAGGCTTTGAATGCTGTGGGGAGTGACGTTGTACAGGTTGCACTGTCAGGACAAACAAGTCCCTGTTTGATAACGGACCCCGAAGAGGATCACGCACAGTTTGTTATTAGTCCAATGGTAATCTAGTTTTTTTTGATAGTAAGTACTTACAGTCTTAGAGAATCAAAAGAACGCTTTCGAAGCTTTTATGATATGGACGTTTTAAATACTAGCCCCCTAAGTTAAGGATTGAGCTATGAAGTTTTCAATCAGTCGAGAAACGCTATTGCGGCCGCTGCAGCGGCCGAGGCTGCAGGCTATCCAGTGCTGATCAAAGCATCGGCTGGCGGCGGTGGTCGCGGCATGCAACGGGTTGAGCGGGCAGAGAATTTGGCCCGGGCATACGAAGTCGCCTCTAGTGAGGCCGAAGCAGCGTTCGGCGATGGCTCCGTGTATGTCGAGAAGGCCATTGACCGGCCACGGCATATCGAAGTGCAGGTTCTGGCAGATGGTAAGGGCCACGCGATCCATCTGGGCGAGCGTGATTGCACCGTGCAACGCCGCTTCCAGAAAGTGATTGAAGAAGCACCATCACCCGTTCTGACACCTGAAGAACGCGCCATGATCGGCGAACACGGCGCAGCGCTGGCCCGCAACATTAATTACCGCGGGGCAGGGACGGTCGAGTTCCTTTATGCCGAAGGTAAGTTCTACTTCATCGAAATGAATGCCCGCTTGCAGGTGGAGCATCCGGTGACGGAGCTCATCACTGGCATCGATATCGTTGAACAGCAGATAAAGATCGCAGCCGGCGAAGGCCTTCCCCTGCAGCAAAGCGATATTGAATTTCGTGGCCATGCGATTGAAGCACGGATTAATGCTGAGGATCCTGAGCGGTTCATCCCAAGCCCCGGCACGGTCGAGCGGTATCACCCGCCCGGTGGGTCTGGCGTGCGTGTGGATAGCCATATGTTCCAGGGTGCCAAGGTGCCGCCGCACTACGATAGCCTCGTCGCGAAGCTGATTGTCTACGGTGTGGACCGCGAGGCCTGCCGCGCTCGGATGCGCCGGGCGCTGCATGAATATGTGATCGATGGAATCGTCACCAATCTGCCGCTGCACGCGCGGATTATAGATTCTCAGGATTTCATCGATAGCGCGATCGACGTTGTGTGGCTCGAACGCTGGCTTAACAGCCAATAAGGCGGATTTGGCGCCCATGAAAGCTTGACCAGCAGGGCAGCAAACCGTATAAGCGCTGCTCGTATTTGATTCAATCCAGTTTTGATTAGGGAATCGCCATGGCTCGCAAGTGCGCCATCAGCGGCAAAGGCGTAATGGTTGGCAACAATGTCAGCCACGCCAACAACAAAACCCGCCGGACCTTCCGTCCGAATGTGCAGCATGCCACGCTGCTGTCCGATATTTTGGGTGTTAAAGTACGCCTGAAACTGACAGCGCAGGGGCTTCGCACGATTGAGCATAACGGGGGCCTCGACGCCTACCTGCTCAACACCGGTTCATCCCGGTTGACGGAAGAAGCGGCGAAGCTGAAGCGCCGCATCCAGCGCTCCAAAGCACGCGCTGAAGCGAAAGCCGCCGCCTAACTGGCGACGCGCTGCTATAGAGGCAAGAATATCAGGCGGCGGACCATCGGGTCCGCCGCCTTTTTGCGTTCATCTGTGGGCTTAGCTGAAGACGTCTGCCAACTCTTCAAGGCTGGCACCTTCTTTCGCGACCCGGAGGCGAACGAATGTATGGGCTGTTGCGATGGCGCTCAGCACACCGACCATCACTACAATTGCGGTGATCCCAACCATGATGCCATCGTTGTCGGATGCGCCCGGCCAAGCTGCTTCAGCCCCGAATATAAGGCCAAACGCTACAAACATCGCAGCCAGGGTTTGGATGATCGACAATCCGAATATCGGCCAACGATAACCAGAGGTTAGATCGAGGCTGCGGGAGAAGCCGCTGCGCATTCCCCGCCCCTCAACGACAACTGCTGGAATGACAACAAATAGGATTGTCATGAAATACAGCCCTGGAATGATGAAGAATGCGGTCCCAAAGCCGACAATCAGGCTGTAGACAAAGCTTGTGAGAAGGACCGTGCCAAGGCGCGGGATGATGGCAGATATAGTCTGGCCGAGCGTGACTGGCCGACCGCTGGCAAGCATCACGATTTCGTACGTCGCGATGGCTGCAAAGACGCTTGAGCAAACTGTTCCCAGAATGCTTTCAAAGGTTGATCCGAAGGTGCTTGACCGGAAATCACCTGCAAAAAGCATAAATAGGAACACTGGCATATAGCAGAGCAGCGCTAAGGGCACGAAGTGAACGAAGCGTCCAAAGAATGTTGAAAACGTAGCTCCAATAACGCCGCCGATGGAAAATCGGTTAGGTTCGCTCTGCATAGAAAGACTCGGGTGATGTTGGGCGCGTTCTCGTTTCGCTTAATCGAAGACGGCAGCCAATTCTTCGACGCTAGCACTTTCTTTGGCAATCTTCAGCGCAACGTAGGTGTAGGCAACTGCAAGGGCACTCAACACGCCGAAAGTGGTTATGCCTAGATATCCAATACCCGTTAGGAGGTAAACGTTTGCGATCTCAGATGTAGCCAAAATCAGCACGAGACTAAGCGCCCATTGCAGGATGAACACCATTATAATGAACAATACAATCAGCCCAAACACACGCCACCGGTACCCTTTGGTGAGGTTAGCGCTACGTTTCAGAGCTGCGATTGGGCCAAGCCCCTCCATTACGACTGTAGGCACGGTGACCCAGAGCATGGTGAGGAGGAATAGCCCTGGCACGAACAGAAATATCATCCCCGTGTAGACGATGATCGTGAAAAGGATACTCGCCAGCACGACCGGAAGTATCCGTGGCAAAGCGGCTGCTATCGCTTCGCCAAGGCTAGGGCGTCTCCCGTTTTCATCCAAGACGACTTCATAGGTCGCTATTGCTGCAAACACGCCAGCGCAGATCATTGGAAGTAGGAAGTTGATCGCCATCCAAAAGGGGTTGAAGTTCAGCGCTTCCGCGAAATTCCCTGTCTGTTGGGCATTGAGCATTGCCGAGTTTTGGGAATAGCCGATAAAAGCGACAGGCAGGTAGCAGAGCAACCCAAGCGGCAAAAAATGGGTAATTCGGCGGAAAAAGGCAGAGAACGTCTGTTTTAAAACTTGGCCGATGGAAAATTGATTTGCGGGATTAACGGCTAAGTCAGCCATGCTCTGTTCTCCGACACATAAGTTTCGCCAAAAATCGTAAGGGTTGTGATTGTTCTGTCAATAAAAGCCAGAAACGTGTGGCAAAATTGCTAACCTATTTGAAGATATCTGCCAATTGCGTGCCAGATTTTCCTTCTTTAATGCGCCGTAAGTGCACGAATGAATACGCAGCGGCAAGGCCGCTCAGCATGCCAAACACGGCTTGGTTCATCACGAGCACCAAAGCAGTGCCAAGGACATAAGAGCTGAGGTCCCGTGCACTCGGCATCAAGAGATTGATCCCGAGATATTGCGAAAGCCCACCAATGATTCTCTCCAGCAGCGCTGTGAAAATAAAGAAGAGCAGCACCAGGCCGAGGATGTGCCAACGATAGCCTCTGATTAAGCTATCGCTGCGCCTGATTGCAGCGATAGGCCCAGTGCGATCTGCAATTGCGACTGGAACGGCAACCCAAGTGATGATCATGATGTAGAGACCGGGGATCAGCAGAATTATGAAGCCTGTCCAGCTAAGAATGGCGACCAGCAACCCGCAAATGTAGATTGGAATGATGCGGACAAGCGTGGCCTTGAGGCTCACTTTAGCCGTATCAAGGGAGCCGCTGATCTTGCTGATCTGAGCTAGCACCAGCGTAATAAAAAGGGAAGCGCATAATACGTCCGTCAGCATTTCTGCCGCAAAGCGCATCAAGCCAAGGTAGGCACCGCCGGATGTGAGGGAGACGGACTGCGCAATCCAGATCATGCCGTAACCCAAGAAGGCCATAGGCACGTAACAAAGCAGCGCAAGCGGCAGGAAGATGTGGATGCGGCGTATAGCCAGCATGAACGTCGCGCCAATGACGGCGCCTGCGCTGAAGCGCCCCTCCAGCCTGCGGTTCAGCGCATCTTGCAGGCTGCTCACTGTTAGTTAGGCCCGGCCGTCCCGGAACGCATCCAGGCCGATTGCTGCGCGCAAATCGGCTGAGAGATCGACTTTTGCAGGCTCCAAGGGAATGCCCGTTGAGTCGGCGACACGATCAATCGCGTTGAATGTGGCGGCCACACCTGCCGCATCCACCCAACCTGCATCGCCGACTGCCTGCCTCAAGTTCAAGATTGCTGTTGCCAATTGGTCAGGGTCAGCGGCCACAAGCGCCTCTGCGAAGGCCGCCAGTTCGCTGCCCGCTGGCACGCCGCTGTCTGCACCGGTCATCAAGGCTTCAAGATCGTATTCGCTACCAGAGTGTTCGCCGCTCGCACGGAGCAGAAGCGCATGGCTGGTCGTTCAGTAGAGGCATTGGTTGAGCGCTGAAATGCGCCCAGCTAGAAATTCCATTTGTGCATGGGTAATCGCACGCGGCTCTTGGTCAAAGTCTCGCATTTGGGCGCTTGCAAGATACTGGGCGCTGACCAATTTGAACCAGCTTCGTTGCTCGTCCGGCACTAAGGTCAACGCTTGCTGCACATTGGCGCCAAACATGCCGGCGTAGATATCCGCCTCATCACCGGATTCTTCGCCAGGCGGGATGACCGGAACATAAGCGCCGTTATGGCGCGCGCTTGCGGGGCGATATCCGCTTGGCGCGCCGTCGGTGGCCTTCGGCAGTGAGCGAGGTGCTATGCCAAGGCCACGCGCGAATGTATCGAGCGAAATGGTATGGATGATGACACTGACAGCTTCCACATAAGCCGCGTCGGTCAAGCCTGCCGCCAATATGCCCTCATACCAGGACCGCGAAAGGCGGGCCGGGTCTGTCGTGATCCGATGAATAACCTCCACCAGGGTCTCCGATAGCAGCCCGCCGTGGGTATGGTCGCCAGAAACCGCATTCGGCGAGAGGGCGTCTTTCCGCGCCTGACAAAGCGGGCATTCAAGGGCAAGCCGCGTTTCCGCTGCAATAGCAACCCGTTCCGCGCCGCTGAACCATGCGCCGGGTGCTGCGATATGCTGCAAGGCGCGGGCATGGTGTTCCAGAATGTCATCCCGGATTGGTGTTTCTGCATCCGGGTAGAGGTCTACCGACATGGCGCTGCTTCCAACTCGATTGGCGGATAGGCTTTATGTATCATCGCAGAAATTGTGACGGTGAGAAGGAGCGCGCGCGGCATGATCTGGGAGCCAATTACTATGGGGGCGGCATTGCGGGATGCAGCGCTGCGTGCTGGCGATAACACGTTTGTCGTTGAGGCAGATGGCCAGGAGCGCCGCTATAGCTTCCAGGAATTTGACGGCATGGTGGATGATCTGGCGCGGGGTCTCCTAGGGCTCGGGCTGAAACGCGGGGATCTCCTGGCGTTATGGATGACCAATACGCCGGAATGGGTGCTGGTATGGCTCGCAGCTGCCCGCATTGGGGTAGCATTGGCACCCATCAACACGCGCTACAAAACAGAAGAAGCCGCGTACATCATTCGCCAGTCAGAGGCCAAGGCCCTGATCGTGATGGATCGCTTTTGGGATATCGATTATCTGGCAATGATCGAGGAGATGCGGCCGAGCTTGCCAGACCTCGAAGCAGTCGTGATCTGGGGGGAGACGGCACCGCCCGGCATGATGGCCTTAGAGGTGCTAACGGCGGAGGGGGCGGAATCATCTGTCGATTTGGCCGCTGCTGAAGCTGTCGTTACGGCCGATGATCCGCTGATCATTGTCTATACGTCTGGAACGACGGGGCAGCCCAAGGGCGCGGTTCATAGCCACGTAACACTTCGCAACGCGCAGAACCTATGCCGCGCCATGCATATTGAACCGGGCGACGTGGTTCTGGGGCATATGCCGTTTTACCATGTGGCGGGCGCCATTGCCGGCCTCCAGCCAGCCCTTCTGCAGGCGGGAACGCTGGTCACAATGGCTGAATGGAGCCCTGGGCATGCGCTGGCTGTCATCGCGCGTGAACGGGTGAATATTCTGGGCGGTATTCCCACGCACTTCATTGACTTGATCGACCAGAAACGCGTTGATCCCGTCGATACGACCTGTCTTAAAAGCGCCTGGATCGGTGGTGCCGATGTATCGCCCACTGTCGCCAGCGCTGCCTATGATGTGCTGGGCCTAGATGCGTTGATGGCCGTATATGGCATGACCGAAACCAGCGCCTGTACTACGCTTGCGCGCTTCGAGGACCCGCTGGAGGTCACCTGCGATAATCGCGGATTGCCTATCGGCGACTATGAAGTGCAGGTGGCGGACGTTGAAACGCGCAAACCTATGCCGCCCGGCCAAGATGGTGAAGTCTGCGTGCGCGGCCATATCGTCATGCTCGGATATTACCGGGATGCGGACGCTACTGCTGCCGCAATAGACGCCGACGGCTGGTTCAAAACCGGTGACCTTGGCCGGTTTGATGCCGACGGCTACTTAAAGATTACGGGTCGGGCGAAGGAGATGTTCATCGTCGGCGGGTCAAACGCTTATCCGGCGGAGATTGAGCGCGTGCTGCAAGCACATGCGGCAGTGAAGCAGGCCGTCGTCGTTGGTGCGCCGCATCCGCGCTTGGGCGAAGTCTGCTACGCCTATGTCCAGCTTGAGGACGGTGTGGCAGAAGATGCAGGTGTTATCACGGCATGGTGCAAGACCCGCCTTGCGGACTACAAAGTACCGCGAACCATAGCATTCGTAGACGATTTCCCCCGCACGACTACCGGCAAAATCCAGCGGTTTATCCTGGCTGATAAAGTCAGACTTGCAGCGGCGGGGCAGGCGTGATGTGCTGCCCTCTATCCAGATTTATGAGGCGATTCCATGACCGATCCGCGTGATAACCTGCTCGATAGCCTTCTTGTTGGTGAAGGCGGCTCGAATGTCGAGCCAGCCAGCGATCCAACGCTTTATGGCCACGTGACACTGGATGGCCAGACTGAAGGCATTGAGGCCCGCAGCTATCAGACATTCCATCTGACATACACAGTCGGTCGCTATGGTTTGGATGACACAGGCGCTATCCGCATCGCCTTTCGCGCCATGTCAGATTTTGGCCGCCTGCAGATGGCGGACCCGACTGCTGCAGGTTACACGACAGCCACGGCCAGCAACGGCTGTCGTTTGGCGCTGACTTATGAGCCGCGCGGGCACAATCGGCCTCGTTTCAAGAGCCTGACCATCGCCGTTGGCGGCGGGTACTTGCGGGAAGGCGATACGATTACGGTCGTGTTTGGCGATACGTCCAAAGGCTCGCCCGGCATGGCGATGCCAACGTTTATTGATCCGGCCTTTGAATTCAAAGTCTATGCAGACGTGGTGGCGACTGGCCACTTCACGCCGGTTCCAGGAACGCCTGCTGTTGAAGTTCGCCCGGGGCCGCCAGTTGTATGGCGCGCCGTGCTTTCAAGCCTGCGTCGGCCTGGGGAGACGTTCCTGTTTGGCGTCAAAGCAGAAGACAAATGGGGCAACCCGACGGAGTTGGCCGAAGCCAACTTGGCATTTGAAACAACATTGCCCGTCAACGGCCTGCCGAGCAATTTTGCCTATGAGAAGGGCAATCGTTCCCATGCCTTTGAAGGCCTGTCGGTGGATGAGGAAGGCGTTCTGCGCGTCACCGTCCGCAACGCGGACACAGGCGAAGCGCTGGCTGAATCCCACCCCATGGTCATCCGCAAAGGTGCGGTTAGTGGCTATTGGGGCGACATGCACGGGCAGAGTGGCGAAAGCATTGGCGTTACCACAGCGCGCCATTATTTCGATTTTGCCCGCAATAAATCCTTCTTGGACGCGACCAGCCATCAGGCGAATGACTTCCAGATCAACAATGCTTTCTGGGCGTACCTGCAGGAACTCGCTGCTGAATATAACGAGCCGGGCCGCTTCTGTGTGCTGCCAGGCTATGAATGGTCCGGCAATACGGGTGTTGGTGGCGACCGGAACATCTTCTTCCGTGAGGAAGGCCGCCAAATTCACCGCTCCAGCCACGCGCTGCTGACGGACCGGTCTGATATCAACACGGATGCGCCGGACGCCAACATTCTGTTTGAGAAATTGAAGGATGAAGATGTCTGCATCTACGCCCATGTCGGCGGCCGCTATGCGGATATCAATTTCGCCCATGACCCCAAGCTTGAAACGGCCATGGAAATCCATTCAGCCTGGGGTACGTTTGAATGGCTGCTGACGGATGGTTTTCCGCTTGGCCACCGTTCGGGGCTGGTTTGCAACAGTGACGGCCACAAAGGTCGCCCAGGTGCCAGCTATCCAGGTGCAGCGACATTCGGTGCCTATGGCGGCCTGACATGCTTCATAACTGATGAGCTGAACCGCGACGGCTTGTTTGATTGCCTGCGCAAACGCCATCACTACGGCACCACCGGCACGCGTATGCACTTAGATGTGCGCGCAAGCTTCAACGGTGACGCCGCGTTGTTCGACAAAGACCCGAACGCCTGGGATGACGCCCAATCTGCCCCTGCGGATAGCATCATGATGGGCGACATCGCGAAGGTTAGCGGCGATACGGCCACAATCTCCGTCGAGGCTATTACCCAAGCTCCGATTGAGCGGATTGAAGTGCGGAATGGCATGGATGTCATCCACACCTTGCGTGGCTTCGACAAGCCGGACCTTGGCGCACGTTTCCGGGTTATCTGGAGTGGTGCTGAATACCGTGGGCGGGGCCGTCAGTCCGAATGGCGGGGCCGGGCACGCTTTGGCGGATCGACCATTAAGCGTATGTCCAAGATCAACGCTTGGAACCTGGAACGCCGCCTCGAAGTCTCCAGTGCAGACACCATCGCGTTCGATGCAATGACCACTGGCAATTTCGGCGGGTTTGATGTGTGGTTGGATGAAGACCCTGACGGCATGATCGAGATCGCGACCAATCACGGCTCGCTAAAGGTCCGTGCAGGCGATGTCGGCATGGAGGATACCGCACTAGATGCCGGCGGCCTCGAGCGCCGCATCCGCGTATTCCGCCTGCCGGAAGACAACACTTGCCGCGAATTCAGCCGGGACGTCGATGTGCCGCTGAAGCCAGAAGGCGACAACCAACTCTGGGTCTGCGTCACCACAGAAGACGGCTTCCAGGCTTGGTCCAGCCCAATGTTTGTGTTCAGGGGGTAAGGCCTGCCTAAATCTGGCCTCGGGCGAGCACCAGCTTGTAAAGGCCAACGGTCACCTTACTGTCTGCACAATGGCTGATCTGGTCGACTAAGTTCGTCTCCTTAAGTGCCGTGTGAGCGGCCGCTTCGGAGGTCGCCTCGATCATGACGGTCCATACCGGTGGATTTTCTTCCTGCGCGCGGAGCTTGGCTTCTGCTGTGCCAGCGCTGTCTCTTATACACATCTCCGAGCCCACGAGACCT
>OJGW01000835.1_pt1 | contig 9998 bp, 9 predicted proteins | sample 1594511 | NCBI WGS metagenome assembly OJGW01 (sample SAMN05416844, study PRJEB24817) | seawater metagenome | isolation source: Sea water | place: Canada:Atlantic | collected 2013-07
TCGCTCGGTTCGAAGGGGTCACGTAGTGAAAACTGAATTCCCTCCTTCGCCAAGGCTTCGGCGGACATGCCGCTTCGCTTCCTTTCACTTTGTCTACGACATGACCCCGTAGGCTTCGAACGTCGTGGGGTTGGCGTCGCTAAAATGTGAATGAAGTCGGCTTGTCTCGCCGAAGCTTTAGCGAAGGCGGAAGACGTAATTCATCTTTTGCGACCCGACCCCTTACCCGCACAGTCGCACAGACTCGAGAACGAGAAAGAGAACGAGAACGATTACGAGGAAGAGCCGGAGAGGCTGATCGGGAGGAGCTTACTTCTTTGCACTCGCCGCTAGGATGACCCAGGCGGCGGAGGTGCGGGCGTCTTCATCGGGGTGATCGAGGAGGGGCGCGATGGCGGGGATATCGCTCGGCTTGTAGTAGGGCATGATGCCTTGGACGCTATGGAAGATGAGCAGTGGATCGTTCGTGGCGATGGATGCTTCCAGAAATTTGCGCCACTTCGGCATGTCGGCGGGAGAGGCGTTCAGAAAGTGGGCGTTGGCGACGACGACCGTGTTCACGAGATCAACCTCTTCGGCGGTATTGGCCGCCGCGGCGAGTGCCGCTAAGATTGTCGGATCAGTGGGTTTTAGGCGGACCAGCATGTAGGCGACGCGGAGCCGAGTATCTCCGTCGCCGGTCTTTAGCCATGTGACGATTTGCGGAGCGGCAGAAGCGGGGAGGTCGCGGGACCAATTGCACCAGAGGGCGAAGGCGGCGTCTTTATCAGGGGCGTCGGCGGCCCATGCTTCCATGTTTGACACCACGTGGGGCGGCGGTGGAGCCAACAGTTTGGCCGCGGACTCGGCGGCATGCACGCGATCGGGCAATCCGGGCGTGGTGGCGATATTGAAGATTTTGTTGATCCAAATTTGGCGCGCTTGTGGGGTGCGATCGACCCGGGCGAGGGCGCGCCAGTTGGTGATACGCATGATGGGGGTATCGTCCTGAACAAACCGGATGGGATAATAGTGCTCCCAGACCAATCGACTATGCCCAAACGGAATTAGGACTTCCGCGGCGTGGATTTGATCGACGGGGGTGCCGACTTCGAGGACTTCTGCGAGCGTGGCGATAGCACGATCCGTGAGCGGACTAGCAACGGCGGAAGTCGCTAGGGTGAGGGTTAGGAGTAGGCCAGAAATCGAAGAGCGGAGAGACATGGTAGGTGACGAATGGTTTAAACTTTAGGAGGTCGTGGGATGTTGCCAAACGACGTTATGGTGCGGCGTGCCGTTGAGATGATGAGCGATGTTTTCGGCGATCACACCCCAGCGATAGTGCATGGTTTCGTGGGTGGGTTTATGCGGTGTCATGACCACGTTGTCCAACTCGTGGAAGGGAGCGGTGGCTGGATGGCAGGGCTGATCGTCGGTCGGGTAGGTCCACCAAACATCGAGTCCCGCGCCACCGATGCGCCGCTCGGCCAATACGGTGTAGAGTGCAGCTTCATTGATGACAGGACCGCGACCGAAATTGATGATGAAGGCCGATGCTTTCATGAGGGTGAGCTCAGTGGTGCTGATCAAATCAATCGTGCCCGCGGCGCTGGGGATTGCGATGATCACAAAGTCCGCCGACGGCAAGTGCATCGCCAATTCAGCCAACGGGCCAAACGCCGTGAGGTTGAGATCGGCAGCGTGTTCAGGTGAAGCGGAGCGGTTAAGCACGGTGACCTTCATGTCCAAAAACTGTCCCCAACGCACCAGCTCGCGTCCAATGTGACCGAGACCTAGCACGAGTAAATTCTTGCCGCTGACCTCGGGGAGGAAGGGGCGTTCGGGAGTCCAGTTACCTTGCCGGAGATTGCGGTCGAGTTTGAGCACGCCCTGTTGCAAGTTGAGCATGTGCGCGAAAGCCCGTTCCGCGACGGCGCGTTCGTGACCGTAGACGTTACACAGGGTGCTACCGGAAGGCAGGACTGGGATGCTGATGCCATCGACCCCAGCTCCCACACTCTGCACGAGGAGGGGGCGCTGAGTGGACGGAACGTGCCACTCGGATTTGAAGAGACCTGATACCACGGCGTCCAGATTCGGCAGCAGAGCCCGCACCGCTTCGTCGTCGAGGTGATCGAGTTCGATCAGCTTATGGGGCACCGTGAGTCGTGCGGCGAGAGCAGGCGCAAATCTGGCGTCGATTGCGATACGAACGGGATTGGTGGACATGGATATCGTGGATTGGGTTTATTCGAACAGGGCTTCGCCGGGAGCGAGATGGGCGCGGCAGACATCGAGGTCGAGCTCCACCCCGAGACCCGGCGCGTCGGATAGCGGAATATGGCCGTCGCGGAAGAGTGGCACATCACGTCGCACGTATTGGCCAATCCAGGGGGTTTCGATGAAGTGGTATTCAACGCCGAGAAAGCTGCGGCAGGTGGCGCCGACATTAGCCGCGGCGATGGTGGCGAGAGCTCCTCCGTTACCGTGGAAGGCGGCCGCACGGTGGTGGACTTCGGCGTATTGCGCGATTTTTTGCAATTCGTGCATGCCGCCACAAAACATCACGTCTGGATGAATGATATCGCAGGCCTGATTATCAATGAATTGACGGGCCTGTTCTAGGCAGAGCATCTCGCCGATACAGATGGGAATGGGACTGCCAGCGCGCACCTCCGCGCAGGAATCGGGATTCACAATCGGGGTCGGATCCTCCAGCCAAAGTAGATTGAGCTGCTCGAGGGCTTGGGCTAGCCGGATGGCGTCGGGCACGTTGTATTGCATGTGGCAATCGGCACAGAGCTCGAAGTCGGGTCCAGCGGTTTCGCGGACCACGGTGAGGCGTTCCACGATGCGGTTGATTTGAGTCAGGGTGAGGCTGCGGTTCCACACGTCGGTGTTCGCATCCGGGGCCATGAAATCGATGTCGAACTTAAGTTGGGAAAACCCTTCGGCGCAGCTGGACTCAGCCATCTCCTCCCAGGCATCGAGGTTGGTCACGTCGGCGGGCGTGCTGCGGTCGAGGTAGACTTTGACCTGATCGCGAAAACGACCACCGAGGAGATTGTAGGCCGGGGTTCCGAGTGTCTTGCCGATAAGATCACAGAGCGCGATTTCGACTCCGCTGACCGCCCAGATCGGAGTTCCCCAAGGGGTAGCGGTCGGCGAACAAAACGGGACGGCGTTCATGCCGGGCGTCATCTCGCCGAAGCGAGACGTGGCAGCATGGGGAGCGGCGGTTCCGTAAAGCATCTCGGACACAATCGCGTTCACCGCGAATACATCTCGACCTTCGAAGTAGGCGTGCAGGTATTCGATGCCGCGGCGAATGCCCATGAAATCGTCGCATTCCCCAAGGCCGAACTGTCCGTTGTCAGCGTCGATGCGCACGATGATTTTGGAAATTTTGGGTTCGTCTTCGCCACCGACGCCGTGCTCGCGGGGGCCACGAAGGCGCATCATGCGGATAGAGGATATTTTCATAGTGAGGTTCGAGAAATTCGGGAATTTCTCGGAAGTCGGCCAAATAGATTCAGCGGGTTCTCAAAGGGTAGAATGATGGGGTAGGTAGGATGAATTTTCATCCCAAGGGTATTAACGTTTTCGTAGTCGAGTCCGATTCGATCACGAATGTTTCAACGTTTCCGCAATGCATCAGATCTGCAATGTTCTTGTGGCTATTTGGGCGGAAAAACTACGGCGAAAATTGGGTGAATATTCAGGCATAAGATTTTACGGTGGGAGTCGCAGTGCTGTCCGAAAAGAAAGTGGTCGGTCGAGCAAATTGGTTCTAGCTCGGATCGGCGTTTGATGGTTTCTAGAACCCGATGTCATCACCCCGTGAAATCAAACTCTGGTCAGCATTGCCGACCCCGTTGCACGCCGACCTATCGGTGGATGATGCCGCCGTCGCGCGAACGATCACCGCATCCATTGCCGGAGGCATGACCGGCGTATTTCTGGCCGGGACGTGCGGAGAAGGCCCGTGGTTGCCGGAACGCGAAAAGGAGCGACTGATCAGAACAGCCAAAGCCACGGCGGGTGATCGGTTGAAACTGGCGGCGCAGGTCTCGGATAACTCCGTGCCGCGGGTGCTGGATAATATTTCGCGAGTAGCAGCAGCGGGCGCCGACATTGCGGTGATGGCCTCGCCTGCGACCTTCATGAATGCGACCCCGGACCGGGTGGTAGCGTTGTTTACGGACGTGGTGAACGCGAGTGCGTTGCCCATGTCGATTTACGATCTTGGGGCGCACCGACCGGTGATGATTCCGGTCGAGCGACTGCGAGACGTTTATGGACTGCCAAATGTGGTGATGGTTAAGGATAGCTCGGGTGATCCCGCGCGTCGAGCTGAGGCCATGGCGGTTCGGGACACTCATCCCGGCTTGCAGCTCTTCAACGGCGACGAGTTTCGTTGCGTCGAGTATCTTGAGGCTGGCTATGACGGTTGCATGTTCGGTGGGGCCGTTGCGATGATGCCGCAGCTGCGGCAAATTGTTGATTTAGTGGCGAAAGGGGACGGGGCGGCGGCGCGACTCGCTGACGCGGAGATGCGCCGGGTGCTGTTTGGTATTTATGGCGGTGAGTCGATTGCGTGTTGGTTGACGGGATTGAAGCACTGCTTGGTGCAGCAAGGGCTGTTTGAGTCTTCGGCCTCATTTTTTGAGTATCCGCTCACGGCTGAGTGTCGGGAGTTTATCGAAACCTACGCCGCGGAAAGTGCGGCATAACCCCGGGGAATCTTGCGATGATTACTGGTGCTAAACAAAATTTGAAAATGTTACGGGCAATTGTCACAGGAGGAGCGACTAACATTGGTCGAGCGATCACGGAGCGTTTGTTGGCCGACGGCGCACGTGTGGTCGTGGGTCAGCCAGATATAACTGTGGCGACCGCGTTGCGGGAGAAATATGGCGACCGGGTAGTGGCCTTTCAGGTGGACGTGGCGGACGCGGCCCAATGTCGGGCGTTTGTGGACGAAGCCGCCCGGGTGTTGGGTGGCTTGGATGGGTTGATCAACAACGCTGCGATCACGGGGGCCAAAGCTCTGACCACTTTGGGCGAACTATCTTCCGATGATTTCGACCGAATGATGAAGGTTAATTTGGGTGGCCCAATTTTCTGTGCTCAAGCCGCCCTGCCGCATTTGCGGGAAGCAGGCGGTGGCGTGATTGTGAACGTTTCTTCGGTGAATGCATTTAAACCGCAGGCTGGGGGGATGGTCTATGCTGCGACAAAAGCGGCGCTTGGATCGGTGACTCAATCCATGGCTCGGGAGCTGGCGTCCGATGGTATCCGGGTGGTGGCGGTAGCGCCGGGAGATATTCGCGTGGATACCTCGGAGGCGTCGGCGAAGACCATGGCCGAGCGCGGGCTCGATTCCGGAATCGCGGCTCAAACACCCTTAGGGCAAGGGGAGCCCAATGACATAGCGGAGACGGTGGCTTTTCTTTGCTCGGGCAAAGCCAAATTTGTGACTGGAACAACCTGGGTCGTTGACGGCGGCTTGCTCGCATGAATCGGCCGCCGATAGATGGTTGGTCCGGAGAATTTTGGGTGAAACTGTCGGGCGTAAAGCCCGATCCACCCGGCAGGGCGCAGACTCCGAAATGTGGGTCGGGCTTTATGCCCGAAATTCCGACCTCGTCAAAGCGGCACGATGACAAACAGGGCGTCGCCGGACTGCACCGCAGGCTCATACCGCCGCAGCACGATCGTGCCGCCGGTCTCTGCGTAGATCGCGGTAGACGGACCTCCATCGTCAGGTTGAACACTTCCGAGTTTTGCGGTGGCTTCGACCGTGTCCCGCAGTTCGACCAGCGGTTCGAAGGTTCCCGCGTGCGGCGCCGGATGATGCGCTTGCAGATGCGTCTCTTCGGCTTCGATCGATTGATGGAAGGGTTGGTCGGCCAAAGTCGGTTTCGGCCCGGTGACACAACCGAGTTCGATCAACAGATTTTGCAAACCGCGGTTCAACGCTGCGAGATCCTCGGGCAATACGCCGCCCGCGCCGCGACACTCCGTGTAGATGGCGGCGACCTTACGGGTGAACGCGGCACTCAGGGTGCGTCCTGGAAGGAATGGTCCGGCCCAGCACCAGAACGAATCAAAGCAGGCCGCCATCGCGCGCTGAGTCGCATTGCGTTCGGTCCCACCGCCGACGATGTAACCGACCCAGGGATGAAGCTCGAGGGCAAGACCGCCGCTGTGCAGGTCCACGTAGTGGGTCGCATGGGCGAGAACCTTGGTGTCGAAGAGATGAGCCAGTTGACTTGTCGAGCTGCCATCCCCCGTGCCGGGAAAGGCCCGGGCGAGATTTTCTCCGTCGACCGGATGGAAACGTTGCCTCGCGCCAAAGGCGGCTTCGTTGAGCACCGGAACGAGAATCACCGTGCCGCGCAGGTCGGTAGGGTTCCAGGTATCGATCCACTGACGGAGCAGGGTCGGCCCTTCGTATTCATCGCCGTGCGTCGCGCCATTGACGAGCAGCACGGGGCCGGGTGCGCCGCGCCAGATCCAAGCATCGAATCCGAGAGTCGCGTTGCCGAAACGGTGGCGATGTTGTCCGGTGGGCAGAGACGTCCAATCCAGGGGCGAAGAACTCGGAGAAACGTTTGTCATGATTGAGCCGGGAACCAACGGAGCACGTTTGCAGCAAACGGGGTGGGATCCGGAGGGGCAATCGCAGACCGAATATATGCGGACGACACGGAGGACGTCCCTCCCGGGAGGGACCGGCTCTGTCCGGTCCGGGCAGGCTGAATGGGTGTCGGGTGGAGTTTTTGAGAGGCAGGGAATGTCGGGCATAAAGCCCGACCCACAGCGAAGCGATGGAACTGAAATGTGGGTCGGGCTTTACGCCCGACATCGCGTTTGCCTCCCAGAATCTACCACGAGTGGAGGTCTCGCATGAGCATTTGGAAATACGCCGACAGGTGGCAGGCTCCGTCGCGCGAGATCGCGGTGACGATGGGCGAAGGACAAACGCCGTTGATCCGGTCGACGCAGCTTGGCCCCGAATTGGGCCTGAAGAATCTTTGGTTCAAATATGAAGGAGGTAACCCGACGGGATCATACAAGGACCGGTTTGCGGCGGCGGCGGTGACACATCTACGGCAGGAGGAGAAACAGCTCTGTCTCGGCACTTCGAGCGGTAACACGGGTGCAGCGGTGGCGGCGTATTGCGCGCGGGCGGGCATCGCCTGTTATCTGGCGATCGTGGAAGGCGCGCCGGACGGGAAGCTTCGGCAGATGCGGGCCTATGGTGCCCATCTTTACCGGGTGAAGGATTTTGGTAAATCGCCGGAAGTGAATAACGCGGTGATGACGGGTTTACGGGAACTGGCCCAGGAGTTGGACGCTGGATTCGAGGTGAGTGCGTTTGCGCTTTCGCCGCGTGGCATGGCGGGGGTGAAGACGATCGGTTACGAAATCGCCGAGGCTTTGGCGGATGAATCGTTTGCGGTCTTCAGTCCGGCGGGCGGCGGGGGGCTCACGCTGGCGGTCGCTCGCGGCGTGAAGGAATTCGGTCGCGGTGGCCGCGTGCATTGTGTGCAGCCGCTGGGAAACGATACCATTGCAACGTCGTTGCGGAGTGGGGCGGATCGAGCCGAGGCGGTAGATTCGACTACGACCATCAGCGGCCTGCAGGTTGGCAGTGTGCTCGATGGTGATGAGGTAATCGCGGAATGCCGAAAGCAAGGCGGCACGGGTTACGTCGTGGCGGATGAATCAGTGCTCGAGTGGCAATCGCGATTAGCCCGCGAAGAAGGAATTTTTTGCGAGCCTGCCGGAGCTGTGGCGCTGGCAGGAGTAGCTGAGGCCTGTCGTCGTGGTGAAATAAATTCGGCTGAACATGTGGTGTGTCTCGTCACGGGAGTGGGCTTCAAAGACGAGCAATCGGTGATTGGTATGACCGGAGTCGAACCCACTCCGATGCTGACGTCCTTCAGTGAATTTTCTACGGCGGTGAAATCGGCGGTTTCTTAAAAGTGATGATGAAAAACAAAATAAAGATAAACGGGCGTAAGACGAACCATTGGGTGTTGGGACTCTTAGCGATGGTGGTCATCGGTGACGTGTTGATGGCGGCGGCTACCGACATTGGTTCGCGACGAGAGTTGTTTGTGGATGACGCGTTGATCGAGCGGTTGGAGGGTGGAGCGGAGCTCCGACTTCATCATCCCGTGCCGCAAGAGATCGTGCTCGAGCACGATGAACCGTGGGAGGGCACGGGCAGTGGCTACCACAGCGTGTTTCAGGATGGGGATCTTTACCGCATGTATTACAAGTCGTGGAATATCTCGCCGTTCGCCGAAGCCAAACCAGGTGAGAGTGAAGTGCATCCCCGCCTGTGCGCCTATGCGGAGAGTGATGATGGGATCCATTGGCGCAAACCGTCCCTCGGTCTGCACGAATTTCAAGGCTCCACCGATAACAACATCGTGCTCGTTCAGGAAAAAATGGGCGAGCTGGAGCTTGATGCAGCGCACCCGGCGGTGTTCCTCGATACGAACCCTAACGCCCCGGCAGATGCGCGCTACAAGGCGATCATCCGTCAGATGGTTCATCCCGATACCACTCTCATTGCGCTCAAATCGCCTGATGGTATCCATTGGTCGCTGTTGCATGACGAGCCCATCATCACGGATGGTAAATTCGATTCCCAGAACCTGGCCTTTTGGGATGAAGTTGCGGGCTGCTATCGTGCCTATTGGCGTTACTTCATCCCGGATGAAGACAATTATTGGATGGGCAGTCGCGCGATTCGCACGGCGACTTCAAAGGATTTTATTCACTGGGAAAATCAGGCAGATCTGACCTACGAAGATTCCCCGTTGGAGCAACTCTACACCAACGTGGTCAAGCCCTACCATCGAGCCCCGCACCTACTGTTGGGATTTCCGGCTCGTTATCTCGAGCGTGGTCACGAGGACAAGACAGCGGAGGAGCGGGCGGAGCTCGGTGAATTGGAAGATCCTGAACGGGTTGCCCAATGGTCGGCCTCGATGTTGGCGCTGCCGGAGTTGGATGCGCGTCAGAGTCGTGGCCATGCTTCCGAACGCTATGGCGCAGCGCTTACTGATACTTTGCTTATGGCCAGTCGGAATGGGGTAAGCTTCAAACGTTGGAACGAAGCTTTCCTAAGCTCCGGCATGGAACGCCCCGGCACCTGGCACTATGGGCAACAATACATGGCGTGGCATGTCGTTGAAACGAAGTCAGCGCTCCTGGGCGCGCCGAACGAACTGTCGCTGTATGCGGTGGAAAGTTATTGGACCGCACCGGGTAGTGCGTTGCGGCGTTACACGTTGCGGTTGGACGGATTTGTATCGTTGCGCGCACCGAGTTCGGGCGGCGAACTCGTCACTACCCCCATTCGCTTTGAGGGCTCACAATTGGCGCTGAATTTCGCCACTTCGGCCGCCGGGAGCGTTCGGGTCGAGATTCAGGATGAGAGTGGACAGCCGTTACCGGGGTTTACCCTGTCCGATTGTGCACCGCTCTACGGCAATACGATTGAACGGGCGGTGACTTGGACGGCAGGCCGCCGGTTAGCGGCCCTCGTGGGACGCACGGTGCGGCTGCGTTTCGTGCTGCAGGATGCCGACGTCTATGCCTACCAGTTTAAGCCGGTGCGGTGATTCTATTGAACTGTTTCACCGGGTTACCCGTTGTGGGGTGGCGGATGGAACGGGAGATTACGTTCGGTTCACTTGATGGAATGCATGGTTCCAAGGGTCCTGAATCGATCGGGTTCGATTCGGGATCCGAGGAGTGACACGCGGTTGGGCATTTGCTCAACTTAGGCTAATTACCCCCGGTTCCCTATGATCGATTCGCATCAACATTTTTGGCAATATTCCCCTGAGGAATACGATTGGATCGACGAGGACATGGCGGTCATCCGTCATGACTTCACTCCGACGGATCTCCGTGCGACTGCGGTTCAACTGGGCGTGACGGGTTCCGTGGCGGTGCAGGCGCGGCAAACGATCGGGGAGTCCCAGTGGCTG
>OJGW01000841.1_pt1 | contig 9951 bp, 9 predicted proteins | sample 1594511 | NCBI WGS metagenome assembly OJGW01 (sample SAMN05416844, study PRJEB24817) | seawater metagenome | isolation source: Sea water | place: Canada:Atlantic | collected 2013-07
TATTACGACCGCTGCCGCCGGTTGCCGCCGAGACGCCTGCCCCCAGGGCTACCGAACCCAACACGCCGCCATAGCCAGAGTGCAGGGCTCTTTCTGCAGCGGTTTTATCGCTTTGGCCTACCGACAGAATATTAATTTGCAGCATAAAGTTTGCCGCATCGGGGTCGTTTACCAGTCGCCAGCCACGCCCTTCAATCGCCGCTCGCAGACTGTCATCTAGCGAAAAATCTGCCTTATCAGAGGTGTTTCGCACTTGCAGAAAAACCGTCTGCTTGCTGGGCGACACGGGATCCAAAAAGATGCTGTCACTCATTTTTGTTTGCACATCGAGATTGCGCTTCTCGATCAGAGTAGCCGTCGTGCTGCACCCCGACACGGCAATACCCATTAACAAGATCAACAATAAAGAAGTGAATGGCTTTCGAAGATTTCGCATTAGTCACGTGCCTCCCATGCACCAAAAACCAATGTAATTACGCTCAGACAGGACCTACACACATCCATGTAGGTGAGTCGTTAGATTACAACAGTGAACTCACGTAGGCAACGCAAAAACGGCAAAACGCCCCTCACTCGCAGTGATTAGACTCAGTCGCGACTCGCTTGCGCGGCCTCCGACCAGGGCGCCACTTTCAACAGCATCAACATGCCGGGAACGGCAAGCGCGGTGCAGAATAGGTAGAAGTTGGTCCAGCCAATCGCTTCGACGATCCAGCCAGTGGTCGCATTGGCAAAAGTGCGCGGCAGGGCCGCCAGTGCGGTGAACAGGGCGAACTGGGTGGCGGCGTATGCCGGCGTGGTCGCTCTGGCGATAAAGGCGGTAAACGCGGCTGTGCCCAGCCCGACCCCCAGGTATTCGAAAATAATCACCAGTGTTAGTGCCAGCCGGTTGGGCCCGATCTCGGCCAGCGCGGCAAAGCCGAGAATACTGGCAACCTGCACAAAACCGAATACCCATAGCGCACGGTTAATACCCAGGCGAATCATGATGACACCACCAACCAGACCGCCAATGATTGCCGCCGTCAGTGAGGCGGTTTTGGCGATGGTACCAATCTCGGTCAGGCTGAAACCGATATCCAGATAAAACGGCGATGACAGCGCCGTGGCCATGTTGTCGCCGAGTTTGTAGAGAAACAGGAACGACAGCAGCAACAGGGCACTGCCCAAGCCGCGACGCAATACAAACTCACGGAACGGCTCAACGACGGCCGCCCGCAAAGTCAGCGGCGCAACACTGGCATCAGCGGCCTCGCTGACCCACAGCGTCATGGCAACCCCGATTGCCATAAAGCCGGCCATCACCATAAACACGGTGCTCCAAGGCAGGTAATCGCCCATGATGACGCCCAGCGAACCGGGCACCAAGCCAGCCAGTCGGTAGGCCTGCACGTGTATGGCATTGCCCAGACCGAGTTCTTCATCTTTCAGCAATTCGCGACGATAGGCATCCAGCACCACATCCTGACTGGCGCTGAAAAACGCCACGCCCGCCGCCACATAGGCCACCAAGCCCACTGACACTTTGGGATCAATAAATCCCAGTGCGGCCATCGACAGCATCAGTGCGATTTGAGTAATCAGCATCCAGCCACGGCGACGCCCCAGAAAAGGCGGCACGTAGCGGTCCATTAACGGCGCCCAGATAAACTTCCAGTTGTAGGGAAAGCCCACCAGAGCAAACAGACCGATTTCCGTCAGCCCGACGCCCTCACTGCGCAGCCAGGCAGGCACCAACTGAATAAGGAAATAGAGTGGTAGCCCCGAGGCGATTCCCGTCAATACACAGATAAACATCTGCCGGGTGAAAATCGCTTTATGCCAGGGCTGTTCTGCCAGTGGCGTGTCGGCATCGCTCATCCGACAACCTCCGTGTAAAGGAACAAAGACAACAGTAAGGCCTTAATCACGGAAGTTGTTAAACTGTAGTGGCTGTTCAAGATCCGCCTCACGGAGCATAGCCATGACCTGCTGAAGGTCATCACGCTTTTTGCCGGTCACCCGCACTTGATCGCCCTGAATCTGCGTTTGTACTTTGATCTTGGTGTCTTTAATCAGCTTGACGATTTTTCTCGCCAGATCACCTTCCAGCCCGGTTTTCATGGTGATGCGCTGCTTCACCTGCTTGCCAGAGGTTTCCACCTTGTCGAGTTCCATGGCCTTGGGATCGATTTTGTTCTTGATCAGATTGCTGCGCAGCATGTCTTCCATCTGAGTCAGCTGAAACTCGGCATCTGCGTAGATGACGGCATTGAGGCCATCTCGCTCGAACTTGGCATCGACGCCCTTGAAGTCAAAGCGCGTTTCGATCACACGGTTGGACTGATCCAAAGCATTGGTAAACGTGTGCAAATCCACTTCAGAAACAATATCAAATGAGGGCATCGGGTCGTTCCTTAACAATTCTGGCGGGCCAAGTGTAGCAAGCACCGACGCAAGTCAACAGCATCGGACATTGCCGCAGCGCAGGCCTATCCCGTAAGCTGCGCCCATGCATACACACGAGCTTCACTGGTCTATTCTCGGTGCAGGTGCTATCGGCACGCTGTGGGCTTCTTATGCCTTCAAACAAGGCCGCAGCGCCGCTTTATTGCTGCGCGATAACGCCCGACTGGAAGACTATCGGCGGGCGCGGGGTATTCTCGCCACCCTCGGCGGCAGCGCCGAACTGCTGCCGCTGCCAGCGCAGTCCTGCGAGGAAGACGGCGCCCCCATCGACCACTTGTTGCTGACCACCAAAGCCCCGGACAGTCTTAAAGCACTGAGCCGAATCGACCATCGTCTCAGCAGAGGCGCAACCGTGGTGCTATTGCAAAATGGCCTTGGCGTGCGCGAAGAATTGCTGCAAAGGCGACCCGATCTGCATTGCTACCAAGCAGTGACCACCGAAGGCGCCTATCGCCCGGCCCCCTTCCAAGTGGTTCACGCCGGTCGCGGCCAGACCTTACTGGGCGGCGGGCCGAATGCCGATGTGCTCGCCAACAGTCTCAGTGTCGGGCCACTGGATGTCAGCGCGACCGAAGACATTGACGCCGCACTCTGGCGCAAGCTGGCGGTCAACTGCGCGATCAACCCCCTTACCGCGCTTTATCGCTGTCGTAACGGCGAGCTACTGGACAACCCGCTGGCACTCCAGCAATTACACCAGGTTATCGACGAAATCCTCGAACTGGGCGAATACATGGGCCAGCCCGCGCGCTTCGACGGGCTGCGTGAGCAAGTGCTCGCCGTCGTCAGAGGCACCGCACTGAATCGCTCGTCCATGCTGCAGGATATTGAAAATGGGCGCCCCAGCGAAATTGACTATATTACCGGCTACCTTTGCCGCTATGCGTCAGACGTGGGCCTGACACTGGACACCAACCAACAGCTTCTGGAACAGGTTCGCGCACTGTCTTAAATCCGCTTGCCATGCGCGCTGTAGCGCCGTTTTAATACGGTGAACAGCAAATCAAACCTGCCTGCGATGCTGCGGGCCGCCATGCGAGTCCCAGACATGACGCTGACAGCCCTGCAAGCGTACAACATAGAAAAAGCCATTGCGGCGGGCCAACAGATTGAGGCGATCAAACAATACCGCGAGGCCACGCACTGTGACCTGGCCGAGGCAAAGGCCGCCATTGATCGCATCAGCAATGAATTGCGCGAGCAAAAGCCCTGGCTGTTTAAACACACGGCACCACCTGAACCGAAGGGCATCCGCAAGTCGGTCATCAATGTCAAAGCATTCGCCTTGTTTATGTTGGTCGATGCCGTGATTTTCGCCGGTGTGATTTACTACTTTTTTCTTCGCGACACGCCATCGTCACAGCGAGACAGCACCGCCGTTACCAATGCGCTTGAGACCACCTCCGCACATGCCAAGCCCAAACGCTTGAAGCTGTCGGGCAAGATCGACACCGGCAGCTTTTCCGCAACGCTCGCTGACGGCGAGCACTTTGAATCGCTGTATCTCGACAAAATTGCCGACCGCCATTACATCCGGCGCAAAGGCAGCTCGGCAAGCCGCCAGTATGACGACAGCCTGCTGGAGCGCAAAATTAAAACGGCCCGAAGCCAACAGGCCGCCACAAGGACGCCGCCAGACGGCACGAGCCCCCTCTCAATCCCTCGCGGTACCGACGCCCCCGTCATCGACGGCATTCTGGAAGCGGATGCATGGCGCGACGCGCTTCGCCTGACTAGCGATGACGGCAGCCAAACCACACTGTATGCCAAGGTTGTCGGCGACTGGTTATTTATCGCCTGCGACGCCACCGCTGAACGGACGGCCAGTGGCTATGACCAACTGCGCGTGTATCTCCACATGGGCCTGTTCGACACACTGGTCAACGAGAGGATTCACATCGGCCGTGGCCCCGGGATAACCAGCATTCGACAAACTCGCTTTCACTGGCAGGGCGAACCACCCAGCAGCGACAAGGAGCGCTGGAAAAAATACGCCATCAGCGACTGGGGACTCTATCAATACGCCCAAGGTAGCTCATCAATGCACAGCGGCCACCGCCAGTATGAAGCCGCCATCCATCTCGGCGAAGCAGCACTGCACGCCAACACGCCCTTCCCCCTCTATACAGAGCTTGAAACAGATCCTCTGCGCGACACCAACGGCAAATTTGTCGAGCGACAGTACCTCGGCAGTTTCGGCAGCGATGCCCAGCCGCTATGGTTGCACTTCTGATCTTCCCAAAGAAATTGACCGACATGTCCAAAAATGCGACGATTCGCCGCCTGAAGGCTCCCAAATAGGGATTAAAAGGGAATCGCGGTGCGTTCTGCTCCCCCGCAGAAACAATGCCGCAGCTGCCCCCGCAACTGTAATTACCTGCGTTTTACCCCCGCCACTGGCGCTCGCCGGGAAGGCATAAAACGCGATAGGTAAGAGCCAGGAGACCTGCCTTCACGACGTCAGAAATGATGCCGCTTCAAAGTCCGCCGACGGGGTGTTCGGTGATGAATAAACACAGCAATCGGATCAATCATCGTGAAAGCGACCCCCTGGCCTCTGGCGGTTTGCCTGTGCCTTGTCGGCATTATGCAAGCCAAAGGCGCCCAAGCTGCACCATCGGACCCACAAGACGAGAAGCTGGAGCATATTCTTGTTATCGACCGCCAGGAGTCTACGCGCAATAGCATTACCGAGATTGATCTTGTCAGCTTTACCGGCTTCGCCCGCGTTATAGACCGCGAAAAATTCGATCACCGCTTTGTTGATTTCAACGATCTCCTGGACAGTCTGCCCGGCATTCAGGTTAAGCAAAGCAGTGGCACAGGCACGTTTAGCAGTATTTCGGTGCGCGGCTCGACAGGCAAACAGGTCAATATTTTCCTCGACGGCTTGCTACTGAACAGCCCGAATTCGGGGTCAGCCAATATCAGTCAAATTCCCAGCGTCCTCATTGAAAGCGTGGAAGCTTACCCCGACTTCACGCCCGCTCAGCTCGGCAACGCCAATATCGCAGGCGCCATCAACTTCAAAAGCCGCGACCTGAATACCGCAAAGCCCGGAGCAAAATTGAGCGTGGCACGCGGCTCATTCGGCCTTCAAAGCAACGAGATCAGTGCCTGGGGAAAAGTAGCCGACTGGGATCTGGTTGGCGGCGCCAGCCGTGTTGACGCCACCAATGATTTCCCTGTTGAAGACAATGCTTTCAAAACTCCCAGCACGCGCCGACTCAATGATAGCTTTGACCAGGAGAGCCTGTTTTTAAAAGCCGGGCGCCACTGGCAAGCCAGCCGTTTTAGCGCCCTGCTGCAAACCAGCGACTCAAACAAACAGCTGCCCACCTCACTGAATCAACTTCGCGACAGTGCCTATGCCACCAACCAAAGCTGGCGGCTTCAGACTGTTGTCGATTATCAGTTGGGAGCATTGGACGTTGGTCATCGTGCTTTTGTCACCAAAGAAAAAGATCACTACAAAGACCCTAACAGCACAGTCGGCCTGGGCGTGAATGATGTGAGCACCACGCAAGAGGGGTTTGGGCTGTTCAATACCATTCGCCACGTTTCCGACGAACACGAGCGAGTTCTGAGCCTCGAACTGCGCGACGATGACATTGACCAAATCGACAAGGAAGACCCTCGCGACAAGTTGATCGGGCAACGCAAAACTGCCGTGCTTGCTCTGGCAGACACCTGGTCGGCGTCGGAAGAATGGCTGCTCAGCGGCACCGTGCGGCAATACTGGGTTGATGATGAAGCCCGCTTTCCATTAAAGAGTGTTGACGCCAGCGACAAGATCAACGAAACCGGCATCAATCTGGGCAGTAAATGGAGCCCCACCTCCTACCTCACCGTTAAGAGTAATGCGGGCTTGCTGGTCAGGATTCCCACGCTGGCCGAAAAATTCGGCTCGCGGGGTCTTTTTGAAGGGAACCCCGGTCTCCAGTCAGAAAATGCACGCAGTATCGACACGGGCTTTAACCTGACATGGCCCAAATTCCACCTGGGGGCCAGCGTGTTCTACCGCCAGGTCGATGATGCCATCGTGACCATCGTTGACAGCCGCGGTGTAGGCAAGCCCCAGAATGTAGCCCAGTCAGACATTGCCGGCCTTGAGTCAGAAGGCCACCTGCAAATAACAGATTGGCTGCAGTTCACCGCCAATGCCACCCTGCTCGATAGCGAAAACCACACTGACAGCCCGGATGTAAAAGGTAAAAAAATGCCCGGGCTGTATCACCAAAGCTATGGTGTCGGAGTTATTGCAGATATAGGCCCCTCCCGCTTACAGCTTCACTACCAACACCACAACGAACTGTATTACGAGCCAGCCAATAAGGTAGAAGCCGATACCAAGAAGGAGCTGAACGCCAGCCTTACCTTTAGCTGGAAGTCAGTGACCCTCGACCTCAGCGCCAACAACCTTTTGGACAAAAATTTTCTCGATATGAATTATTTCCCAACACCCGGGCGCTCGTACGTTGTCACTCTCAACCTGACGATCTAAACACAACCCGGCATCTCATAAACACGTTGATACGCTGCCTAAAAGCAAGGAGCTAATACATGAAAACCTCACTGATTAATCCGTTAAGCATCGTCGCCTTAAGTCTCGCGGTTAGCGCCTGTGGTGGCGGCAGCAGCGGCGGGGGGAAAAGTCAGCCCGTAGCAGGCGAAAACACCGTTGTTGTTTCTACGGTCGCCTTCGACTACAGCGGCTCCAATATTCAACTAATTGAATTCGAAAACGACGATTACACGGTGATGCCCGGCGTTGTCGGTGAGGGCGCAGACCAATCCGACACCACAGCCGTCCGCTATGGCGAGCACTTCTACCGCCTTGGCCGCTACAACATCGACAATCTGACCAAGTATAATTTCGACGCCCCATCCACCCCCATCTACAACTATTCCACGCTGAACGACCCGGAAGATGCTTCAGGCAACCCCTACACTGTCGCCTTTGCCAGTGAAGAGAAAGCCTATGTCATTCAGTACGGCGAGAATGAAGTGCTGATCATCAACCCAAGCGCTCAAACCGAAGACGAATTCATTATCGGCGGCCTGGACTTGAGCGCCTATGAAGATGCCGACGGAGCCGCAGAAGCGTCTGATGGCGTGATTGTAGACGGCAAGCTGTTTGTCGTTATGCAGCGACTGGTCAATTTCTCCCCCGCCGAAGAGGGCGTCAGTTCTTACATCGCCGTATTTGACATCAACACCGGCGCAGAAATCGACACCAACCCCAACGACGACTCCGGCAACCTCAAAGGCATTGAGCTGACTACCCGCAACCCCAACAAGTTCGTCTACCGCGAAGATGTTGGCCTGTTCCTGCAATCCACTGGCGATGCGTTTTATTCCTATGCAGGACGCGACCCTGGCTACACTGGCGGGATCACAAAAATCGACACTAACGACTACAGTGTCAGCATGATTGTTGACGACGGTGACGCAGACAGCCACCCCTATGGCTTCATGTATAACCTAGCCGTTGTCGATGCCCAAAACGCTTATTTTGTCGGTTACGAAAGCTACCAGAACTACAACCTCTATCACTTCGACCCGAGTACAGGTGGCGTCGAAGCTGTCGCCGCTTACAGCGGTCTGGATATCAGTGAGCTGGCCGTTGGCCCGCAGGGCAACTTGTGGATCGGCATTTCCGATGTAAGCCAACCCCGTATTGAACTGTTTGACGGTGAAGATACTTTGGGCACAATAGGCCTTCTGCAAAACCCGGGCGCCATCCTGTTTGCGAAATAATATACCGTTACATGGATTCGCCCTGCGCCCGGCTTACGTCGGGCGCAGCTCTATTGAACAGGACATTTCATGACATCTGATCGCAACGAGCGCCATAAGCAGGCCATGCAACGTCGCAAAGCCTTAGTAGACGAAAAAGTCTCTCAAGCCAACGATGAGCGCGGCATTTTGATTGTCCTCACCGGCAATGGCAAAGGAAAATCCAGCTCGGGCTTCGGCTCAATCGTTCGCTGTCTCGGGCACGGTTATAAAGCGGGAATCGTTCAATTTATTAAAGGCACCTGGGACTGCGGCGAACGCAATTTTATCGAACAACGATGTCCAGAGGCCCCCTACCATGTAATGGGCAGTGGCTTCACATGGGAAACCCAAGACAGGGAGAGAGATATAGCTGCCGCAGAACAAGCTTGGCAGCAAGCAGAGATTCTTCTCAAGGATAAATCTCTACATCTGGTTTTGCTCGACGAACTAACTTACGTACTCAAATACGGCTGGATTGACCAGCAACGTATTTTCGATGCCATCCAAAACCGCCCCTCAGAAATGAGCGTTATTGTCACCGGTCGCGCCGCGTCCAAAGCACTTAGAGAAATAGCCGATACCGTTACCGAGATGACTGACGAAAAACACGCCTTCCGCGCCGGGGTAAAAGCCCGTAAGGGCGTCGACTGGTGACACGGTTTGTACTGGCGGCAATCGTCGCCTGCTGTTTTTCTCTGCTCGGCTATGCCGACGCAATTTGCGTGCAGGACGACCGGGACAAAACCCTTTGCCTGGAGAAATCCGCCAGCAGGATTATTGCCCTGTCACCGGGGGCAACGGAGCTGGTCTATGCGGCGGGTGCAGGCGATCATCTCATTGCCGCCGTCACCTTCAGCGATTATCCCGACGCAGCTCAGAAACTCCCTCGCGTAGGCAGCTACAACCGCTTCGACCTGGAAGCCATTCTCAGTCTGAAGCCCGACTTATTGATTGGCTGGCACAGCGGCAACCCGGTCGAACAGTTAACCCAACTGGAATCACTGGGGCTGACGGTGTACTACAGTGAACTGCGCGGATTTGCCGATGTTGCCAGTACGCTACGGCGTCTCGGGAAACTCGCAGCGACGGAAGCAACCGCCGAGACCGCCGCCAGCGAGTTTGAGAACGGGATCGACGAGCTGCGCAACCGTTATTCCAACGCCAAGCCCGTGCGAGTCTTCCAGCAGATATGGGAGAATCCGCTGATGACCGTAAACGATGAACACCTGATCAGCGAAGCAACGCGCCTGTGTGGCGGGGTGAATGTGTTTGGCGCATTGCCCCGGCTGGCCGCACGCATTGACCATGAGGCCGTGTTGGCCGCCGACCCTGAAGCCATCATAGCCGGAGGCATGGGCGAGGAGAATCGAGACTGGCTCGACGCCTGGCTGCCCTATTCCGGTCTGATTGCAGTACAGCGGAACAACCTGTTCTTTGTGCCGCCATCGACGCTGCAACGACCCACTCCCCGCCTGCTGGAAGGCACGCGCCTGCTTTGTCAGCACTTGGAGACCGCCCGTGCGCGGCGCTGAACGCGCCGCTCCACGACTGATGCCGACGCTCTTACTGCTCGGCCTGTTTGCCTGCGCCGCGATGGGGCTGAGCATTGCCACCGGCAGCCTGCACATTAACCTCGCTCAGTTGCTGGCGGTCTTGTTAGGCGATGGCGAACCCCTGCACCTGTCTCTTATACACATCTGACGCTGCCGACGATCTACTCTG
>OJGW01000842.1_pt1 | contig 9945 bp, 5 predicted proteins | sample 1594511 | NCBI WGS metagenome assembly OJGW01 (sample SAMN05416844, study PRJEB24817) | seawater metagenome | isolation source: Sea water | place: Canada:Atlantic | collected 2013-07
AGCTCACTACCGACGCTTACATAGATGCCGAAGTTTTCGCGCGTAGTGCTAACGTAAGTTTAGAACAATTGAAAGCAGACAATCCTGCGCTGAGGCCTGTGGTTTGGCAAGGCCAGAAGCGAATTCCTCGCGGATTCAAAATAAAGCTGCGCGATGCGAAGATGACATCGCAGGAATTACTCGCGAGCATTGATGGTGATTACAAATTTGTCGTTCAGACTCCAGACGTGTCTTACACGGTTGAACGAGGAGATAGTCTATCGGCAATTGCAGGGCGCTTTAATACGTCGGTCTCGCGTCTTGTCGCGTTGAATCAGCTAACCAGCAGTCATCGCATTCAAATCGGCCAGCGCATACTCCTACCGCAGGACGAAACTTCACTTGCTGCGCAATCGCAACGAGCGCCAGCCAATGGCATCTATACGGTAGCGCGCGGTGACACGGTCTCGACCATTTCTCGGCGCTTCTCGGTCGGTGAAACGGCGCTTCTGCGCCTTAATGGAATCGAAGACTCGCACCGCATTTATCCCGGGCAGGAGTTGCGCTTGCCGGGTCTTTACGCAGCGCCGCCGCAACTCGTCGCGAATGAGCGTGCGCCGGAGTCGCTTGTCGAGACTGCCGAGGTCTCACCAGAGGTCTCATCAGAGAGCTCGATGCAGAACCCTGTAGAAGTCGCGGAGATTGAGCCTGACTTATCCGAGGAACAAGCGTTCGATACATTGGTTGCGCCGGACAGTGACTCAATGCTCGACGAGCCTGCGTTAGCAGCTAACGTGTTAGTGGATGTTAATGCCGTAGCCGAAGAGGTTGCAGCGGCGATGTCAGAGGACACAGCCGTCGATAGCGACGCAGAGCTTGCCGAGGCGTTGAGCGCTGATCCTGCCGACTATTCGGTAGCGAGCGACGACTCGATCGAGGTGCAGGCGACCGAGACGCTCGGTCATTATGCCGACTGGTTAGCTGTTCGCGCTTGGGATGTTAGGCGACTCAATGGCATGGCATACAGCGATCCGGTCATCGTGGGTAAGCGTCTTACTCTTGGGTTCTCTAAGGTATCGAGACCTGAATTCGAGCGCAGGCGCAAAGACTACCACTCGACGCTACAACGTGATTTCTTTGCTCGGTATCGAATTCGCGATGTAGAGGAATACACTATACGCCGCAATGAAAATATCGGCACGATCGCGCGCAATCGCTATTCAGCTCCACTGTGGCTTGTGCGACAGTACAATCCAGAGCTCGACTTCAATCGAATTCAAATCGGCCAGAAAGTTGTTTTCCCGTTGCTGCAAAGCGTCGAATAGCCCGAGTCGTCTATCAGCTAAACAAAGGAGCTAAAGCGCCGGCTGCTGTTTTGAATGGATAGTTTGCGCAAACAGCTGTTGATATCGCGCAGTCAAATTTTCCTCGAAAAACTGCGTTAGCGACACGCGCGGAAGTGCAATTCCCTCGTTTTTTTCCTCCTGCCAGCGTTTCAATTTCTTGAAGATATTACGCGCGGTGTGCGCGTTATCTTGAGTCACAGAGTAAAGATTTTCTGGCGGCAGGTATTCGGGATAGACGAGGTCGGCAGGGGCGAGCGGGCAGCAGCCAGCGATCGCAGCCTCTTGCATTGCGAGACCTTGAAAGTCATGCAGCGCAGTCGACAGGGCGACGTCGCAGGAGTTGATAAGCGTGTGGTAGTCAGTAGCGCTTTCGATAAAGCCGAAGTGAGCGTCTTCAAGATTTAGAGAGATGCAGTGCGCTTTAAGTAAGCGGCGGCATTCGTCGAATTCCTCGGGCTGCTGTTTAAACTGCTGGCCCACAATATGGAGTCGGCAGTTGAGCCTCTGGGCACAGAGTAGTTTGACCACCTCCAACAGTCGCTCAGGGCCTTTGTCATATTCCCATCGGTGATTCCACACTATTTCAAGCGTCGAATGGTTGCTGCAACGCGGCGACAACTCCTCCGTCTGGAACACAGGAACCGGCACTATGTGAGACTGCTCGAGGCGCTGCAGTAATCCTTTGGGCACATAGTCGGGTAGGCGCCGGAGCAACTCTTTTGCGCCGCTGAGAAAAGTCCTGCGGTTGTATTCACTATTAAACGCGACCGAATCTGCGCAGAGCGCAGCGTAAAGAGGGACGAGCTGTATCTCGGCATTAGCGCGTTGCTGATCACGGGTGGGATACGCAAATTGATTCTCATGGAAATACAACAGCGTTGGGATCGCTGCGAGTGCGGGCATGAACCCACGCAGCGTGCTTAGATCAACCATCGATGTCGCAATCAGCAAATCGTAAGGTCTGCTCAGGGTCTCTCGCTCACCAAAGGCGAAGCTTAATGCGTTGCCGCGTAGGCGCCAGCTAAAATTTCGGGGTGCGAGAGCTAGCGGAGTCCATTCATGCTCGGGCATCATGCGCGCGAGATTCTCATGCCAGAGGCGATGGCTCGCGGCATCGTAGCCGGATAATAAGAGAATGCGGAGGCGTGCAGTGGCTGACATGGGGAATCGCTTACGCTTGCGTGAATAGGTTTTGCAATCTGTGCGCGTGCAGAGTAATTTCTGTCGCTCATTGAACTTAAGTATGAAGGGGACACGTGTGACGATCAAACTATATGGGATGCCACTCAGTAATTACTACAACATGGTAAAGACTGTTCTGCTCGAGAAGGGTATGGATTTTGAAGAAATGCTGATACTCCCTAATCAAGAGTCAGATTTTTTGGGCAAAAGTCCGATGGGCAAAGTGCCGGCCATGGAAACCGAACAGGGCTTTCTCACCGAGACGGGCGTGATGATCGACTATTTAGACTCGCTGGGACAGGGCGAGAGCTTTTATCCGGCAGACCCTTTCGAGAAGGCTAAGGTGCAGGAAATGATCCGCTACCTCGAACTCTATGTTGAATTACCGGCGCGTCGGCTATACGGAGAGGTGTTTTTTGGGCGGCCAGCATCCGATGAATTAAAGAAAGAAGTGAAGCCTCAACTTGAGAAGGGGTTTGCCTCGTTCAATCGGCTAGCGAAATTCTCGCCCTATTTATGCGGCGAGCAGCTAACCTATGCCGATTTCTACTTTCGCTTCAGCATGAATCTTGCCATGACAGCCTGCAAGCGCGCACTAGACTGGGACGTTGCCGCCGCAATGCCCCGCAACAATGAGCTGATCGCGCGCCTCGACGAGCGCGCCTCGATTCAGCGCGTGTTAGCAGACCAGAAAAAGAAAGCCTAGGCGGTCTGTGAGTGAATAAAAAACGCCCCCTTTGAGAGTGTTATAGCTCTCAAAGGGGGCGTTTTCTATTGGTCGGCTCAAAAGCGCTTTGCCGATGGATCAAACATTGCGCAGGCGCAAACGTGCTGCCGTTATCGGTGGTGCGTCCGCTCTATCACGCCCTTGCTCGACGTCATGTCGAGTATTGTGTCGATATTCGCCTCGATGTCTTCGACCGAGGCTCCGAGGCCAAGATTAACGCCTTCGTTTTCACGCACATCGGCAGAGTAATAGCGGCCACCGGCTGCCTGAATGATGCGGCCATTAGGGGCTTTATCGGAACAGAGATAGACCACCGCAGGGGTGACTAACTCGGGCGCGAGTTTTTCTGCGCTGTCTTCGAAGCCCGGCAGTTCTTCGGTCATGCGCGTCGCGGCTATTGGTGCGATCGCATTGGTGAAAACACCGTATTTCGCACCTTCTAGGCGCAGGGTATTCATAAAGCCGACCAGGCCTAGCTTTGCGGCGCCATAATTGCTCTGACCAAAGTTTCCGAACAATCCGCTCGTTGAGGTTGTCATTACTAAGCGGCCGTAGCCTTGCTCCACCATGATTGGCCACACACACTTAGTTGCGTTGAGGCTGCCTGTGAGGTGCACATCGATGACTGCATGCCAGTTTTCGAGTTCGAGTTTCGAGAATGTGCGGTCGCGCAGGATGCCTGCGTTATTCACGAGGATGTCTATGCGGCCCCATTTCGCCATTACCTCGTCGACCATCGATTGGACAGAGGCTAGGTCGGTAACTGATGCGCCGTTCGCCATGGCCTCGCCGCCTGCGGCGATGATTTCCTGAGCGACTAACTCAGCTGCCGAGGCCGAACCGCCGCTGCCATCTACGCTGCCGCCTAAGTCGTTAACGACTACCTTTGCACCGCGGCGTCCCAGCTCTAAGGCGTGCTGTCGGCCTAGTCCGCCGCCTGCGCCTGTTACGATTGCGACGCGACCTTCAAATCCAATTGTCATAGCTTGTTTTCCGTTTTTCTGTTGATGGGAATAGAAGTAAGGGGCTTCGATACACATCGATAGAGCCGCCGTTGACTCGATTCTAAGCGTATGGGGGTGGAGGCGCAAACCATCCGCTTATAGCTGCATTCAGGGAGTGGGATCTTCCGCCAAATTGGGTATTATGAGGGTTACCGAAAGCGACAGTGCACAAGGGCGTTGAGCCTTAAGGAAGACCCAGTAATGAGCGAGATGACCCCGGTTCCGGCCGCCACAGTAGTCGTAGCCCGTGACAGCGCTACGCAAGGCTCTATTGAAATTTTACTGCTCAGGAGAAATTCCAAGCTTGTTTTCCATGGTGGTCATTGGGTGTTTCCCGGAGGTCGTGTAGACCAGGCCGATTTCGAGGGGGTCGAGGGGCTGGAGTATCGCGCGGCACTAAAAGCGGCGGTAAGAGAGACGAAAGAAGAGGCGGGGCTGGAAATCGGCGAGAGCCAGCTCATTCACACTGCCCATTGGACCACTCCGCCCCATTTGCCACGACGGTTTTGTACTTGGTTCTTTATGTGTCCGGTGCCACGAACGGCCACAGTTGTTGTCGACAACGATGAAATACTAGAGCACCGCTGGATTACGCCTCAAGCTGCGCTCGCCGCTTCGAAGGCGGAAGAGATCGTTCTGCCGCAGCCCACTAAGGAGACGCTCAAAGGCATCGCCCAAATCAGCAGCGTCAAAGCGCTTCTAGACTGGGCTGCCTCGACCCCTGTGCATATATTCCCCGATGATTCCCCCTTTTATCGGCCACAAGAGATGGGTTACCCGCTTTCCGAACCTTGCTAAGCGGTTGACGATAGTGGGATAGTGGGGCTGCGAGAGAGGCTTGCCCTGCACTTCTTTCAGCAAGAGGGGGAGCAAGTCCAATGGCGACTCCTCGGCGTTTTAACTAAGTTCCTTTGGCGCTTACGCTGCCAAAGCGGGCGTCGGATTTTGCTTATTATCATTCAGGAAACGCATGACGACTCCGAATCTCGACAGTCTCCGCGACACCCTCTACAGCCTTCAGCGAAGGCAGGCCAGATTAGTGCTCGCTCGGCAGTTCGGTTTCGCGCTTGTCGCCGTCTGTATCGTAATCGCGGCAAGCCTCGTTGTAGTCGCGAATGTCACCGCATCACCGACGGTCATCTTAGTAGTCGCCGTCGCATCCCTTGCACTCTTGGTATCTATTGTGGCGATTGCGTGGCGTCACCGTCATCGTGCACAAGCCGATCAGAGGACGTTAGCGCTCTATGTTGAAGAAAAATTCCCAGACCTCGAACAGCGTCTACTTACCTCTATCGAGTTTTCTCAAATAGAAGGAGAGCCTCTAAAGGGCGGCGTTTCCCCGGCATTCGTCGAACAGCTGATCAAAGACGCGCGCTCACATGTTGAATTGCAGAGGCAAGAGGTTGAGCGAGTAGGCTCCCCACGTGAATCTTTTATTGCGATGGCCGCCGGCCTTGCCGCCTGCTTAGCACTCGGCCTTTTATTGCAAGAATCTGCCCAGATGAGGCAAGCAGCGCAGCGCCTCGCCTGGCCTTTCGCTAGTGAACAGCGAGCTGATATAAGCCCAGCAGCGTTGCCTATCGCGCTTATTGTCGAGCCGGGCGATATTGAACTGCAGCGGGGCTCGCCACTGACGTTTACGGCAAGGGTAGAAAATGCGCAGCCTGGCGCGCTGACCCTGCGGCTTCAGGACGATCGGTTGAACTGGCGCGACTACCCGATGGTACTCGATGCGGCGGACACCGGCGGCGCGACGTTTAGCTACTATTTACCTGCGGTTCTAAAAGATTCGGTCTATCTGGTTAGCCTTGCCGGCGATGAGCAGACTTCGCGGCAATACCAGATAAGTTTGTATGACCTCCCCAATGTAGAGCAGATCGATGTGGCGCTGGATTTTCCGGCTTATACCGGCGAAGAGGATCGAATCGAAATTGATGGCGGCGATATAGTCGCCGCAGAAGGCACCGAGGTAAGCCTTACGATTACGTTCAATAAACCACTAGCGAGTGCCGAATTGCAGTTCGCTGACGCAGGCAGTACGTCCGGTGAAGGCTATGTAAACAGTAGCCTGACTATTGACGGACTCAAGGCAACTGCTCGTTTTACCGTGAAGGGCGATGGGGTTTACCGGCTTTCGGCAACCGATCTACAAGGCCTGCAAAGCGATGCGCCGCTCGATTACTATATTCGCGCAATCGAAGATCAGCCCCCCCAGCTCACTCTGCGCCGACCCGGCGCTGATCAAGACGTGATGCCACTCGAAGAGGTGGTGATCGAAGTTGACGCAAGCGACGATTATGGGCTGAGCGAATTCGTGCTCAATTACGCGGTAGTGGGTGCCGGTGACAGTGTGGTCAATTTCCTGCCTGCCGAACCCGTTCGCTCTGCGCAGGGATCGACTCTGCTTTATCTCGAAGACATGGAGGTTGAGCCGGGCGACTTTGTCAGTTACTACCTAACACTCGCCGACAATAATGCACTCGATGGCCCGAGTGAGGTGGTGTCTGACATCTATTTCCTCGAAGTTATACCGACCGATCAAGAATTTCGCCGATCGCAGCAGCAGGGTGGTGGTGGCGGAGGAAGCGGTCAGGGTGGCGGCGAAAGTAGTGCGCTTGTTTCAGTGCAGAAAGACATTATCGCGGCGACTTGGAAACTGCGAAACCGACTGCGTGACGCATCGAATGCCGACATCGAGGCCGATGCAGAAATCATAGCCGAGAGTCAGCGCGAGGCGACCGGTCGCGCTAAGATGTCTATTGATCGCTTATCCGAACGATTGAGTTTTTCGGATGACAGTTATGATCTAGCCGTTGAAAATTTGTCTCTCGCCATCGAACAGATGAATCTTGCTGCAAACGATTTAGATAGCCTGCAAGTAACGATCGCACTCAAGCCTGAACAACTCGCCCTGCAGTACGTGCTGAAAGCTGAAGCGAATATTAATCGCACTGACATAAGCATGAATCAAAACAGCGGCGGTGGAGGAGGCGCTCAGCAAGAGCGCGAAGATCTTCGCGAATTGTTCGAAATGGAGATGGGGCAACTCGAAAATCGGTATGAGACACCGAACAGCGCGAGCCAAGCGGGTGGAACAAATGCCGAAGAGGTGAACAAGCTAGAGGAGTTAGCGCGGCGCCAAGAAGCCCTCACTCGCGCGCAGAGAAACCTTGCTCGCCGAGAGCAAGAACTCGAAGAAGAGCAGCGTCGTCGCGAACTAGAACGGCTGCGCCGACAGCAAGAACAGCTTACCGCTGACGTTGAAAAATTAGCACGCCAATTAGCTCAGAATAATCAGGGACAGCAATCTCAACAGCCTCAACAGTCTCAACAGTCGCAGCAAAGAGACGGGGGATCGCCTCAGCAAGCTCAGCAAGGGCAGCAGAGCACAGCAGGGCAGCAAACGGCACAGCAGGACGGCACCGCGCAAGCGGGGGAGTCAACTGCTCAATCTGCAATTGAGCGCGCGCTCGAGCAAATGCAGCAAGCCGCGCAGAGCGACAGTGCTGCTATTGCAGCAGCGCAAAGCCAGAAAGCACTCGAGAGCTTACGCGACCAGCAACGCGAACTAAGCCAAGAAGGCGAGAGTTCGGTCTCGCAGATTGCACGACGCCTAAGCGAGCGCGGTCAGGAACTTGTCCGTAACCAGCAGGCGCTACAAGAAGGATTAGAAGAGGCTAGTCGCAACCAGGGTCTCGGTCAGACCCGCCGTGAGGCGCGTCGTGATGAGGCGCTAGAGGCGCTTCTCGATGCGCAGCGACAGCAGCAACGTGATATCGAAGAGATCGAAGACATGCTCCGAGCGGTGGTCACTCGAGGCGATAGTGATGACCGCAGCTTACTGACTCAGGCTCAGGCAGCAACGCGTGACCTAAAACCAATTCGCGATGAGATGGCAACAAGCAACCGTGTTCTTCGCAATGGCATGCTCAACCTTGCGATTGATATGGAACAGGAACTCGGCGACCAGATCGACCAGTTAGCGCAGAGCCTGGCGCGACTGGATCCATCGCAAACGCAAGACTCCGAAGGATCTGCACGGCAAGTAGCAAGTGATGCGCAGCAATTGAGACAGCAGATCGAAAGCCTGAGCGAACAGGCTGAGCAATTTAATCAACGAAGTGTAGGCGAGGCGAATGAAACGGAAGGCACGGGAAACACGCCGTCGCTTGCGCAGATGCGTGAGCAGTTAGAGAACAGCCAAGCACTCGCCGAAAACTTATCCCAGCAGTTAGCGCAGCAGCGGGGCGGCACAACGCAAACCCTGCGTGGCGAGGCGAATGCCGTAGGCACTGCGCGATCGATTAGACAGCAGCTGACGCGGCAAAATATTGAAGATTTCCTCGCGCAGCCCGAGCTCCTTCAGGCGTTACTGCAGCCTATTGTTGAGTTAGAAGGCGCGCTGCGCGCGCAGGCAGAATTAGAGAGTGCGGCCACACAGCTTTTTAGCGCAGACGAAGAGGCGATCCCTGATGCGTATCGCGAGTTGGTGGAGCAATATTATCGAACGCTGTCGGAAGGTGATTCTGGAGGAGCGCGGTAGTTATGCAGTCTTCCGATCTTTCCTTCTTTGACGCACTGCGCGCGGGCACTCTCACTTTTGCTTACGGTATTCCGCCGTGGGCATTCGTCGCACTCTCGCTAGGTATTGTAGCGCTCGTGTGGTTGGGGTATGCCAATACAACTAGGCCTCTTACTAACCGCTGGCGAGCCGGATTAGTTGTACTCAGAGCAGCGGTGCTAGTGCTCATTATGTTTTGCCTGCTGCGGCCTGTGGTGATCGACCTCGAGGTGATCCCACAGGAGACATTTTTTGCGGTGTTAGTCGACAACTCTGCCAGTATGACCATCACCGACATGCCTAACGGCCAGACGCGGAAACAGGCCGCGGCAGAATCGCTAGAACGTGCCGGTTTGCTAGATGCGCTTGCCGAAGACTATCAGCTACGGTTCTTTGGTTTCGGTGGTGAGACGCGACGCGCTAATGATTTAGCCTCAATTGGCACAGGATTCGATGAAGAGGAAGGGGCTGTCGCGTTTAGTAAAACAGGCCTCGGTGATGCGCTCAGCTATGTGGATGATCAGCTAGGTGGCTTACCCCTTGGTGGGGTACTTTTGATTAGCGACGGCGCCGATAACAGTGGCAAGGATGCGACAATCGCTGCCCGAACCTTTGCTGCCAGCGGCGTGCCTGTTTACACGCTCGGCGTGGGTATGCCATCACTGCCCCGCGACATCGGTATTGAAGGCGTCGTCACTACCCGAACCGTTTTAGAAGGCTCTGTTTTTACTGCGCAAATACGGCTCGTGCAGGCTGGTTTCGATAACGAACGAGTCCGCCTTCGAATCGTCGATGGCGAGCGAGAAGTAGCCAGCCGTGAGGTCGTTCTTGCCCCCGGCAATGCAACACAGCGCTTCGAAATAGAGCTAAGCCCCGAGCGTGAGGAAGCAATTGTCTATCAGCTCGAAGCTGAATTGGTTGATCGCGATTCGGTAAAAGAGGAGATTGTTAGCGAGAATAATCGCTATCAATTTCTGGTGGATAACTTACCAAAACCCGCGCTCGACATCCTCTTTATCGAAGGCCATCCGCGAAATGAATATAAGTTTATTCAACGCGCTGTCAGAGGCGATAAGTCGCTGCGCCTAGCAACCTATTTACCTGTCTCTTATACACATCTCCGAGCCCACGAGACCTCTCTACATC
>OJGW01000849.1_pt1 | contig 9894 bp, 10 predicted proteins | sample 1594511 | NCBI WGS metagenome assembly OJGW01 (sample SAMN05416844, study PRJEB24817) | seawater metagenome | isolation source: Sea water | place: Canada:Atlantic | collected 2013-07
GGAGAGGGCAGGGTGAGGGGGGTGACAGCGGAATTAGTACAGCTCCCGCAATTCCCCTATCCCCGTTTCGCCGGCACCGCATCCGCAAACGTATGTTCTTTCGCAGGGAAAGCCCGTGTCCGTACATCAGCCGCATATTGGGCAATGGCGTCATCCGCTGCTGTGCCAAGCTCAGCATAAACTTTGGCGAATTTTGGCCGGAAATCTGGGAACATGCCCAGGATATCATCGACCACTAGAATTTGGCCGTCGCAGGCCGGTGATGCGCCGATGCCAATGGTGACGGCAGGCGTTTCCTGGGTAATGCGGCGGGCAATGCTTTCCGTAGATTTCTCTACTACGATGCCCCATGCGCCTGCATCGCTAAGCGCGCGTGCGTCTGCTGAAAGCCGGTCAGCGTCCCCACCGCGCCCTTGAACCTTATAGCCGCCAAGTGCATTTACGGATTGTGGCGTCAGGCCAATATGCGCCAGCACTGGAATGCCGCGTGCCGCCAAGAATGCAACCGTCTCAGCCATATGCGCGCCGCCTTCCAGCTTCACAGACCCACAGCCGGTCTCCGCCATGATCCGGGCGGCGTTACGGAACGCTTGCTCTGGGGATTCCTCGCATGAACCAAATGGCATATCGATCACAATCAAGGACCGCTCGGAATGCTCTACGACCGCACGGCCATGGGCGATCATCATGTCCATGGTGACCCCGACGGTGGAGGTCATGCCGTAAATCGTCATACCCAGCGAGTCGCCCACCAGGATGAAATCGCAGTGGCGATCCACCAATGAGGCGATGGGGGCGGTATAGGCTGTCAGGCTGGCGATCGCGGTTTTCCCCTTCATCGCTTGAATGGCGGGCGCTGTTAGTCGGCGGGTCGGCGTTTGCTTGCTCATCTCTCAGCTCACATTGCGGTGCGATAAGACTGGCGCTTATGGGCTTGCGGTCTATGTTCAAAGCCAAGCAACCAGCCGACAGAGAGTATAATCCAATGATCCAAGGCCTGCACCACGCTGCATATCGCTGCGAAAACTCCGAAGAAACGCGGAAGTTCTATGAAGAATTTCTGGAGCTACCACTGGCCCGCGCACTCAAAATCAACATGACCAAATCTGGCCGTGATGCTGCGGTGCTGCATACGTTTTATCAGATGGGCGACGGGTCTTTCCTTGCCTTCTTCGAAGAACCGGGGGAAGCATTCGACTTCAAAACGCAACGCGACTTCGACCTGCACTTGGCGCTTGAAGTGGATCACGACACCCTCCACCGCATGCTGGCGAAGGGCAAAGCGGCTGGCATTGAAACGCGTGGTCCCTCTGATCACGAATTCATCGATTCGATCTATTTCCGCGACCCGAACGGCTATGTGATTGAGTTGACGGCTGTCAAAGCTGGCGGTCCCGGCAAGGCATCTGAAGCGCGGACCATTTTGGCTGACTGGACGGCGGACCAGCACGGCTGATAATCCTGGCGGATACCGTGTTGTTGAAGGAATGCCGCCATGCTCGCCGTCGTTGCCGAAAAGGTCTCAAAACCTGAAGACCTGACTATCATTGAGCTGCCGGAACCCATTCCTGGCCCAGGCCAGATCAGGATTGACGTGAAGGCGACCGCGCTGAATTTCGCCGATACGCTGATCATCGGCCATAAATACCAGGTGCGCCCGGACTTTCCCTTCAGCCCCGGATTCGAAGTGGCTGGCGATGTATCGGCGGTTGGATCAGGGGTTACGGACTTCAAACCGGGCGACCGCGTCATCGCCACTATGGATTACGGCGCTTATCGCGAGCAGGTGATCGTCGAGGATTATCTGGCGCATCCATTCCCCGACGCTATGGACTATGTGACCGCAGCCTCATTCCCTGTGGCTTATGGCACGAGCTATGTCGGCCTGCTGCGCCGCAGCCATATCGCACCAGGTGAGACAGTGCTGGTGCATGGCGCTGCTGGCGGAGTCGGGCTGACAGCGGTGGAGATCGCGAAGGCAGCGGGCGCGCAGGTGATCGCCACGGCGGGTTCCGACGAGAAAACCGCCATCGCCAAAGCCCATGGTGCTGACCATGTCATCAATTACACGACCGGGCCGATCCGAGACCGAGTAAAAGAACTCACCGGCGGTAATGGTGCTGACGTGATTTATGACCCCGTCGGCGGCGATATATTCGATCAGTCCTTGCGTTGCATCAATTGGGGCGGGCGCATTCTGATCATCGGCTTTGCTGCAGGGCGTATTCCAGAAATTCCAGCGAACATGCTGCTGGTCAAAAGCTGTTCCGCCATCGGCGTTTTCTGGTCCTCACACCGCCGCCGGGAGCCGGAATCGCTGCGTCAGGACTACAAGCAGCTCTTTGATTGGTGGGGTGAAGGCAAACTCAAGCCATTGGTGGGGGCCACATATCCACTGGATCAAGCTGGTGCGGCGATGACTGCATTGCTGTCTCGCAAAGTCGCGGGCAAGATTGTGCTTGAAGTTTAATTCCAAGGAAGAATGAGCAATGAAAATCGGCATTATCGGCGCGGGTGCGATGGGTTCTGTTTATGCAGGCCTGATGGCAGATTCCGGATATGACGTATGGATGTTCGACAATTGGGCAGAGCATGTCGCCGCCATTAATGCCAATGGCCTGAAGGTCGAAGGTGCATCTGGCGACCGGGTGGCAAAACCCCATGCAACGTCAAATGCGGCGGATGCAGGCGTTGTCGAGCTGGCCATTGTCGCGACCAAGGCGATGCAGACCAAAGCCGCGGTTGAAGCGGCGGCACCCATGCTGGGATCCGATACAGCCGTGCTGACGCTTCAAAATGGCCTCGGCAATGTTGAGCGTATTCAGGAACTTGTGGACCCGAAAAACGTCCTTTGCGGCATCGCTGGCGGGTTCGGTGCTTCCATGGTTGGGCCGGGGCATGTGCATCATAACGGCATGGAAGCCATCAATATCGCGGAAGCTGCGGGCGGGCTGAGTGACCGGGTGGAAAATGTTGCGACAGTTTGGCGGGACAGTGGATTCAAAGTCGGCGTTTATGAAGATATCTGGCCGGTCGTGTGGTCAAAGCTGATGGCGAACATCGCCGTATCCGCGACATGCTCGCTGACAGGCATGCGCGTTGGGCAGATCATTCAGAACGAATGGGCCTGGGGCCTCAGCATGGATTGCGTGCGAGAAGCGGCGGCTTGTGCCGAAGCTAAAGGCATCAAGCTACTTTATGATGACCCCATCGCCTGGGTGCATGATTTCACCACCAAGATTCCAAACGCCCGGCCATCAATGTACCTGGACACACAAGCGGGCCGCGTTTCCGAAATCGGTTCAATCCATGGCGGCGTTGTGGATGAAGGCATCAAGCTTGGCGTACCGACACCAACCTGTTCATTCATGGTGCGCGCGGTAACGGCTCTGCAGGAAAAGAACCGCATGCATGGTGCAGGAAGCGCGTATCAGGCGCTTTAGGGGACCCTCACATAGGCCGCGCTTGAGAATTCGCTGGCGGTGAGGGTCTCTTTCCAAATCCACTGTCATAGAACTGCAATATAACTGTCATACGAGAGTCGTGGGGCGCGCTTAGAAAAGCGCTGACCCGCACAGACAAGTGCGCGCGTTGTCCACATTTAACGATTCTCAAAGGAGGGCCAAGCCCTTGTTGAAACAGATACTTACAGCGTCCGCACTGGTCGCTCTCACAGCTACGGCTGGCGCGGCGCAAGCCCGTAACCAGATTCGCATCGTTGGCTCCTCCACGGTGTTTCCATTCTCCACAGCGGTCGCAGAAACCTTTGGCCGCACTTCTGGCTTCAAAACACCAGTTGTTGAAAGCACAGGTTCTGGCGGCGGCTTGAAGTTGTTCTGCTCTGGCGTAGGCGTTGGCCACCCGGACATGACCAATGCATCCCGCCGCATCAAGATGTCCGAAGTCGAGAAATGCGCTGCGAACGGCATCACCGAAATCACCGAAGTCAAAATCGGTTATGACGGCATCGCTTTCGGCTCATCCAAAGCTGGTCCGGATATGGCGTTGACGAAAAAGCAGATTTTCACCGCGCTGGCCAAAATGGTTCCGGTTGACGGCGTTCTTGTGCCAAACCCTTACACCATGTGGAACCAGATCGACGCCAGCCTTCCGGCGATCAAGATCGAAGTGCTTGGGCCGCCGCCGACTTCCGGCACTCGTGACGCGTTCGTGGAATTGGTGATGCGCAAGGGCGCTGAAGCTTATCCTGCGTTGAAGAAGATCAAGAAGCAGAAGAAACTCTTCCGCGGCTATGCCGATGCGATGCGTGAAGACGGCGCGTTCATTGAAGCTGGCGAAAACGATAACCTGATCGTTCAGAAGCTGGAAGCTAACCCGAACGCTTTCGGCATCTTCGGTTTCTCCTTCCTTGACCAGAACGCCGACAAGATCAAAGGCGCTTCGGTTGAAGGCGTCCTGCCGACCTTCGAAAACATCGCAGACGGTTCTTACGGCGTCTCCCGCTCGCTCTACTTCTACGTCAAGAAAGCCCATGTCGGCGTCGTGCCGGGCATGGAGGAATTCGTGGCTGAGTTCGTGAGCGACAAAGCCTATGGCGAGGAAGGTTACCTGACGGACAAGGGCTTGATCCCGCTGCCGGAAGAAGCCCGCGAAGCCATGACCGAGCAAGCGACCGGCCTCGCGCCGCTCAGCATGTAATCGGGCTTGGTTTTAGAATAATACGCCCCAAGGATTGGTGAGTTCGCGACAATGCAAGTCTGGCTAATCCTTGGGGTAATTCTGCTGCTGGCCTCCTATGGCTATCAGCGGGGCAGGGGCAGGGCGCTGGCGTCTGTCAGCGGCGACGCCTCGAAGCTCCATTCTTTGCCTTCATATCACGGCGCCTATTTGGCGCTTTGGGCGGCTATTCCAGCTCTCATCGCTTGCGTCATATGGCTGAGCGCGGAGCATCAAATTATTAAGATGCTCGTGATCAGCGGCCTTTCAGCGGATAGCCAAGCGCTTGAGCCGCAGCGGCTGGCGCTGCTGATGAGCGACATTCGTAACTTAGCCAGCGGCGACATCGTTCGCGCGGACCCATCGCCCGAAGTGCAGGCGGCGGCGGTGCGCTACGCCGAACTGGCCCAGGTTTCCCTCTATGCCAAGCTTGCTGCGATCGCTGCACTGTCGGCGCTCTGCCTGTTTTTCGCCAAGAAGCGCATCGCTGAGCAGTTCCGGGCGCGCAACCGTGTAGAGCGGATTGTCCGCTACATTATGATCGCCGCCTCTGTTATCGCGATCCTAACGACAATTGGCCTGGTGCTATCCCTGCTGTTTGAAGCATGGCGCTTCTTCCTGCGCGTCCCGTTGCATGACTTCCTGTTCGGTACGCATTGGAGCCCGCAAACGGCGATCCGCGCCGATCAAGTCGGCGCCAGCGGCAGCTTTGGCGCCATCCCAATCTTTGCAGGCACATTGCTGATTACGCTGATCGCCATGGTGATCGCTGTGCCGCTCGGCTTGTTCTCGGCGATTTATATGTCCGAATACGCCAGCCCCCGCGCACGCGGCGCGATTAAGCCGTTGCTGGAAGTGCTGGCGGGCGTGCCGACGGTCGTCTACGGCCTTTTTGCGGCGCTGACTGTCGGTCCATATATCCGGGGTTTTGGAGAGAGCTTCGGCATAGACGCCAGTTCAGAATCGGCGCTCGCTGCGGGGTTAGTGATGGGTGTGATGATCATTCCGTTTGTCTCTTCCCTCTCAGATGATGTGATCAATGCTGTGCCGCAAGCACTGCGCGATGGCTCCTATGCGCTTGGTGCCACACAGTCCGAAACGATCCGGCGGGTTGTGTTGCCAGCCGCACTGCCGGGCATTGTCGGCGCCGTGTTACTCGCCGTAAGCCGGGCGATTGGGGAGACCATGATCGTCGTGATGGCGGCAGGTCTTGCGGCTAACCTCACTGCTAACCCTTTCGAAGCCGTGACGACAGTGACGGTGCAGATTGTAACGTTGCTGGTCGGCGATCAGGAATTTGACAGCTCGAAGACGCTTGCTGCATTCGCGCTGGGGCTGGTGCTGTTCTTCGTGACGCTGGCCCTGAACATCATCGCCCTCAAGGTGGTGCGGAAATATCGAGAAAAGTATGACTGACCGCGAACACAACACGGGCATCGCCGTGGATGCGGCAGAGGTCAAGCACGCGCGCAAACGCTATCGGGCCGAACGCCGATTCCGCATGTATGGCATGGCCGCTATTGCAGCGGCGGCGGGCATGCTGGCGCTGCTGGTGATCTCCATCGTTGCGACGGGATGGACGGCCTTCTATCAGCACAGCATCGCGCTGGATGTGACGTTTGAAGCCAAAGTCATTGATCCTAAGGGCGGCCGGGACCCATCAGTATTGGCGCGGGCAGATTATCGCAAACTCGCGCGGGCCTCATTGCGCGAACTGTTCCCGGATGTGAAAAAGCGGGGCGATAAGCGGAAGCTCTATGGCTTGCTCAGCATTGGCGTTGATCAACAATTGGCTGAATTGGTTGCCGCAGACCCAAGCCTGATTGGTCAAACGCGACGGGTTGAAATCTACGCGTCTGACGATGTCGACAGCTTCCTCAAAGGCTTCATTGACCGTGAAGCACCAGAATCTGACCGGCGCGTCAAAGACAAAGAAATCGCATGGCTGGATAAACTGGAAGCCGATGGTGCGATTACGTCAGACTTGAACCTCCGATTTTGGACAAAAGGCGATAGTCGGGAGCCTGAACTTGCAGGCTTCTGGGGGGCTATGGTCGGCTCATTCTTCACGCTGCTGGTGACACTCGCGCTGAGTTTTCCAGTTGGTGTTCTGGCAGCCACATATTTAGAGGAATTCGCGCCCAAGAACCGCTGGACGGACATCATTGAGGTCAACATCAATAATCTGGCGGCGGTTCCGTCCATTGTATTTGGCCTATTAGGGCTGGCGGTTTTCCTGAACTTCTTCGGCCTTCCGCGCTCTGCACCATTGGTTGGCGGTATGGTGTTGGCATTGATGACCTTGCCGACGATTATCATCGCCTCGCGTTCAGCCCTGAAAGCAGTGCCGCCGTCTATTCGTGAGGCCGCGTTCGGCGTTGGCGCGTCGGAACTCCAGGTCGTGACGCACCATGTCGTGCCGCTGGCGCTCCCTGGCATCTTAACCGGCGCCATTATCGGCATGGCCCGTGCGCTTGGTGAAACGGCACCGCTGCTGATGATTGGCATGGTCGCGTTCATCGTTGATATTCCGGGCTCCGTCACTGACCCAGCGACGGTCATGCCCGTCCAGATCTACCTTTGGGCTGACAGCCCGGAACGCGCATTTGTTGCGCGCACCAGTGCCGGTGTTATGGCGCTCCTCGGATTCCTCATGCTGATGAACGCGCTCGCCGTGATCTTGCGGAAGCGGTTCGAGCGGCGGTGGTAAGGACGAAGCAGATGTTAGATAGCGAAACCAATTCAGCGACGATTGCGGACCCGAAGGTCGTCTGCCGCGATGTGTCCGTATCCTACAGCGGCAAGCAGGCGCTGTTTGATATCGACTTGGATATCGGCATTCATCAGGTGACCTCTCTGATCGGCCCATCCGGCTGCGGCAAGTCCACGTTCCTGCGCTGCATGAACCGGATGAACGATGTGATCGACGGCTGTGTCGTTACCGGTTCCATTAGCGTAGATGGCGTCGAAATCCTCGACGATGAGATTGATGCGGTGCAGTTGCGCCGCCGCGTCGGCATGGTGTTCCAGAAGCCGAACCCCTTCCCAAAGTCGATCTATGACAATATCGCCTACGGCCCCCGCATCCACGGACTGGTGCGCGGTAAGGATGAGCTGGATGAGGTTGTGCAGACCAGCCTGGAACGGGCAGGCCTCTGGGAAGAGGTCAAGGATCGCCTGCTTCAACCCGGCACCGGTCTGTCTGGCGGTCAGCAGCAACGGCTTTGCATTGCGCGGGCCATCGCCGTCCGTCCAGATGTGATCCTGATGGATGAGCCTTGCTCAGCTCTCGACCCAATCGCAACAGCGCGGGTGGAGGAGCTGATTGACGAACTTAAGCGCTCTTACAGCATTGTTATCGTCACCCATTCAATGCAGCAGGCGGCGCGTGTGTCCCAGCGCACAGCATTCTTTCATTTGGGTATCGTGGTCGAAGTCGGTGAGACTGAGCAAATTTTCACCAATCCCCGGGATGAGCGCACCCAAGGCTACATCACTGGCCGGTACGGCTGAGCGACAGGAGCATTCAGATGCCAAATTCAGACGCACATATCGTCCGCTCATACTCGGGCGAGCTTCAGAATATCTCCGCCCTGGTTGCGAAAATGGGCGGTCTTGCTGAAACGATCCTGACGGATGCGATTACGGCGCTCGTCAAGCGGGACGCGGACCTTTCAACCCAGGCGATCCAGGCCGATAAGCGCGTCGATAGCTTGGATGCTGAGATTGAGCACCAGGTGGTGCGGATGTTGGCGCTCCGCCAGCCGATGGCGGTTGATCTGCGCTCAATCATCTCCGCGCTTAAAATCGCGCAATCGCTGGAGCGCATCGCGGACCATGCGAAGAATGGCGCTAAGCGGGCACTGGTCATCAACCAGTCGCCGCCAATGGATGCGACACGCGGGATCGTCCGACTTTCGGATGTCGCGCGGGAAATGTTGCGCAGCGTGCTCGACGCCTATGTGAACAGCGACGCGGAAGGTGCCGTTAAAGTACGGGATCGGGATGAAAATCTGGACGTGCTGTATGACGGCTATTTCCGTGAATGCCTGACGTACATGATGGAAGATAATCGCAATATCACCGCCGCCACGCACCTTTTATTTATCGCCAAAAACATTGAGCGCATTGGCGACCACTGCACGAACATCGCTGAAAATGTCTACTACATGCAGACCGGCGAACGCTTGAGCACGGCCCGCCCTAAAGGTGAAGACGCTATGGGCTTGAAAGCGGAATAACGGATCATGCAGCCCTACATCCTGATTGTTGAGGATGAGCCCGATATCGTCGAGCTGCTGAAATACAATTTGGAAGCAGCAGACTACGAAGTCGGTATCGCACGCGATGGCGATGAGGCGGAAATCAGCGTCGCTGAGCGCCAGCCTGATGCAGTGCTGCTGGATTGGATGCTTCCCGGCGTATCCGGGATCGAGCTTTGCCGGCGGATTAGGCGGAGGCCCGAGACGCGCATGCTGCCAATTATCATGCTGACAGCCCGTGGTGATGAGACGGATCGATTGCGCGGCCTGGATTCTGGTGCCGACGATTATGTGACCAAGCCGTTCTCGCCAGCGGAAGTCATCGCTCGCCTTCGTGCTGTGCTTCGTCGCGCACTGCCTTCTACGGCAGTTGAGACCCTTGAATACGAGGACATCACCCTTGATCTAGCTGGACATCGGGTCGAGCGGGCAGGGCGGAACATTCACTTAGGCCCCACGGAATTCCGATTGCTCCGTCATTTGATGGAACATCCGGGGCGCGTTTATTCCCGTGAACAATTGCTGGATGCTGTGTGGGGCCGGGATATTTACGTTGAAGCGCGCACAGTTGATGTGCATATCCGCCGCCTTCGTAAGGCTTTAAACGAAGGCGATGCGGCTGATTTGATCCGCACAGTGCGGTCTGCTGGATATGCGCTCGACAAAGCTGGCTGACAGCGCCCGGCGCGCACGTTACAACAAGGCTCCACTCGAGACTTGGAGCCGCTCAAAATGGCCGAAGCCGCTACCGAAATCCCTGAAGACATTCGCGAAATGTCATTCGAAGACGCGTTGGCGGAGCTTGAAGGCATCGTCCAACGCCTGGAGCAAGGCAAGGGCGCGCTTGAAGATTCCATTCATGCCTACGAACGCGGCTCCGCGCTGCGCCGCCATTGCGACGCTAAGCTGGCTGATGCCAAAGCTGTCTCTTATACACATCTCCGAGCCCACGAGA
>OJGW01000854.1_pt1 | contig 9849 bp, 9 predicted proteins | sample 1594511 | NCBI WGS metagenome assembly OJGW01 (sample SAMN05416844, study PRJEB24817) | seawater metagenome | isolation source: Sea water | place: Canada:Atlantic | collected 2013-07
AGATGTAGAGAGGTCTCGTGGGCTCGGAGATGTGTATAAGAGACAGGTTAAGTTAGGTGCAGCAGCGATAACAACTGTATTATTTACTTCATAAGGAAATTGAATATTCCACTCTAAAGCTTGCATTCCACCAAGACTACCGCCTATGACTGAGGATAATTTATCAATACCTAAATAGTTAATTAAAGTTTTTTGAGTTTTTACCCAATCCTCAACAGTAATAATTGGAAAATTGGCGCCCCATATTTTTTTTGTTTTTGGGTTAATAGATTTAGGCCCAGTACTACCCTCATTGCCTCCTAAATTATTTACCCCAATGACAAAAAATTTATTTGTATTCAATGGCTTTCCTGGGCCGACAAGACTATCCCACCAACCTGGATACTTATCTATTTTTTTATGTCTACCTGCAACATGTTGATTACCTGTCAAAGCATGACATACCAAAACAGCATTATCTTTATTTTTATTTAACTTGCCATATGTTTCATAAATCAACTCATAGTTATCGAGCGTCTTTCCGCAAGATAATTTTATTGGGCTTGTGCATTTAAAAATTTTGGGTTTTACAATGCCAATTGAATTATTTTCTTTCATTTTAGAATTATACTATTCGAATACGCTTTAAACTTTTATTTTTGATGCTGATGTGACTCTAATCTTATGATTGATATCCCGATGTTGTTTGATGGTATCAAAATACTTTTTTTGAAGATAATTTTTGACCTTATCAGCTTGTGTATATCCATGTTCAATAAATAGTTTTCCCTGTGGCTTTAGAAAATTTGCTGCGCTATCAATAATTTTAAAAATATCAGAAAATCCATTATTAGCAGAAACTAAAGCATTTGAGGGTTCGTAATTTATCTCAAGATTGGTTAAGTGAACATCACCTTTAGCGATATAAGGAGGGTTAGTAAGGATTAGATCAAAATTTTTTTCTTCTTTGAAGCCAGCAAACCAATTACTCTCAATTGAATGCACATTACTTACTTTGTGTTTTTTAATATTTTTATTTGCAACTTTAAGTGCTTTTGGTGAAATATCCGAGATCGTAATTAATGAATTTGGGTAGAACTTAGATAAAGTTATACCAATAACACCTGACCCTGTTCCTAAATCTAGAATATTAAGTTTAGATTTTTTATCAAATTGATTTAACACCAGATCAACCATTAATTCAGTATCTTGTCTTGGAATTAATGAATTTTTATCTAAATAAAAAGTTTCTCCATAAAAATCCCATTCTTTGAAAATATATGCAAGTGGTTCTCGTTTAATTCGCTTTTTTAGAATTGATGAAATTAATTCTTCTTGAGTTTTTTCTATGTTTATTTTTTGGTTAGATATAAAAAAAGAAGAAGGTTTTTTAAGTGCAAACTTTAAAATATAATCAGCTTCAATTTTTGCTTCACGCGCATTAATTTGTATATTTTTTTTGAGGCATTCTTCAATTCTTTTTTTATGATAGCTTACTGATGACACTTTTTTTATTCGTTTTCTATTTGAGCAAGAAGGTCAGCTTGATGTTCTGATGTTAATGCTTCAATTAAGTCCTTCAAATCACCATCCATTATGTAATCAACTTTATATAAGGTTAGATTGATTCTATGATCAGTAATCCTTCCCTGAGGAAAGTTATAAGTTCTAATCCGCTCACTTCTATCTCCACTGCCAATCAATGATTTTCTTTCTGATGCAATTTGATTTTGTTGTTCTTTAATTTGGTTATCTTTTATTCTTGCTGCAAGCACACTCATCGCTTGTGCTTTATTTCGATGTTGAGACCGATCATCTTGGCATTCCACTACAATTCCAGTTGGTAAGTGTGTAATTCTAACTGCTGAATCCGTTTTATTAATATGTTGCCCACCAGCTCCAGATGCACGATATGTATCAATACGAATATCAGAAGGATTAATATCAACATCACTAATTTCATCTGCCTCCGCTAAAATTGCTACTGTACAAGCTGAAGTATGAATTCTGCCTTGTGTTTCTGTATCGGGCACTCTTTGAACCCGATGCCCACCTGATTCAAACTTTAGCTTTGCATAAACACCAGAGCCCATCACTTTTATAACCACTTCTTTAAACCCCCCAGCTTCAGATGCGTTGCTGGAGATAATTTCTATCTTCCAGCCCATTCTTTCAGCATATCGGGTATACATCCTATAAATATCACCTACAAATAATGCTGATTCATCACCACCAGCCCCTGCCCTTATTTCAATAAATATATTTTTCTCATCATCATCATCTTTTGGGATTAAAAGTTTAAGAAGTTCTGTTTCAACCTCTTCAATACCTTCCTCTCCTTTCTCAATTTCCTCTTGTGCAAACACTTTCATTTCCGGATCACTCAAAAGTTCTTTTGCCTCTTCTATATCGAGTGTAATTTTTTGATATTTTTTATATATTTCAACGATTGGCGTTATATCAGAATGTTCTTTGGAAATTTTTTTATATCTTTCTATATCCTTTGTCACATCTTCATGACTCAACTCGGTATTAAGAACATCAATCCTTTTAACCAAAGCCTCAAGCTTGCCCTTCATCGATGTCTTCATTTCTTATCTTCTTTAATGTTATAAATTTTTTTAATAAGTGAATCTGTTTCAACATCTTGTTCATTTTCGCGAATTGCTTTTGTAGGCCCATGCAGAAATTTTTTTGTTAAATTGATGATTAATTTGTTAATTACTTCTTCAGAAGAGGAGCCTGTTTTTATATTATTTTTTGCTTTTTCTGCCTCAGCCAATGCTATTTTTTCAAATTGATCTCTTAACAGTCGAATAGTAGGCGTATTTTTTATTTGTTTAATTTTATGATAGAAATCTTTCGCTTGATGCTCGATTATTTGTGTTGCTTTTTTTGTCGCGGCCTGTCTATTTGATAATCCTTGTTGAGCTATATTAACTAAATCATCAAGTGTATATAAAAATACATCATCTAACTTACTTACTTCTGATTCAATATCTCTTGGAATTGCTAAATCTACTAGCATTATAGGTCGATGTTTTCTTTTCTTCAAAGCTTGTTCTATCGCACCTAGCCCTATGATTGGGAGTTGACTCGCTGTAGAGCTTATTAAAACATCATAATTATGCAGCTGATCATATATTTCACCAATTAGGCAAGCTTCGCCATTTACCTTTTTTGCTAAAGCCTCACCTTTTTCAAAGGACCGATTAGCAATGGATATTTTATTTGGCTGATATTTTTGGAAATACTTTGCACACATTTCACTAATTTCTCCAGCTCCAACAAACATTACTTGGGTTTGGTTAATTTCTCCGAAGATTTTTTTTGCCATTGAAAGTGCACATGATGCAATTGTTGTAGGGCTTGAGCCTATTTGAGTTTTTGTTCTTACTTCCTTTGCAGTTCTAAAAACATCCTGAAAGAATCTATTAATAAACTTACCCTGAACTCCAGATAGACGAGCAATCTGTGAGGCTTGTTTCATTTGTCCAAAAATCTGTGTTTCTCCAATCAACATGCTATCTAAACCTGATGCAACTTTGCAGGCATGCACATAACAATCTAGATTTGAGAATTCATAGAGATATTTTTTAAGTTCAGTGATTTTAATTTGATTAAAAGTAGCAAGCCATTGGTAAATTTCTTTTGGATCTTTTACCTGAAAATATATTTCTGTTCTATTACATGTAGAAAGTATTAAAGCTTCTGCACCTGTTTTTGATTTTAAGTCCTTAAGAACATGACTTAACATATCGTGCGAAAAAACAAATTTTTCCCTAATTTCAATAGGTGCTGTCTTATGATTAAGGCCTACAAGGTTTAAATCCATTATTTATATAGTCCACTTGCTTTATAATTATTTTATTAAAAAGAGAGTAAAATACGCATTTTACAATAATTTAATTAAATTTAATTTGGGAACTTAGTATATATGGAAAAAACATTTAGAATTGCCCCTAGCATTCTGTCAGCTAATTTTGCGAAATTAGGCGAAGAAATTACAAATGTAATAACTTCTGGTGCAGATATTGTTCATTTTGATGTGATGGATAATCATTATGTTCCTAATTTAACCATCGGGCCTTTAGTATGCGATGCAATCAGGCCAGTTACAGATGCAATAATTGATGTTCACCTAATGATAGAGCCTGTTGACAGAATAATTCCTGATTTCGCAAAAGCCGGCGCAAATATAATTACATTTCACCCTGAAGCTTCAAATCATATTGATAGGAGTCTTTCCATGGTAAGAGATCTTGGTTGTAAATCTGGATTAGTCTTTAATCCTGCTACGTCACTAGATTACCTTGATCATGTGATGGATAAGATTGATATGGTTCTTTTGATGTCTGTTAACCCTGGTTTTGGCGGACAAAAATTTATACCAGAAACCTTGAATAAATTGAGGTTGGCAAGAAAAAAAATAGATGCATATACTGAAAAGACAGGAAGAGAAATATGGCTCGAAGTTGACGGTGGAGTCAATGCTGACAATATCACTGAAATTGCTCAAGCCGGTGCTGATACTTTTGTTGCAGGTTCTGCTGTATTCGGAGCATCAAACGATAACGATCCGAACAAATATGATTCTATTATCAATTCTTTGAGAGCGTCACTAGCAAAAGCTTAAGAATTGGGAAAATTTGATAACATAAAAGCTATTCTTTTTGATTTGGATGGCACATTATTTGAAACAGCACCTGAATTGTCTGATGCTGTTAATTCAATGCTAAAAGATTTAGAGATGATGGAATTAAAAAGAAATGAAATAAAAAATTTCATTGGCAAGGGGGCAGAAAATCTTATTAAACAATCTTTAAGACTTTCTTCAAAAAAAGACCCAACCCCCCTTTTTACTAAAGCTGAAAAACTATTTGCTCATCACTATTCTTTAATTTCCGCAAATAGCCTAATGTTTGATGGAGTTAAGAAGGCTATTGTTTATTTGAAGTCTAAAGATTTTCTTTTGGGCTGTGTAACGAATAAGCCTGCTATTTATACAGAAGCCTTAATGAATAAATCAAGGTTGACTGACTTTATGGATGTCATTGTTTCAGGAGATACAACTAAGAAAAAAAAACCAGATCCACTACCTATTTTTCATGCCCTTAATCAATTAAATATAGAACCCAAAGATGCGATTATGGTAGGCGATTCTATTGTAGATATTGAGGCAGGGTACGCCGCAGGCACACACATTTTTACAGTACCATACGGCTACCAATTTGGTGAGTCAATTATTTCTGATAGAGTAGATTATGCAATGTCAAATTTCAACGAATTAACTCGAATTATTAACTAACATGTTGCCAACTATTTCCAGACAAGAATTTGATAATTTTCAAAAAAATGGATTTAACAGAATTCCTTTGGTACTTGAATGCTTCGCTGATTTAGATACCCCATTATCTGTTTATTCAAAGTTAGCAAATGATCGTTATAGTTATTTGCTCGAATCGGCAGATGGTGGAAACAAACATGGCCGCTATTCGATTATTGGTTTGCCAGCAAAAATCAGGATACAAATAAAAAAAAATAAAATTTCAGTTTTTAATGAAGATAAAGTAACGAATGAAATCTCTGATAAAAATCCGTTAGATTTTATCGATGACTTTATGAGTCAGTTTAAAACCCCACAAAATTTAGATTTACCAAGGTTTTCTGGAGGCCTTGCTGGATATTTTGGTTATGAGACGATTCAATATATTGAGCCAAGATTAAGTAAAGAGTTTTTAGAAGATAAACTTGATCTACCTGACATACTTTTGATGTTATCAGATGAGGTTGTTGTTTTTGATAACGTAAGCGGCAAATTATATTTTGTGAACTATGTAGATGCAAACATTCAAAATGCTTATGATAATGGTATTCTTAGGCTTAAAGCTTTAGAGAAAAAATTAAAACAAGGCCCATCTCCCTATCTTATTGAAAAAAATAAATTTGATGACAGAATGACCGAGGTTCGATCAGAATTCGGCGAAGAAAATTTTTTGAAAGCCGTTGAAAAAGTAAAAGAATATATAGTAAACGGCGATATTATGCAGGTAGTTTTATCTCAAAGACTTAGTCAAACATTCAAATCCAATCCACTATCTTTATATAGAACATTAAGAAACCTTAACCCTTCGCCTTATATGTATTTTTATAATATGGATGACCACCACGTTGTTGGAGCATCTCCTGAAATATTAGTTACATTAGAGGGAGAGAAGGTGACTGTAAGACCTATTGCTGGAACTAGGCCAAGAGGAAAGGATGAAAATGAAGATCTCGCCTTAGAAAAAGATTTATTGCAAGATCCTAAAGAAATTGCTGAGCATGTCCAACTGATGGATTTAGGCAGAAATGATATCGGACGAGTTTCTGAGACGTCTTCTGTAAAGGTAACTGATCATATGATTATTGAAAGATATTCTCATGTCATGCATATTGTTTCCAATGTCGAAGGTAAGCTTAAAGAAAAACTCTCTGCCATGGATGTTTTAAAAGCAACCTTTCCTGCCGGGACAGTCAGTGGCGCCCCAAAGGTAAGGGCGATGGAAATTATAAATGAGTTAGAATCGACGAAACGCGGTGTTTATTCCGGCGCAGTTGGCTACATTGGATTTGACGGTGATATGAATGTCGCTATCGCTATTAGAACAGCTGTAATAAAAAATCAAACGCTTTTTGTTCAGGCAGGTGCCGGTATAGTTTCAGACTCAATCCCTATCAATGAGTGGGTAGAAACGCAAAATAAAGCAAAAGCGATTTTAAAGGCGGCTGAGTTAGTACAAGCAAGGATTACGGAGTAGCTTTATGTTATTGATGATAGATAACTACGATTCATTTACTTATAACCTAGTGCAATATCTCGCAGAAATTGGACAAGAGGTTAAAGTTGTTCGAAATGATCAAATTTCTATTGAGGAAATTAATAAGCTAAATCCGCAGTATATTGTCATCTCGCCTGGCCCATGTACCCCAAACGAAGCGGGTATTTCACTCGAGCTAATTGAGGCTTTTAAGGGAAAAATACCTATTTTGGGGGTATGCCTTGGGCATCAATCAATAGGACAAGCGTTTGGTGGAAAAATCATTCATGCGCAAACTATTATGCATGGTAAAACCTCAAGAATATCTCATAACAATACGGGTGTTTTTAGTGGCATTAAAAATCCTTTCATAGCGACAAGGTATCATTCATTAGTTATTGATAGAAAATCCTTACCAGATTGTTTTGATATAACAGCTTGGACAGATGATAATGAAATTATGGGAATCAAACATAAAAAATTAGCAATTGAAGGTGTTCAGTTTCACCCAGAATCTATTTTGAGTGAATATGGGCATGACTTATTAAAAAATTTTTTAGATCAAAATGAGTGATCAATTCATAAACATAATTAATTCCCTCATAAATCAAGAAGATTTATCATTTGAGGATATGCAATCTTGCATGAACCAGATAATGTGCGGAGAGATCAATCCAATCCAAATTTCTGGTTTTATGGTCGCCCTTCAAATTAAAGGACCGACAATTGATGAGATAGCTGCTGCGGCCGGGGTGATGAGAGAAGCCTCAAACAAAGTAAATATAACAAGTAGGCAAAATTTGATTGATACCTGTGGGACTGGAGGTGATAGTCTGCAAACTTTTAATGTGTCAACTCTTACAGCAATTGTGGCTGCATCGGCGGGAGCCATAGTTGCAAAACATGGAGGTCGTTCAGTTTCATCAAAATCTGGTAGTGCCGATGTATTGGAATCTCTAGGTGTTAATGTCAATTTAAATTTTTCTCAACTTGGAAGACTTGTTGACGATATTGGTATTGGTTTTATGTTTGCTCCAAATTATCATCCTGCAATGAAGCATGTAGCCCCCGTTAGAAAAGAATTAAAGCTCAGGACTATTTTTAATTTACTAGGCCCTCTAACTAATCCAGCTTCAGCAAAAAATCAAGTCGTTGGTGTTTATAGTAAAGAATTGACCCTTGTTTTTGCCGAAGTTTTGAAAAAATTAGGCAGTCATCACGTACTTTCTGTTCATGGTGCTGATGGCATGGATGAAATATCGATTACAGGTAAAACATATATTGCTGAACTTAAAAATGGAAAAATTTTAGAGTATGAATTTAACCCACAAGACTATGGGTTTAAATTAGGAAGAATTGAAGATATTGAGGTTGCTAATATTGAAAGCTCTAAAGAAATGATGCTTGGTATTTTAGAAGGAGATAAAAATACCGCTCGTGATATCACAATTTTGAACTCAGGTGCGGCACTTTATGTTTCAGGCATCTGTCCAGATTTTGAATCAGCCTTTGAGGTTTCGGCTCAAATGATTGATGAAGGTCTTGCCTTAAAAAAACTAAGTCAATTGATTAAACAATCAAATGAGTAATATTTTAAATAAAATTTTGGCGACAAAGTCCTCAGAAATTGCAGAAGCAAAAAAAAGTTTACCAACGGACCAATTAAAGAAAAAAATTTTAACACTTGATAAGCCTAGAGATTTTATTCATGCATTAAGAGAGAAACATGCAAAGCAAGAAGCAGGAGTAATTGCTGAGATTAAAAAAGCAAGTCCATCTAAGGGGATTATTAGAGAAAATTTTGATCCTGTATTAATTGCACATTCATATGAAAGTGGAGGGGCCGCCTGTTTATCTGTGCTAACTGATCGGGTTTACTTTCAAGGGCATCCTGATTTTATTGAGCAAGTAAAGTCAAGCTCAAAACTTCCTGTATTGCGAAAAGATTTTATTATTGATCCTTATCAAATTTACGAATCAAGAGCTTTAGGGGCTGATTGTATTTTGTTGATTGTTGCTGCATTGGATTTAGAAGAAATGAAGAAATTAGAGGGGATTGCAAATGATTTAGGTATGGCTGTATTGGTTGAATCTCATAACCAACAAGAGTTAGATCTTGCTTTAGAATTAAGTACGCCATTAATTGGTATAAATAATAGAGATCTCAAAACATTTGATGTGTCATTAAAAACATCCATTGATTTAGTTAAGTCCATTAAGGATAGAATACCCATTACTGAATCAGGCATTTTTAATCATGATGATATAAAATTGATGAATGAATATGATATTAATACTTTTTTGGTTGGAGAAGCTTTTATGCGAAAAAATGACCCTGGCCAAGCACTTAAAGAACTATTTTTCGATTGAGTTTTAATTAAGACAATGACTATATTGAACAGACCCAGACGAATGAGAGAAAGTAGTTTTTCAAGAACGCTGATGCGTGAAAATAGTATTTCTGTCAGTAATCTCATTTATCCCATGTTTGTAATTGAAGGCACAGGTATTCGACAAGATATAGAGTCGATGCCAGATATACAAAGATTAAGTATTGATGAATTAGTAAAAGATGCTTCTGAATGTCATCAATTAGGTATTCCAGCCATTGCTATTTTCCCTTGTATTGAGAAACAATTAAAAACAGATGATGCAAGTGAAGCATTTAACGATGATGGTCTTGTTCAAAGGGCAATAAAAAAACTAAAAAAAGAAATACCTGGTCTAGGCGTCATCTCAGATGTAGCACTCGACCCATTTACATTGCATGGACAAGATGGGCTAATTGATAAAAAAGGCAATATATTAAATGATGAAACAGTCAGTATTTTAACCAAACAAGCCTTAAGTCATGCTAAAGCTGGTGCTGATATCGTGGCACCCTCAGACATGATGGATGGAAGAGTAGGGAGAATTAGAAAGTCTCTTGAAGAAAACAAATTTATAAATACGAAAATTTTGGCCTACTCTGCAAAGTACGCTTCCTCATTTTACGGGCCCTTTAGAGATGCAGTTGGCTCTTCAGAACCTGTCTCTTATACACATCTCCGAGCCCACGAGACCTCTCTAC
>OJGW01000867.1_pt1 | contig 9786 bp, 7 predicted proteins | sample 1594511 | NCBI WGS metagenome assembly OJGW01 (sample SAMN05416844, study PRJEB24817) | seawater metagenome | isolation source: Sea water | place: Canada:Atlantic | collected 2013-07
CTACACAGAGTAGATCGTCGGCAGCGTCAGATGTGTATAAGAGACAGATCCTACCGATGAGAGCGAAGTTGTGAGCACAGACAGTAATAGCGAAGTAGATCTTGCCAACAGCGAATACTACGAGAATCGTGAATTAAGCTATTTTAAATTTAATTTGAGAGTCCTCGAGCAAGCGAAAGACGAGAATCATCCGCTGCTCGAACGCCTCATGTTTCTTCTTATTTTTAGCTCTAATCTCGATGAATTCTTCGAAATTCGTGTATCGGGATTGAAAAAGCAGCTCGGGTTTGGCAGACAGCGCCCCGGCGCAGATGGACAATACCCGGAACAAACACTCAAGATTCTTCATCAGCAGGTGCGAGATGCCCTGTCTGAGCAGTACCGCATTTTAAATGACGACCTCTTCCCCTCTCTTGCTAGCGAGGGCATTCGCTTTCTGGCCCGCCATGAATGGAGCGACTCCCTAAAAGACTGGACTCGCGACTATTTTTTCAATGAAGTCGTCCCAGTAGTAAGCCCACTCGGGCTTGACCCTGCCCACCCCTTCCCGAGATTGGTCAATAAGAGCCTCAACTTTATCCTGTCATTGGACGGTAAAGACGCCTTTGGTCGCGACAGCGGTCTTGCGATTGTCCCTGCCCCGCGATCGCTACCTCGGCTAATCAAGGTCCCGCGCGAGATTTTGCCCGACGGTGACAATTTCGTTTTCCTGTCGTCCGTTATTCATGCCTATGTCGAAGAGTTCTTCCCTGGAATGAGCGTGACCGAATGCCATCAATTTCGAGTTACACGAAATTCAGACCTAGAGATGTCCAACGTTGAAGTCGAAGATTTCGCCATGGCGCTAAAAGGCGAACTCCATAGCCGGCGCTTTGGCGCCGCGACTAAACTCGAGGTCGGAGCCGAGTGTCCTTCTCAGCTGACTAATTTCCTCTTAGACCGTTTTGATCTCACTCAGGAAGAGCTGTTCACACTCGACGGCCCTGTTAATCTACAGCGACTGATGGCGCTTTTTGGCATGGTCGACAGGCCAGACCTGCGCTTTCCTAAATTTACACCGGGCCTGCCCAAAGTATTGGAGGAGCATCAGTCGATTTTCGCCGCCGTCGCACGCGAAGACCAATTGCTTTTGCACCCCTATGAATCGTTCCTGCCGGTTATCGATTGGGTTAGACAAGCAGCGAAAGACCCCTCTGTCCTGTCGATAAAACAGACGCTTTACCGCACAAACGAATCGTCTGAACTGGTGCAAGCGCTCGCCGAAGCAGCTCGCTTCGGCACCGAGGTGACCGTGGTTATTGAACTGCGTGCTCGCTTCGACGAAGAAGAAAACATTAATTTCGCCAGCATCTTGCAAGAAGCCGGCGCCGTGGTTGTGTACGGCGTCATGGGCTACAAAACCCACGCCAAAATGCTGCTGTTCGTCCGCCGCGAGGGCAATGAATTAAAGCGCTACGCGCATTTAGGGACTGGTAACTATCACCGGAAGAATTCGTTAATCTATACAGACTATTCGCTGCTCACAGCGGATGAGACACTGTGCGCAGATGTGCATAAAGTTTTTCAGCAGATCACTGGCATGGGAAAGAAGATCCATCCCAATCTCTTAATACACGCGCCGTTTAATTTGAAAAAATCTTTGCTTAAAATGATTGCCGAAGAAGCTGCTGCAGCTGAGGCTGGAAAGGAAGCGAGAATAGTTGCAAAGCTCAATGCCCTGACCGATCCCGAGATGATACGCGCGCTCTACGAAGCCTCAAACGCAGGCGTTAAAGTTGACCTTATTGTGCGCGGCATGTGCTGCCTGCGACCCGGAATCGAAGGCGTCAGTGAAAACATTCGCTTGGTCTCGATTATCGGCCGATTCCTTGAGCATTCCCGCGTATACTATTTCAAAAATTCGGAGCAGCAACTCTACTGCTCAAGCGCCGATTGGATGGAGCGCAATTTGAGCAATCGAATTGAGGTTTGTTTTCCCATTCTAAAGAAGAAGCATCAGAGTCGAATTCTGGCGGAAATTGAGTGGCATTTAGAGGATGAGATACAGTGTTGGGAGCTCGGAGCCGATGGCGAATACATCAAAATTCAACAAGCGGCAGCGCAAGAGCCAACTCAAGGCGTGCAACAACGGCTACTCGAAAAGCTTGCCTAACTGAGCAGAGCTTCAGTCCTCAAAAAATCAATCACGCTGCTTAAAGCGCGGCATGTCCTCATTGTCCAATATCCGGAGCGCCTGCTGATTACGCATCATAAACTCGAGCATCCCTTCGCGCAGCGCAGTCGCGCTAAAGGTAATTTTATCTATCGAATACGCTTGCATAACACCCAATAGAACACTCTAACCTGCTAGTAACAGATCTTTGCGACGCTCCTTTAGTCCGGGCAACTCAACACCAGAGATTACTTGATCAATAAACGCGCTTCTGAGCGCAAGCAGGGCCTCCTTGGAAACCTGCCCAGCTCCGAAACCGTGAGCTTCACAAACAGAGGTCAGCATTTTAATCGTGCCCGAGGCAGCAAACGCCTCATCCCAGCCAGCAGCTTTGACCGCCATTGCGACTCTGGCGAATGCGGCGCGCGCATCAGCCAGCGCAGATTCCATTGCCAATTCGAGAGATTGCTCAGAGAGGTGTGCTTGTCCAAAATAACTGTCGCGCCAGGCAACACTGCCTACTGCCAAACTCTCAGTGAACAACTGCGCGGAGCCATGCCCCACAATAACCTCAGTGCTTCCCCCACCTATATCGATAACCAAGCGCCGCGCCGCGCTCTTCGGCAACCCGCTAAGCACGCCAGCGTAGATCAAGACCGCTTCTTGAGTACCAGTAATGGAAGAGATATGGATGCCGAGCTGGTCCGCCGCACGAATAAAGGCTTGCGCATTACTCGCGACGCGAAAGGTGTTGGTGCCTAGCGCCCAATAACGCGCTACCGGGTAGCGACCGAGCAATTCATCGAAGCGTTTGAGACAGTCCAACCCGCGCTCGAAGGCCGCCGGGGATATCGCACCACTGGCTCGAACCCCCTCCCCTAGCTGCACTCGTTCGCTACACCGCTCTATGATCTCTATGCGCTCTGGCGTCCATTGTGCTATCAGCAGATGGAAGCTGTTAGAACCGAGGTCGATACACGCTTGCAGCGAGTTGTGGGTAGAGCTAGGCAAAGTGGTCTAACCTCGAAAATCGTTAAAGAATGGCTCATTACGATTAACAGGATTAGATCATCGACTGCTGGTAGTTCTCAATCCCTACACGATCTATTAGCCCGAGTTGCGATTCCAACCAATCCACATGATCTTCTTCACTAACAAGAATCGAATTGAGTAGGTCACGCGTCGCATAATCTTGCACCGACTCGCAGTAAGCAATCCCTGCCCGCAGGTCGGGACATGCGATCATCTCAAGTTGCAAATCGCATTCGAGCATCTCACGCAAGTTTTCGCCGATAAACAATTTGCCCAGCGACTGTAGATTGGGCAATCCTTCTAAGAACAAGATTCTTTGCACGAGTTGGTCGGCGTGTTTCATCTCGTCTATCGACTCCTCGTACTCTTTGTCAGCGAGCTTATTCAGCCCCCAGTCTTGAAACATACGCGAATGTAAAAAATACTGGTTTATAGCAACCAGTTCATTGCCGAGCGCCCTATTAAGATGTTTGAGTACGGTCGCGTCAGATTTCATAACTGCTCCTAAATTGCCGCCTTTAGCGTCTGATAATCTTTAGGTGGGTACGTTTATCGTCGCTCTAGAGAGTGTAATTTGCGCACGAAAAAGTCAAGTTGCCCGCGCTCTCTGCTCTCGACAAACTGCGACGCATGGCTTCAGCAGATAAATGAAGTCAATAAGCCTAGACAGACAATTTTAGGCAGGCTGGGAAGGGATGCCGATGCGCCCGAATTCTTTCACGATACTGCGTGCGAGTTTGCTGCATCGACCACATTCACTGGCGACGCCAAGCTGAGCGCGAAGATCACTGAAGCTGCCGCAGCCGCTTTTGCAGGTTTCTCGGATCTGGTTGTCGGTTACTTGGCGGCAAATGCACACGTACATGGGATATTACTCTCTATTCGTTGATGCTATTCTAAATACAAATGAGAATGATTGTCAAAAATATTTGTATCAGCTACTTTAATCACGCCGAGCGATGCGGTCTAATTGAGCGACACCCGAGAACAAACCAAGCCCACCATGACAGCACCCTCTTCAGAGAACCCTCGGCATAACGACGACGCCTCGACGCACTGCGAGCCTCGTCAAAGCCTCGACACACTCCAGCCAAGGGAGGCGCGTTACATCGAGTGCGTGCTGGGCGATAATCCCGAACTCAAACGACGGCTTTATGCGCTAGGCTTTGTGCCGGGCGCCAAAATAACCACACTGCGCGTCGCGCCATTAGGAGACCCTATGCAAGTTCGCGTGGGAGGCAGTTCTGTTAGCATACGGCGGCGTGAAGCTTCGGCTATCCAACTGCAGCCAGCCCAGCCAAGTTAAGCTCGCCAAACTTTAACCTTTCGTTTACCCCACTCCCCCACAGCACTCTACTGAAGTACTGAATAATGGAAAAAGTCGCCCTACTCGGGAACCCCAACTGTGGCAAGACAACGCTTTTCAACCTTCTCACCGGCGGGCGGCAGAAAGTGGGGAACTGGCCGGGCGTTACCGTTGAGAAGAAGGTCGGGTTCTTCTCGCTTGAGACGCTAGACTATGAACTGATCGACCTTCCAGGCGTTTACTCCTTGAGTGAAGATTTTAAAGCGCTCGACGAGAAAATCGCACAGGAGTATCTACAGCAAGGCGAAAGCGACCTTGTTATCAATGTTATCGATGCTAGCAACATTGAACGCAGCCTCGTGTTAACGCAGCAATTGCTCGAACGTGACATTCCAACTCTCGTCGTCGCTAACATGCTCGATGTCGCTGCCCAGCAGGGGCTTATCGTCAACACCCGCGAGCTCTCTGCGCGTCTCGGCGTAGCTGTTATCGATATGGTTGCGGCGCGCCGCATTGGTATAGCGGAACTGCACCTTGCACTTGCCGCAGAAGAGGATTCGGCTAAAGACGAGCACTTAACCAAAGAGCCAAGACGCAGCGCAATGTCTGCAGACTTGAGCCAGCAGCGCATAGAACTCGAAGATGAAGAGGCATTGGTGAGGCGCTATTCCAAATCACGTCAGCTGCTTGATGGCGTCGTAGAGGTGAGCCTTGGCGCTGATAGCGCATCCGAGCGCATAGATGCATTGGTTCTCAATCGCTGGCTAGGTTTCCCCCTGTTCCTCCTTATGATTTACCTTATGTTTGCCGTGGCGGTAAATCTCGGCGCCGTGTTTATCGATTTTTTCGACATCCTATTCGCCGCAGTACTTATTGATGGCAGTCGATGGTTGCTTGACTCACTCGGCGCCCCTGCGATGCTAAGCACCTTAATCGCCGACGGTTTAGGCGGGGGTATAACACTTGTCGCCACCTTCATCCCTGTCATTGGTTTTCTCTACCTTTGCCTCTCATTCTTGGAGGACTCAGGCTATCTTGCGAGGGCCGCTTTCGTTGTCGACAGGCTAATGGCAAGCATCGGCCTGCCCGGAACCGCGTTTGTTCCCCTTATTGTTGGATTCGGCTGCAATGTACCTGCGGTAATGGCGGCGCGGACCCTGTCGCGGGATAGCGATCGACTGATGACTATTGCAATGGCGCCCTTTATGAGCTGCGGCGCTAGGCTTACTGTTTACGCGCTCTTTGCTGCAGCCTTTTTCCCAAGCAATGGCCAAAACATTGTCTTCGGCCTTTACTTACTGGGCATCGGTCTTGCTGTTTTCACCGGCTGGGTGTTCAGACGCCAACTCTTCTCAGATGAGATCAGCCCCTCTTTTCAAGAGATGCCGGCCTACCATCTGCCGATCGCCCGCAACATCATGATCACGACCTGGTTTAGGCTGCGCGGTTTTATCGTGCGCGCGGGTAAGACTATCGTCGCCGTGGTCGTTGCCCTCAGCTTTCTAAACTCGATAGGGAGCGACTTTAGCTTCGGCAACGAGGACAGCGAACGCTCTCTATTGAGTGTGATCGGCAAGTCGATAACTCCGGTCTTCACGCCTATGGGTATTGGCGAGGACAACTGGCCCGCGACGGTCGGCCTTTTCACAGGCATGTTTGCAAAAGAAGCAATCGTCGGCACCCTGGATGCCCTTAATAGCCCTGAGGGGCCTAGCCCTGCTTATTCGGCACCAGACTTGGGCGCCGCGCTGCAAGAGGCGGTAGCGTCAATCGGCAGCGAGCTTTTCGCATTGGGTGAGACATTCGCCGATCCACTTGGTATTTCTATAGGCGACGTCAGCGACCGCGACTCGGTCGCCCAAGCGCAGGAGGTCAAAACGGAGACTCTCAATAATATGGCGCAGTTATTTCCTAGCGCGTTTGCAGCCTTCTGTTATTTAGTCTTCGTTCTCCTCTATGCGCCTTGTGTCGCAGTATTGGGCGCCGTGGCGAAAGAAGCCGGCTGGCCCTATATGCTGCTTATTTTCAGTTGGAGCACCGGCCTTGCCTATGCCGTAGCAACGACCACCTATCAGATTGGCACTTTTGCCGCCCATCCTCAATTCTCAGGTGTGTGGATACTTGCTATGACGCTGGCGCTTGGGTTATTCATCAAGCAACTAAAAAGACTCGGCTCGCGCACACTCCCACCTGGTCTGATCCCAGTAAAACAGCTTTAGCGTCATGAGCCGGAACCCTTGTGACTTCCGTCAACACTATGAATAATGACAGCAGTTGGAGTAATGGGAGTTATGGGAGTTATGGGAGTTATGGGAGCTACGTGAAGCAATCTCCAAAGAGCATTCCAACAGACCCACTACGGCATTTGGCTAGCCACTGGCTGTGGCCCCTCGGCGCATTGATCTGTGCTCTAAAAGCGCTATTCGCATTCCGACTAGAGCTCTACAGCGACGAAATATTCTACTGGTTCGAATCGACTCGTCCCGCACTTGCTTACAGCGACCTTCCTTTCATGAGCTCGTTATTGGCTGGTCTGGGCACTGCGGTCTTGGGCGATACGCCTTTCGCCGTGCGTCTGCCCTTCTTCCTGTTAGGCTGCAGCCTTCCTGCTGTTCTCTACTGGACGGCCTTGCCTCTAGTCGGCAAGGCCGAGGCGCGGGAAGCAGCACTCCTGTGTCTTTGCCTCCCGCTCGCTAGTTCGCTGGGTCTTCTCGCCGTCCCTGACGTTCCCCTAGTCTTTTTAGGGCTGCTAGCAATCGGGTTTTTCATCCGCGCAAGAGCAACCGATTCGCTCACACACTGGCTTGCGACAGGAGTCGTAGTTGCCCTCGGGCTCTCAACGCATTACCGATTTAGCCTTTTCCCCGCAGGCGCTGTGTTATTACTCCTGAGGGATTCTTCGTCGCGACAATTATGGCGTAATCCCCGGACCTTAATCGCTTTCGTCATTGCAGCGACTGGCCTCGTACCGGTCATTTTATTCAACGCGAGCCATCAGATGGGCAGCCTCGCTTTCTACCTAGTCGACCGCCATCCTTGGGAGTTTCGTCCTGCGGGCTTGCTACACTTATTCGAGCAAGCGCTGCTATCGACACCACTTCTGTACGGATTGCTGCTAGCTACCGGCCTCGGATTATTTCGAAGTGCCGAACCTAATGCAAGACTTGTTGCCCTTATTGCCGCGCTGCATATAGTTCTCTACGCCGCGCTGGCGCCGTTTAGTGACCCAACCAGCACAACCCTTCACTGGCCCCTCGCTGGATATATACCGCTTCTAATCTATGCGCCAGCTGCGCTTCGCAGGCTCACGTCGTCTTTCGCGATAGGCCGCAGGGCCACCGCACTACTTTTCGGCATAGGCTATCTGGGCAGCTTAATTGCGCTTATCGGAGTGGGATCGCAGTCGCTGCACACGCAGCTGCAACCGATTGTAGGGACTGATGTGCTGTCAGCAAAAATGGCTGGCTGGGCACCGTTTGCCGTTGAAACTAGGCTTGTCGTCGCGGCTCATTTTGAAGAGCCGCCACTCATCGTGACAGACAATTACTATACCGCGGCGCAACTCGCGTTCGCCAAACTCGTAGACCCCAACTCAATTTACACGCTCGACACTGAAAAAGCGGTCCGCGACGGCCGCGCGCTTCAGCTTTCGCTCTGGGGCATGAATACGGAAGCGCTGATCGACAATAAAGACTCGCCAGCCCTGCTAATCACAGAGGACAGCACCCTAAACTTTGGGCAGAAAAAAGCGCTGCTCCAGCAAGCCTGCGCCGTATCCGAAGGACTCAAATTCTTGCAGCAGAACGACCTTGTAGGGGGCGCCAAACGATTTTCGTTTTACGCAATCCACATAGCCGAGCCCGCTCAACCTATCGAGTGCTCGATTCCAGCGCGGGGATGGATTGATTCACCGGCTGCCGGCGAGCGCGTAGCAGAGAACTTTACAGTCAGCGGCTGGGCTTTTGCGGAAGGTAACAAAGTCAAACTAATTCGTGTGTTAATCGACGGAGTGTCTATGCCCTATTTGGGCTCAAGAACCGAGCGCGAAGATCTGGACATCGTCGAAGGGGCGCTGCTGGATTCTCAGTTTCCGCATTTGGGTTATCGCTACAAAATAGAGACAGGTGATTTGAGTCCCGGCGCGCATACCCTACAACTCGAACTAGTGAGTGATAGTGGCGAGGTGACAAACAGTCTAATCACCGAATTCTATTTTAGCCCCATTCCTAGGCCTAATTAGTCGTTAAAACGGGCTAAGCACCTCTACCGCAATACGCCACTCACCTTCTTGATTGAACCGCCAAAGGCGCATGTAGCTCGTCTTAAAGCCCGCCTCAGCTGCACTGCTATCAGTTTCCATAGTCCCGTACGTGTAACCCATCTCCTGAGAGGACGACAAATACGCGCCGAGATTACTCAGATTAACAGGGTTTGTCGTAGCTAACTGATTGTCGAGGAATGCACCGTAAACCGAGCTCGCCGCCTCCGCACCAACCGCAGGCCCCATGCCAGGCAGATAAACGCGTGTATTTTCAAGGCCATAACGCAGCAATGCGCGCTGGCCTCCTCTGAAGTTAATCGAACGACCAAACAGTTCATCTGCATCGACGAGTGACTGTAGCGTATTTCCCGCTACGCTTACGCTTGCAGGAATTGCTGTCTCGGCAATCACGGGCAGCGTGTCAGCATAGCTGGGCTCTACATCGAGACTCAGAAAACCAGGAATACCAACAACAATGTCTGCCATTAACTCCCAGCCGGCACTGGAGGATCGCCACATAGAAATGAGATGACCGTAAGAGTCGCTGCCAGACTCGTTGAATATTGTCAGTGGACCTGCCGACAAACCAACATCGCCAGCATTCGACACATCGACATAGTGCGCCTTCCAATCAATTTCACTCGCGGCTTCGGCGAAGCTCGAAGACGAGTACAGTGTCAACGCATCAACGGGCCCTTCACGAAACACGACGGAATCGGGGGCGAGGAACTCTAGAAATGCAGCGCGCCTGCCTGCTTGCGCGGTAAGCTGAGCAAATCGTTGATCAGCCTCCACTAAGGTTTGCCACTGCTCTATCTGAGCTCTCTCTTCGGGGCCGCCAGCGCCCTGTGCGAGTAATAACGCTGACAGCGCCGTGAGCGCCAACCCGCCGGCCCCGCGAACGAGGAGCGCGCCTAAATTAATTGATATTTCCATGCGACATCCTTTTTATCGCCCCAACGTCGGAGCAACATTCCGGTCATGATACACAGTTCTTTAGGTCGAATCGAAGTGCCTAAGAATCTCAGTAACAAT
>OJGW01000874.1_pt1 | contig 9734 bp, 9 predicted proteins | sample 1594511 | NCBI WGS metagenome assembly OJGW01 (sample SAMN05416844, study PRJEB24817) | seawater metagenome | isolation source: Sea water | place: Canada:Atlantic | collected 2013-07
GATTTTCGCTTTTTAAACTAAATGAAATAACGTATCGGTCCTTTAAAGCCAGAAGCAATGGAACGGTCAAAATACCGTTCTTATATAAACCTGTAGAACTGATATTCGGGGGTTCAGGTGAGATCACTGATTCGACTTTAAACACAAGATCTGTAGCGTCGATGAGGTTCAATATAAACTTGTGATAAACCTCTCCAACTCTAACTGCCGTAACGGTTAATTCTTGATTGGCGTCATCAAAGGAAGCGCGATCAGAACTAGAGACTGGGTTGATAATAAAAGTGTCCAGCACTACTACTCTGATTGGAATAGTCTCGCTAATTGTTGCCAACGTGTTGATTGACATCCGCTCCTCGCGGTAGCGCGAATCGAAATACATCAGGCAACTTATCCGCGTGCTTTTCGCGTCCAATATCAAAGTGCAGTGTAGCATATTGCTTCATTCGGCATTCAAGTGAGTCGGCATATTATCGATAATAAGCAGCTTTTACTAACGAGAGACAGAAGCTAATTTTGATGAAAGAATCGAGTGGGCTTGCATTTAACAATTGCATGCTGTGCGCGACGAAAAATTTTTTGGTTGAGTGCAGAGGAAATTCAATCAATCGCGCCAGCACATGCATAACTCACTGGATATATTCTAGTCAGGTTCGCTATTTTTATTAGAGATAAGTTTAATGTACACTCGAAAGTAAATTTTATTTGACTAACTAGAGATTACCCCAATGTCATACTACCAAAGCGGCGAACTCGCTGAGTATTCCAGCGGCACCGATTTATATGACAGATCCCTAACTGTTCACGGAATTAAAATTGTCGCAGGCGCAGAAGTAAGTGGTAACAACGCTGTTCCCGACGCCTGGGTATATAAAACAGCACGAGTAATACAGTTACTTTTAGATCCCAAGGGGCAAGGAATAGACAGAGTTGCGCAAGACAACGTCATAAAAATATTACAGGGAGAAAGCGGCACGTTCCACGCAGGTTTGCCAACTGTTCAAAGGACGCTTTACGGCAGTGGAGACAGCTACGAATCAAACCCATTGCGTACACCGGAGCTGTGGACCGGTTTAGATGCGCACAACGACAGCCATGTTAGTAACGATATGGTTTGGTATAGAAACATCGAATCTCCAGTTCCTCACACCGGTAGAAATGATATTGCTGAAATCATGGAGCATATTCTCCATACAATACACATGCTAGGAATTAAAGGAGCAGTAGAGGGGTCATTACAAGCTCTCGATGAACAGATCAATCAAGCGAAGTCTATAAGGCAATGAATGAAGCAGTCGAGAATGGCGTATTTGATCTAGAGGGATATGGTGGGAGCTTAGAAAGAGACCTTGAGCTTACGGGAGAGGTGATTTTAAAAGAATATCTCTATGTCTTAACGTTTGGAATGTGGGAGTACAGTGAATTTTGGGACGAGGGATCATTAGCACCTGAATGGTCAGATTCAGCGAGGACACCCGAAGGGATTTTAGAGTTGAACCCTCTCGGTCATGCCCTTTTTACGAAGTATCTCGCTCCAGTTATTTCGCAGCCGAGCAAAGAAATTCTGCTAACTATGTTCCAAGATAATGATCAAGGGGATCATGGTTATCTTTCTGATAGTGCCGAGCAAAACGTGATTTCGCTGATCGTAGAAGAGGGAATTGTTGCAGAGTTCGCGCAAACAGTTTCTGACTTAGATGAAGTAATAGTGCGTAATGGTCAGGAAATATTGAGTCATACAATAAATTATGGGAGCGAGACTTATAAATATGAGGATGTCGATCAATTTATTATGGTTTACCTAAGAAATGACGCATTCTCCGCTGAGTACCAAAAAGAAATAGCAGATAGTTTTCCTGATTACAGTACCGTTAGCTATTCTGAAGTGGTTTCAATTGTTGAGCTAAGCGAACTAAGTAACGTGATATTGCAGGTCGCTGGGGCTGATGGGCTCTTTGTAGCTTAGAACCACACGAATCACCCACCCTACGGAACGCCTCCGTTTAATATCCAGCTTCAGGAGACCGCTACAGACATTCGTGCGGCGAATATAGCCCTTCGATTTCGTAGCGGGGTGGGCAGACGGGCTCGCCCTCGGGCTGGATTTTTGCAAAGAAACAATAAGGGGTCTGACCCCTTTTATGACCCCTTTTATGAATTGAAAACAATGGACGCAAGAACCCGGCACCTCCTGACAGCCCCTCCCTTCGCGCTGCTTGTCTCTCTCGCGACACCCAACAGCGTGGCTTTTTTTATTCAGTCGATCGTAAGCATGACCGAGGTCTGGATTATTGGCAGCCTTGGCACCGCGTCGCTTGCCGCGATTGCACTCGCCTTTCCACTGTTAATGCTCATGCAAACCCTGCCAGGCGGCGCTCTTGGCGGTTCGGTCGCGTCGTCCATCGCGCGCGCCCTTGGCGCTGGCAATCATGAGCGGGCTGAACGACTGATTTGGCATGCCCTTGCGATCGCGGCAATTGGCGCAGCTCTCATCATTTTACTCTTTACTTTTTTGGGTGAAGGCTTATTCCGCTTCCTTGGCGGTTCGGACACAGTGCTCGAGCAGGCCACAAGCTATGGACGCATCCTTTGCTCCGGTGGCTTGTTTTTATGGTTAATCGGCGTGCTCACTGCGGTGTTCCGCGGCATGGGCGATATGCGATTCCCTGCACTGATGATGGTAACTAATGCTGTTGTTCAGATTCCCGTGTCTATCTGTCTTGTCGTTGGCGCCTTTGGCTTACCCCAACTTGGCGTCTCAGGCGCGGCGGTGTCTGCTGTTTTAGTGAGCGCGCTAATTAGTTTCATCATGCTTTTACGCCTTGGCTTCGGCAACACACTCATCAAACTTCGACTGCATCCACAACTCTTCTCATCCGACCTCTTCGCAGACATCATGCGTGTCGCAGCGCCTGCCTCTCTCTCACCACTGCTCACGGTGTCGACTATTATCAGCCTCACGGCAATAGTCGGCGGCTTCGGCGAGAGCGCACTTGCAGGATATGGTATTGGCTCACGTATCGAATTTTTGATGATTCCACTTATCTTTGGGCTCGGTGCAGCGATGACGTCATTGGTAGGCATGAGCATTGGCGCTGGCGATCAGGCGCGTGCAGAACGTATAGGATGGATCGGGAGTTTTTCGGCAGCTGCGCTAGCAGGATCGGTAGGACTCATTCTCGCTGTAACGGGCAACCTGTGGATTCCAGTCTTTACGCAAGACCCCGCAATACATGCCGCAGCGTTGAGCTACATACGTATAGTCGGCCCGTGTTTCATCTTTATGGGTCTGGGCTTCTCACTCTATTTTGCTTCACAGGGAGCAGGGGCAATGCTTTGGCCTGTCGCGGCGACTATTACACGAATATTCGTAGCTGTCGGGGGAGCATTGCTGTTGACGCGCACTTTTGACTTTGGATTAGACGGTGTCTATTTTGCTGCGGCTCTCGCGATGGCTTTTTATGGGATAGTGATAGCAACTTCGCTAAAACTCGGCGCTTGGAGGAAATAGCAGGGGTTCTTATTTATACAGCGCACGCGCTGGGACAATTAACAGCGCATCGATTTAGTGCGCGCACCTGACGCGGGTCTCCTTTTCGGGTCGCCCCACCGCACTTCTACTATGCTTGAACCAAAAATCTCTCATAAATATCAATAAAATCAAGACTCTATACATTCGGCAAAAGCTTGGCACGGCCATTGCTTTATCATTTGCACAACTCTAAAAAGCCAAGGTTCCTCACGAGAAAAGATTGGCAGTTCGTTATGACACTAACCTTAAATTTATTTGGAGTATTACAGATGACATTTTCTAAACTCACAACACTAAGCCTCATCTCTGCATCACTTATCGCTCTCTCAGGTAGTGCTTCGGCGAAAGAAGCTTTTACTATTTTTGATGGCTATGTCGGATTCGATTCGCTAAAGACAATGAACGTCGAGAAAGCGATTGTCGAGGTCGGCGAAGTTATTGCTTCACGCCTAGAGGCAGCCGATATGAACAACATCTGCGTCATGCATGCCCTTGCCGACGAGTATCCCAAAGCGCTAGACGCCTGCATGGCTGCAGAGGCACTCGTTGCTAAGGATCGAGCTGTTGCCCGGCAGACACTTACCGACATCAGCAACAATCTGACCATCGTTAGAAGCAGACTTGAGACACCCCACTTCGTCAGCGCGGCTGATTAACACTTTCACTAGAACCAGGGCTCTTCTGAGCCCTGGTAGTCTTTCCGCGCGAAACTGTTAAAGTAGTTTAGACAGCTAAAGCAAAACCCTCGCACCAAGGGAACGCAGCGAAGTCGCTATTGCATACTATATTTATAGTATTTCCCTCGCATCCCCTCGTTGGCGGCTTTACCTGATTACGCAAGTCATGTAATACTGAAAGCAATCTCGCACTAGTGAATCAAACAATGACTATGTCCACCTCGTGCACTTTCGCACTTGCTGCTCCTCTCTCTTTTTGTTTGTCATATCCCTCCGCCGCGCAAGAAAATGCCTTAGAGGCGAACCATGTCGCTGACATCGACATCTGGCTTAACGGTGGCCAATTTACTGACGATCTCACATCAGCTTATATTAAAAATTACCTAACCGAGTCTTCGGTAATAATGACCGGTTGCACCAATTCGCTGTATTACGGACTCGGATACTCCTTGGGCTATTTTGCAGTCGAGGCCTTGAGCGCGATAAAAGGTGTTGAGTCTTCGATGGCCTTGTTGGAACGCCTTGGGCTGGGCCAAGATTTCGAGCTCGCCTTCAAAGATGTTTACGATATCGAGTGGGACGCTGCCGTGCCTATTTTGGCAAGGGTGATAGAAATTACTGCGGCTGATTCACCTCGCTAGTCAGGTAAGCGGCGGAGTTATAGCAAACCCTGTTTTGCTACTCCACTTGCCCGTGTTTATGTTAGGTTACCTCCGTATGTTTTATCAATTTACCAAAAACCATCTTGATACCTAAAATAAGGAGTTAACATGCTTAAACTTTCTAGCGTGCTGGTACTTTCATCGCTTGTCATGCCAGCACTGGCAATGGCTCAAGCCTCAATGTCTGTGGAACAAAAAATCGCAGCGGCACTTAAGGGCGAGCACCGCACGGAAGCCGAGCTTGCGCGCGATGCCGACCGTGACCCGATGGCGGCTTTGCAGTTTATCGGGCTCAGAGATGACATGACAGTGATCGAATTTCTGCCCGCGGCACAGGCCTACTACACCAAAATCCTTGGACCTGTTCTTGTCGACAATGGTCACCTAATGACTGTTGATAACAGCAATACGTTTAGTAGCTGGGGAGACTGGACCGAAGAACCTGAGTTTAAGATGACTCACCCTGTGGTTATCGAAAACAATTACAGCCGCGAAGAGGGTCGCTATGTTCCGGGCGAGATCGAGTTTGGTGTAGCCGAGGCCGATTTATTCTTGCATTTCCGCGAGTATCATAACTTCAACGAAGCGGACAATATGCGCATCAATGCGAAAGTATTCGATACGCTGAAATCTGGCGGTGAGTATGTGGTTGTTGATCACACGCGTCGTCATATGCAGCCCGAAACTGGTGTATTAGGCCGTCGTGAAGATCCAGTCGATGTGATTCTTCAAGTGCAGCGCGCAGGCTTCGTTTTGGATCGAGCTTCGACTATGTTTTTCGAAGAAAGTGATGATCTTTCAAAGGAAGTCGGCCAGATTCCGAACATGACCGACAGGTTCTTCCTAGTATTCAAAAAGCCGTAACGGCGCGTCGTCATTAATGAAAAAAATTGAAGAGCCCGACAGTATTTCGGGCTCTTTTCTTTTTTCCGATTAACGAGTTTATTTTTCCTCTTCGTGCGGCGACTTTCTTAAATTGGTAAGTTCGTAGCCGAGCGACTCTACAACCGAAATCAGCTCTGAATAATCAGCGTCCGAAATTTGCGGCGTGCGCGCCATCACCCACACATAGTCTCGCGCATTGCGCCCAATAATTGTTTGCTCATAGTTATCATCGAGGTAAACGATTCTATAATCGGCCTTAAAGGGCCAGATAAACTGCATCCCCCATACCGCATTGCCGGTGTCTTCAACAACGAATCCTTTGGGATTATATTCCTTGCGCTCTCCGCTAAATTCGCCTTTGTTAAAAGCAAATGTGGTGGCCACCGTGCCGTCTGCATTCAGGCGATAAGTTTCAACTGGATTATAGGCGTCGGTTTCGATAAACGTGGGTATGTTGGCAATCACATACCAGTCGCCCATAAACCGATTGAGGTCGACGGCATCTACTACCGGCATTGGCTCTGCTGTTTTACAGGCACTCACCACCAGTAATAAAAGTGTTGGAACCAGGACTTTGAGTAACCGCATACACTTTCCTCGGGTATTTTCAAACGCTAGTTTGTTGCGAAACTTGGCTAACGCGGGGTACAACTGAATCTGGAGAATTCTAACCCTTATTCGTCTTCGCTACTCAGAAACACGCTGGGATCGCCTTCGCTATCGATATTCGCGTGAACCATTATCGGTCTGCAGCATACTTGGCAGTCTTCGACATATTCCTGCTCATGCACCGAGCAGTCGATTAGCAACTCGATCGGTTCTCCGCAGTACGGACAGGAGCTATAAACTGATTCTAGTGTAAATTTACTCATGACTGAGGGTACGTTCCCGCGCCTAGTTGCGATCTATGCCCTCGCAGTGAGATAGCGACATTCAGGCCGCACGGGCCGCCGAATCTGTTAAGAGGCGAGCCGCCGCGTCTCTCAGGCGTTTGGCCGCAGCTGGATCGAGCTGATGCTCGAAGAGTGTTAAATGCTGAAGGAAGGTTTGCTCGACCGCGCTAGAATCGAATGCTTGCTGCGTTTCGCGAAGATATTCGAGGCCGAAGCGGATGAGAATTATGGCGTTAACCGTGAGATGATCGATTCGGTCCTCGGGCCAGTCTAATAGCCCGACCCGCACCATCTCCGTGAAGAAAGCCCTAAACTGTGCGCGGCTTTTATCGTAGAGACCGGTGATATTGTCCAACACGATCTGGCTGTGGCCGCCGTAGTCGGCCTGATCGCGATAGAGAAACCGGTAGAGCAAAAGCTCGCGCTCGTGAGCCATCATAAGCTCGATATAGCCCTCGATCACATCCGTCTCGCTACTGGGCCTAAGCGCTAGACGCTCGTTCGAGTAACGTACGAATTCTTCAGAGATCGACTCGAGAAGGTCGCGCTTGGTTTTAAAGTGATACCAGAGATTGCCCTCCGAGATGCCAAGCTCCGCCGCGAGCGCAGCGGTGGTCACATTGCCGTAGCCAAACTCATTAAAACGAGCCTGTGCTAGGGCAATTATGCGCTCTCTGGTTTTCATTTTCCCGCCTAGTGTTGTGCCTCTGGCATGTCGACTATCAAGCCATCTAGTTCGTCGGTAAGTGCAATCTGGCAGGAGAGTCTTGATGTGGTCCTCACGTTTTCGGCGAAGTCGAGCATTGACTGCTCCATCTCACCGCGCTCGCCCACTTTGTCAATCCACGCCTCGTTAACGAATACGTGGCAGGTTGCGCACGCGCAGGCGCCGCCGCAGTCGGCATCAATTCCTGGGACATTATTACTCACTGCGGCTTCCATTACGCTGCCGCCCGCGGGGACATCGACTTCGTGCGCCGTTCCATCAAATTCTATAAAGGTAATCTTCGGCACTGATGCCTCCTATTGATAGCTAACTACTGTTAATGATCGCAACACTTACGCAAAGTAAGAGCCCGAGCGCATATGCCTATGATGCAAGGCTATGCGCTTAGCTCAACGTTTATTTGGCGTGAAGAATCACAGGGAGGGAAGTATAACCAAGCACGAAGTTAGAAAGAACCCGCTCAGGCTCGCCCACAACCTCGACACGCTCGAAACGATTGAGTATTTCCTCCCAAAGAATGCGCAGCTGCATCTCGGCAACACGATTACCCATGCAGCGATGTATACCAAAGCCGAATGACACGTGGCGACGAGCATTCTCACGATCGACCTTAAATTTGTCGGCCTCTTCGATGACTTCCTCATCGCGATTTCCAGAGATATACCACATCACCACGCGGTCACCTTTCTTTATATGCTTGCCTTGAAACTCGATATCTTCAAGCGCCGTACGGCGCATATGACCCAGGGGGGTCTGGTAGCGAATAATCTCTGACACCATATTAGGGACGAGCTCGGGGTTTGCCTTTAATTTGTCCCATTGCTCTGGGAAGCGGTTAAGCTGCAGCACACCCCCGGTCATGGAATTACGCGTTGTGTCGTTACCGCCAACGATGAGCAGGATTAGATTGCCCAAAAATTCCATCGGATTATCGAGCATGTCTTTTGTTTCGGGGTCATGCGCGAGCAGCGAAATGAAATCGAATTTGCGTGGCTCATTTTTTCGTTGATTCCAGAGCTGGCCAAAATAGTTGAGGCATTCTTGCAAGACTTTGTTGCGCTCCTCAAATGTCACGTCACTGCGACCCGTTGATGGCGTCGCGGTTGCGACATCGGACCAGTAGGGAAGAAGATGCCGATCCTCAAAAGGGAAGTCGAATAACGTGGCAAGCATTTGCGTTGTCAATTCGATTGACACTCTGTCTACCCAATTGAATTCTTCGCCTACAGGAAGCTCATCAAGAATAGTACAGACGCGCTGACGGATGAGTCCTTCTAGATCGGCCAGCTGCGTTGGTGCAACTGCAGGCTGCGCAGCTCGACGCTGCACATCATGAATGGGGGGGTCTTGTGCGATAAACATTGGCGAATAAAATTCATCAGGACCGTCACCGACAACTATATTTTTATACGACGAAAAGACTTTATGATTGGAGTCGATCGCCACAATATCGTTGTATTTCGTAATCGACCAGTACGCGCCAAATTCGCTATCTGCGGTGTAGTGAACTGGGTCTTCTTTACGAAGCCGGCGAAAGTACTCTTCGTGTACGTTCTCTTTAAAGAGTATCGCCTGCGCAGGATCAAGCGATTCAAGCGGAAGACTCCATGGGTCGCGCCACGCTTCGGAATTGTGAGCATTGCCGAGAGGTTTTTGGTTAGTTGCTGCTTGGGACATAAGCCTTCCTCATTTATCGTTTATTCCGAACGCTAGTTATGCACTTCATTTTGTAGCACACCCTTGATTAGGTTATAAACCCTAATTAAGAATAAATGCAAGGACGAAAAAGTACGCCAGATCAATTGTTTCACTCAAACATCCAGAAAAATTCGGAATGAAGATTCTAATCACGGCTAGGGGCCTTTCCCAAGCGTAAAGAAGGAGAAGAAATAATTGGATTATTGTGAACATCTCAGGTAACGTGACCGAACAGTCAAAATATGCTATTCGAGGCAATTTGTATGCAATCGATTTCAGATTCTGACGATTTTTTGAGTATTAACGTTACAGATAGTTACCGATAGTGACGCTGCGCTCTGCAGATTATTGGTAGTAACGCCGACTAAGCCATGGAATAAACCTGCAAAATAGCAGAGTAGGCAATGGTAGGTGTAATTTTGCTGTATACCCTCTCCTCAGACTAGATGAGTGGCAGTTATCTGCTTTTCAGTCTTCTAGTCATTCCTTGCCGATGTCGGACACTCACTACGCCAAGCTTTTATTGCCTTTCAGAAACAGACGGCGATAGGAAGACCTTTGCTTAGTGAGGATCAGATCGTCCTAACTAGGACAAATAATTACAATAACGAGGGGATGAACATGCACTGTCTCTTATACACATCTGACGCTGCCGACGATCTA
>OJGW01000882.1_pt1 | contig 9719 bp, 9 predicted proteins | sample 1594511 | NCBI WGS metagenome assembly OJGW01 (sample SAMN05416844, study PRJEB24817) | seawater metagenome | isolation source: Sea water | place: Canada:Atlantic | collected 2013-07
TCGTTAATAGCCTCTGCCTTATCCAATGCTTTTACAATGGTATTCCATTGAGGCTTGTGTGGGTTTGAATATCTATCTTCTAATTCACTAGTTAAATGAAGTGTTAGATAATCAAATACATTAGCTACATTAAAGAATGTATGATTGTCTTCATCTATTTTATCAAAGAAAACTTGACTGTTAGCCAAAAAAGAGAACAAAGACCTTTCGTTTTGACCATACTTTTGCAAAGCTTGAGCCAGAATATTTGCTGAGAGAATATCAAAAGGGTAAAGTTTATTGGCTAAATCGTAATTCAGGGTTTCTGAATTGCTAACCAGCTTGCTTTCGTTTATTTTATCGAATAAATTATCAAAACCAATATTCTTTGGTTTTTCAATTTTCAAACCCTCTATTCTTTCTGAAGCTAAATAAAGTAGTTGCTCAATGGGCTCATCAAACGAAATGTCAATTAATCGTCCTTTTACTTTATCCCATTCGTTCTTTTGATTTCGAGATAGGTCAATGGCGTAAGAACCAAAATTTTGATGCAACGTTGTGATCAAAATAATATTCCTATTGGAATCGTTTACCAACTCCGCCAATTGCTGTATGAAGTATAATTCGCTATCTGGATTGTGTTTGGCTGCATATTCAAGAAATTTACCGAACTCATCAATTAGGATAACCAATATTTCGCCCTTATCTTTAAGTGATGCAGCACGCTTGCCTATTGTTTCAATAAGACTGGAATTCGCTGTGTCTTCCTTAACTTTAAAGGATTTCTTTAGTACTGTTGTCAAGGGTGCGGCTTCCCCAATAATTTTTAAGAATGAAAACTTCTCAAACCCTTTAAACTGGCCATTAAGATTAGCAAAATAAGGTTTTCTGTCATTAAGGTTTTTTTCGAAAGCCCAAAGGAAACTGGACTTCCCAGTACCATAAGAGCCAATTATATTAAAGGAATGGTGTCCCTGTTGAAATCCAGAAACTATTCTTTCAAAAACATTTTTTGCATTGGGTGTAACTACGTAATGGATGTCGTTTACGGCATCGCGCTCAATATTTGTGGATGTTGTAAACTTATACATTATAGTAACGTTCTAATATGTCCCACTTGTTAGGGATATTTTTAATTTGTATTTCTTTTCTTCCGGCATCCTTCTTATAAACAACATCTTTAAAAGCTTCCGATATTTCCTGAATTTTAAGTTCGGTACCTTCGGTAGAGCAAGCAAACACATCACCTATCTTATTTTGTATATCATCAAAACTTATAGACGCAAGCTCTGGGAATTTATCTAAGATTAGGAAGTAAAATATTTCTTTGGGTATCTCAGGTCTCTCACTTACTTTCAATTGAAAAACTGAACCTTCCTCGGTATCGGTAACTTTAGTAATAAGATTGAGGTCGATGAAGATGGACGATAAATCGTCTTCCATATCCTTAATGTTCTTATCGGCTATATAGTATGTTTTTATAAATACCTTGATGTCGTTTTTCAAAGAGTTTTCAGCTATCGAGGTTTCATTGTTAGTGGCTGTCCTTAACAAATACCTAAGCAGCTGTTGGGTTGTAAATTGTGAATTAACCCTACTTTTTCTGAATTCCTTAAAAACTAAAGGGTAAATAGAGGCTAGGTTTGTGTCTAACAGTTTATAGTGTAATAACCACAAAGTACCTTCATACTCTAAAAAAGGGTCGTAACCTGTATTACTATTAAAGATTTTATTGGCAAACGCAGTGGCTTGGTCTTCTCGGTCATTTATGCCGAAAGCCTTTAACCAGAAATTAATGGACATCACCATATTTTTTCCAACACCTAAAGCTGTTACCGCATCAGGGTTTTTGAAAGACTGTCCTTTGGAAAGATAATCGTATCCCTTCTTCAACCAAAAATGGCGACAGTGAAATGTTTCGTGTCCTGTAAACGTTAGTTTATTCATTTATTTTTGATTCGCCGTTTTTATTTTTTAAATAGTTCAATTTGTCTTTACATTCAACTAAAATACGCTCTGGATTTTCTTCCTCTAAAAGGGTAAACACAACCTTGTCGGTTAAGTATTTTTTTTCCAATTCAGAAACAGCAACATTATAGAATGAGGCGAAGTCTGACAGAAGTTCTCTTTTGGGAAGCCTCTCATTTCTCTCATATTTACCAAGTGTTGACTGGTCTATATCTAGTGCCGCTGCAACTTTTCTTATAGGCAGATTTTGCAATTCTCTTAGTGTTCTGAGATATTCACCCAATGTTTCCATCGTTGTTGAATTTTATTTTAGAGACAAAATTTGTCCTTACAAAAATAGGATTATTTAAGCCATTAACAACTTTTGGGATGGGATATAATGACTTTATTTTTGGGCTATGATATTAGGGTAGGAAATCACTTGGTGTTAATCGCCAATTCCCTGCATCATAGCTTCCATACCACCAAAGTTTAATATAAAGGTTGAGTAGTAGTGGTCAAACAAATCCTTTAGGTATTGGCCTAAATCCACGTGTTCCAATTCATTTTTGCCCTCTACTTTTTGCCTAATCTCATAGCCTCTATTTTTACTGATTGTATAAAGAAACAAGGTGTGAAAATATACCGAGGTGTAATATTTGCGGTTAGCTAATTCTAATTGTTCTTGGTTGATGTTCTTTTCCTTGGATTTGAAATTTTTCAGTACGGTACTGTCCATATTGATAAAAATGCGATTTAATAAGTCGCCTTCAGCATCCGGAATCATAACAGTAGAATAATCTACATCGAGGCTCGTGGCTTCTTCAACCGCTTCCCAAGTTACGTCCGTATCAGAATTCTCATCTGTGCTCTTGTACATAAAGACCAGCTTTGGCAATCCCAACAAATCATTATCGCTTTCTTTTTTCGGTGATTCGCTTTTTGGCTTGTTGTTGTCGGCAATTTTTACCCAAAATAATTCCTCTATATTGCCATTTGGTGATGAGAGGCTTGCTTTCATTTGAATGCTGTCGCCAATTTTCAATTCGTCTTTAGGGTTAAGGGAAATTTTTATTTTTCCTTTGTTTGGGCTACTTTTTACTACGTTAAAAACTTCATCAATTTCTTTAGGTTCACCAGGTTTATTTCCACCATCAGAATCATTAGGTTTTATGTTGAGTACACTAACCCTTAAATCCCCAGGTTCATCAATTCTATCAAAATAATCATTGGCTACATCTGTAGAAAAACGAATCGATTTTTCACCATTAAGTGGTATTGAAGCAACTTCTTTTTTATCCTTACTGTTAGTATCGATTCGAAAAAATGATGGAAACCTCTTAGGCTCAAAAGTTGTGGGTTCTTTTTCATTTGAAGTTCGATTCTTCCTTCCCTCAGTTTTCTTTTCTTTTTTAATATCAAGCTTGAATGTTTGGTTCAGCAATTTTGCCAACTCAGAATCAAGTGGCAGATTTTTGGTAAAACTTTTGAGTAATTCGCTTGTATTTGAAGACGTATCAATATCTACAGCTTGTTTTCTGCGTTTTTCTATTTCTGCCAACCTTCCATCTTTTGAGCTCAATTTTTTTGCCAGATAACTTCTCAGAAATTGAGTTTCATCGCCGTCCTTGAGCCTGTCCCTGGAAGCCATAAACAGTTCCTTCCGAAAGTTATATTTCATCTCGGTACAGTCCACGTGAATCAATAAATGACTTTTCAATAGATTTAGCTTTAACGAACGCGTAATAAATTCAGAGGTGTAATGCCCGTGGGTTTGTCCATTAAGTGAGAACATCACCGCCATTGAATTTTTAAAGTATCTATCCTGTATGATTTTTTTGGTCTTCTTGAGGTCATAATCCTTTACCTTGGTTTTGAACACGTAGCAGGATACTTTCATTTTTCCGAAGACATCATCCGAGAAATTCTCTGAAAAGCTTTCGGCTAAATATTCGGATTCCTCAGCTGCTAAACGCCTCTTTAAACCGAATAAATCATTTTCCAGAACTTTATTATTTGGATAGCGCTCAGCGGTATCGACTGTTAAAATTGGTAATGCGGGTTGAAATAGAAACTCATTAATACTCTGGTTCAAGTCTTGGGCAAACCCGGAATAGCCCTTGGGAAACTGATATGAATAGAGTTTTAATATGGTGCCTGTTTCAAATTGACGATTGTTTAGACCAAGGTCTAGTTTTGAAGCTGTGAACGAAGGGATTTTTTCATTAATTAGTAAGTACTCATACCACGTTTCTTTTGCTTGGTCAGATTCTTTTTTAGGATGCTCACGTACCAGGGTAAATCCAAAATTACCATCATTTGTGTACCTTTTAGAAGCAATAAGTTGGTATCGCTTTTTTCCGCAGAATACAATGGCACCACTTCCACCCATATTGTATTTACCCTGTACAAAATGAATATCGTTCTTATTACCACGAAGTAGCGAGAGAAAGGTGTCCTCAAACTTTTCGGGATGCTGCCCTTCGCCGTTATCATAAACTACTACAGATGTTGGATATTGGCTTTTCTGGTTCCTTGGTCCTTTACCGTCAGCAATAATTTGAATATTCTCGGCTTGTTCTTTGCGAAATGAAGATAAATCCCAATTATTTTCTGGATAAAATTTTTGAATGGCTTCGTCCATAGATTTAGGTGTAGTGTCAGATTTTGGGTCAATTCCCGAAAGAATGCATTCTTTTGTTAGTAAAGCATCAATGGCATTAGTGACTTTTTCTATTAACGCGGCAATAGGACTTGATTGTTGATTTTTTACCACACCATAATTACTGAAATTTCCACCCAATGGTTTCCAGTTTGAGTCATCAAATGTTGTAGGATAAAGGTCTATTATGTTTAATAAATCTTCTTCATCTTTAGTATTATACAATTTAAAAAAGAGTTCTTGATTATCAATTTTTGATGAAGGTCGTGTGAATAGGTCTGCCATAGATTTAAAAGAAATGTTATAGCCTCTAATATAGCAAAATCGAATGCTCACGAAAACAGTTTTCAGTTATTTTTAAAGTAGGCTAATGAGGCACTGGACCCTGTTTTTCCATAAAATTCACTTCCGCTTATCTCTAGCCTTAGTTTCAAAAGCAATGAGATTAAACAATTCTCGCATTCTGCTACGTACACGATTACCATAACGCTCTTCCAGCTCTTCAGCATTTAGGTTTGTAGTGGCGTGTGTTTTAATTTTATATTTGGTATCCAGATAAAGTTCATAGCGAGAGAGTAGTACTTCACCCATTACATTTAAATCCTTGCCGTAAAACCGACCGGCAGGTTCTATACCTAAATCATCAAAACAGTAGAATTTGGTATTGCCATATTCTTCGACCGTTTTAAAGCCCAAATGGTTAAAGCTGAACGTCACGTTTCTACAGGGAATCATTTCATAGGGTCGTTGCATTGGGACGATATGTCGTAATAATTTCATCAAGCTGGTCTTACCACAACCAACAGGGCCTGAAAGCAGGATGCCTTTTTCGATGTCAATTCCGTAGGTTTCACAATTCTCTTTATCCTTAATGAAGTAAGAACATAGCTTCAGTAGTATACTTTTATCTTCATCGTAAATCTTAAAATTTTTACCAAATAACAATTTGCCCTTGGCGTTCAAATAAATTAGGATTTTTGGAAAGTCATACATCACGCTTTTTCCATCAAACTTGCCCAGTGAATATTCTACGCCACCTTCAATAATTTTAGAGGGGTTGTCCATAATCTTTGTTTTTAGTGGTCCGCAAGTTGTCCTTGATTTGGGATGCCTGTTTTTTGTTTGGTCTGTTTTCTTCTTCGAAAAGCTCAGTTCTATCCATCCAATTTGTGGCCAATGAGCGCCAATCTCGTATTGGCTTTCCATCACTTGTTTTCCATTCCCGATCTGCATAGTGCTCATAGAATTTTTTTGCTTCATCAGCATCAAAACCTTTTTCTTCAAAAAATAAAATAACGGACTGCCTGCCATTTGGCTGTTTTATATTGTTTTCTTGTTTGGTATTGTTTATATTAGATACCAATGCTTGTCCACCTATGGGATGGTTTTGGTACACAACTTGTCCGTTTTTGGGATGGTGGTGTCCCTCTAGTGGTACACCTCTGGGATAGTACTGTTCTGCAAGCAGTTCTAATTCGGGATGGTACTGTCCCATAACTGGTTCGCTACTTGTACCAATTATGGACATCTTGATTTTACTACCTTTGTAAGGATTGTTGGAAGGATAATAGGACAGATATTGCCAAGTATCTAAATCCACAATGCATCTATGGTAAGTAGATTTTGAACCGATTTTAGCACAGCGCATTAGTTCCCTACGGTTCACGTAGAATTCATCCATAAAACGGCAACTGTTCCATTCTTGGAACAGTGCCATATACAAACTGATATGGGTGGGATTTAGGCGGTCATCAAAATAGAACTTCTCAAAAGCCGCGTTAAGTAGCTTTATATAGTTCATACCCTAAGAGCTAAGACCGTGTTGTACACGATTGGCAGTCATCACATTTTGGATTTCTTCAGCGTCGTAGTAGATGATGCCACCAACCTTGGTATATGGTAGTGTTCCGTTGATACGAAGGTTTTGTAATGTGCCTGGACTTACCTGAAGCACATCCATAACCTCAGAAGATTTTAGATATTTTTTGAGCTTCCCAGTAGCTTGTTTGGATAATAATTTTTTAATGTCATCGAGCAATTCCATTTTGAATTCCCGAAGGTCGTCTGTGGTAATAATACTTGTCGGCATAATAGAACGGTTTTAATAGAAAGGGACTATCTGGGTTCATACTTTTAATTGATAGCCCCTGACCTGATTTAGCTCACGCACTAAAATATTTTAATAAATAAGTGTTCGTGAATCTGTCGATTTGACTTTCATTCTACAAATTTGAATAGATTTATTGAATTTTATTCCCAAGTCGCACCCAAGTTGGGTGATTTTATATGCTCATTTTCAATGGTTTAAATTGGTTTGATTTAGAGGTCGTTCTTTAAATCATCTATGTCAAATGATGATAACTAAAATTAATTTTATTTTTTCCCAAGTCATACCCAAGTTGGGTAAAAATTTAACATTCTCTACGAAAGAAGATTACCCGTCCGTTTCTTCCATTCGCCTTAACAATGTTGCTTTTAGTCTATCTATAAATTTTGTTTGGTCAATTTTCCGTTCTCTTATTTCAAGAAAGGTTCTATATACGTTTCCAAGATTAAGGTCGAAAATCTCTTCACAAGCTGATGCCATTTCTTTAATTCCAGCTGTACCACTTTTAATTGCACCAGATGCTTGTAGGGCATAAATCAATTCAATCAAATCTGTTTTTGAAGCTGTCCAGCCTAATCGTTCACCGTTTGATAAAGTATTTAGTTTGTTTGGTATGCCATAGGATAAGCCTCTCAAATTATGCAATTCTTCAACATAATGACTTATAAGCAGGTCATAGGCCATAATTTTAGCAATTGCATTATCGTGGCTTGTTGAAAATTCCGCATCTGTATAAAAATGAGAGGTATTAGAAACCAAACTTATTTTGTCGTTTCCTCTTAGAAAATAAAATTCATCCAAAAGCTCAGAGTCCTCTCTATAGTATTTTATAAAATCGATATTGCGTCTATTGCTTTCTTGTAAACTATTTATCTCTGAATCAATAAATTCCTGTTGAGATTTTATGGTTCCCGCAGGTCTATTTATTAAGAAGTTATATAGTTTCACATAAAATTTCAATCTACTATAAACATAGGGTTTGTGTTTTTTAAAAAAGATTATTTCGTTTTTTTGATTGATGAATTCATTTTCCCTGACACATACACGTAATTTCTGCAAGTATTTTCTTGAAATCGAAATTCCTTTTTCTACATTGTTAAAATCGCTAAGATTAGATTCTTCAATTGTTTGTATTTCTTCTTTATATTTATTTAAAATCTTATTTACTTTTTTTCTCAATTTTTTAATGGTTTTAATTAATTATCAAACCCATCTCAAAATTATAATTCGGGATTAAAAATCAATAGATTATACAATCATCTCTCTCAATACTTTTACTGTTTCACGCTAGACCAACATCCAATGCCATCATTATAATGAAACCGCCTATAAAACCCATTGTAGCAATATCAGTATAGTTATCCCGTTGTGTTTCTGGAATTACCTCTTCAACTACCACAAAAATCATTGCACCCGCAGCAAAAGAGAGAGCATAAGGCAAAATGGGCTGAAAGGTTGAAACTGCCCAGGCCCCTATAACAGCAGCAAATGGTTCTACAATGGCAGAAGCTTGCCCAAACATAAAGCTTTTTCGTCGGCTTAATCCCTGTCTTCTTAATGGCATAGCAACAGCAAAGCCTTCAGGAAAATTTTGCAGGCCTATACCTAATGCTAAAGCTACTGCACCCCCAATACTTGCACCTTCAAACCCAGCAGAGACCCCGCCAAACAGTACACCAATTGCTAGGCCCTCAGGTATATTATGCATCGTTATTGCTAATGTTAAAAGCGTAGTTCTGCGCCAAGATGTTTGTAAACCTTCTTTTTCACTTTCTTTAAAATTGATGTGCAAATGAGGAAGAATTTTATCTAATCCAAAAATAAAAAGTGAACCTAAAAAGAATCCAATTGCTGAAGGCCATACCTTAACAAACCCTTCTCCGGGACTCATTTCAATTCCTGGTGCCAACAAGCTCCAAAAACTTGCGGCTACCATTACACCTCCAGTAAATCCTAACATTCCATCCAAAATTGCACGATTCATACCTTTAAATAAAAAAACCAGCGAAGCACCAGCCGCGGTTAATCCCCACGTGAATAAGGTTGCATAGAGTGCTGCTACAATGGGGTTGATAGATTCAAAATAATCTATTATATATTCCATTTAATGTTTGATATTAATGTATAGGTTATACGCAATTTGATGTGATATATGAAAACTTTTGCCCGAAATGGAAATGTCCATTGATTTGTCGAATTCTTCTTTGCTCAATACTTTAATTGTACTACCCAAGGCAATTTTATATTTGTCCAAAAACCTGAAAAAAGCTGTTGAAGAATCTCCTAAACCAACACAAACCCCAACATTACCAATAGGTAATTCGCTTAAACGTATTTTTTCTTGTTTTTCATACGAACCATCCTTTTTGGGTATGGTGTCGCCGTGGGGGTCAACTTTTGGAAAACCTAGAAATTCATCAAGCTTATCAATTAATTTTTCGCTATTTATATGTTCTAATTGTTCTGCAATTTCGTGAACCTCGTCCCAATTAAATTTGAGCTTTTCAACCATAAATGTTTCCCACAATCTATGTTTTCTCACAATCTGAAGTGCTCTTTTTTTCCCTTTCGTTGTTAAAAAAGTTCCTTTATATTTTTTGTGATTGACCAAACCTTTCTTTGATAACTTCTTAATCATATCAGTTACAGAGGACGGCCTTGTGTTCATCCGCTTTGCAATTTCATTTGTCGATGCGATTTTAATTCCCTCTTCGCTTAAATGAAAAATAGCTTTTATATGGTTCTCTTCCGAGTTGGTCATTTTAATAGTTATTTTAAGCCATTTATTTTAAATCAATTAACAATTAAACTATGTATAATGCGAAACTTAACCCATTGATATTTAGATATAGATTATGTTTTATTTAATGATGATGGTTGATAAGAACAAGAAAGTAAAAAAGAATGGCAGCGGCAAATACAGCGATTAAAGCAAAAATTCCTATAATTTTCTCTTTTTTACTAATATTGCTTTTAGATTTCTTTTCTTTCTTCTTTCTTCTTTCTCTTCTATTAATGGACATA
>OJGW01000888.1_pt1 | contig 9687 bp, 7 predicted proteins | sample 1594511 | NCBI WGS metagenome assembly OJGW01 (sample SAMN05416844, study PRJEB24817) | seawater metagenome | isolation source: Sea water | place: Canada:Atlantic | collected 2013-07
GGTCTCATCCGGCTTTGGTGACTGGCAGGTGTTTGGCTGTGGCCCTTGGTGCCAAGGCCCGGCATTGATGGAGAAACTGAACCTCCTCAAACGGTTTGACCTTAAAGGCATGGGCCACAATAGCGCTGATTACATCCATGCGCAGGTTGAGGCGACCAAGCTCGTCATGGCTGATCGTGACGCCTATTTCGGTGATCCACGCTATATCGACGTTCCCATCGAAACGCTGCTGTCTGAGGAATACGCTGACGCCCAGATGGCCCGCATCAAAATGGGTGAGGCGTTTCCAGAAATGCCGCCTCCAGGCGATGCATCCGGCAATCCGTGGCGTGGTGCGAATGTGCCAAGCCCGGTCACGGACAATCCGCATCCAGGCGGCGCGCTTGATACGACGTATCTCTGTGTCGCGGATAGCAAAGGCAATGTGTTCTCAGCCACTCCATCTGACGGGTCTTACAATGGCGCTGTGGTGCCTGGGACGGGCATGAACGTCAGCCCGCGCGGAGTTCAGTCCTGGACCGACCCATCGCATCCTTCATCCATTGCGCCCGGTAAACGTCCGCGCCTTACGCCGAACCCAGCAATTGCCGTGCGTGGCAACGGCAAGGCGTTCCTGCCGTTCGGAACGCCCGGCGGTGATGTGCAGACCCAGGCAATGGCGCAAACCTTCGCCAACGTCGCCGTCTTCGGCATGGGACCGCAGGAGGCTGTCGAGGCGCCGCGTTTCGCCAGCTATTCCTTCCCATCCAGCTTTGAGCCACATGACTATCATCCGGGGCTACTGCGCCTTGAGGGCAAGGTGGATAAGGCCGCTGGTGATGATTTAGCCGGGCGTGGCCATAGGATTGACTGGTGGCCGGACCGGACATGGCTCGCAGGCTCAATCTGCATGATCCTGGATGACCGGGAGACAGGCATGAAGGCCGCAGGCGCTGATCCGCGCCGTGTCGCATATGCGCTTGGCTGGTAGCGGTTAAGGCTTCTTCTTTGGTGGTGCTGCGGGTCTATCTAAGAACTGGTGCAGCGCCGCCTCTGGCATATCCACTGGCCACTGCGCCGGTTGATCTAGCGCAGTATCTAGCCGCCGTCGGAATTCCGCGCGCCCAATATCCTCAGCCCCAAATTGGTTGAGGTGCGGGTTCGGGAATTGCGAGTCGAGAAGCGTAAACCCGCCATAGGTCAGTCTCGCTGCGAGATGGACGAGGGCGACTTTGCTTGCGTCCGTTGCCCGGCTGAACATGCTTTCGCCGAAGAATGCGCCGCCAAGCGCTAGGCCATACAAGCCGCCGACGAGTTCGCCATCGAGCCAGCATTCAACGGAATGCGCATGGCCCATGCTGTGCAGTTCCCGGAAAACCCGCGCTATTGGCGGATTTATCCAAGTGTCTTCCCGCCCGGCCATAGTGCTCGGGGCGGCACAACCTTCAATCACACAGTCGAAGTTTGTGTCCGTGCGTACGTCAAACGCGCCTTGGCGAACTTTGCGGCGCAGACGTTTTGAGACGTGAAATGTGTCAAGCGGCAATACACCGCGCGAGCGAGGGTCGACCCAATAGATCGCATCCAAATCACTACGTTCCGCCATCGGAAATACGCCGATGGAATAGGCTTGGAGCGCCAAGGCAGGCGTAAGTTCGAGATCGTCGGTATCGCCGTCTTTCATCGCGCCGTCCATGCGCCTGAGAGGATGCCCCAGGCATTCATGCAACCTAGCACGACAAACCCTAGCCCAATTGCGAAAAATGTTGCCTCAAGGCCGTACGCGCTGGCTAATGTGCCGCCGCCAGCAACGACTGCCAGCCTGCACCCAAGGCTAATTGTCGGCCATTTCATCCGCCCGGCACCTAGGCTTGCGAAATATGTCGCGAGACCGAGGCCAAGGAAGAAATAGAGCGGTCCGGCGTAGCGCAGATAAAGCGCGCCAGCCTCGCGTGCGGCCGGATCGCTAACGAACATGTCCAGCCAAAGGCCTGGGAAGACCGCGACTGTGATGCCAATGCTGCCAGTAATGGCACCCGCGATCAGCCCGCCAGTCAATGCGGTGCGTCTTGCGCGGTCCCATTGGCCCGCGCCTGCATTCGCGCCGACCATCGCCGTTAATGAGGTGCCGATGCCGAACACGATTGGCACCATCAAAAATTCCAGCCGGGCGCCCAGACCATAACCCGCAAGTGCTTCAGCGCCGTAGCGGGCAACAATCCCGGTGATTAGCATCACCGTTGCAACATTCACCAGCGGTGAGACCAGCGCGAAAAGCCCAACCCCCAGAATGTCTGCAAACTGGCTGGTGGAGAGTTGAATGCGGGCGAAATCAATGCGCAGGCCGACCCGACCAGACGCCACATAATAGCCAAGGAACAGCGTGGCGGCGGCGAAGCCAAACAGGTGCCCATAGGCGGCGCCACGAAGTCCAAGTTGAGGGAAGGGGCCAAGGCCAAGCGTTAGTGCTGAGCCAAGCCCCATTTGGATCGCAAACACTCCGAAGATGGCTGCAGCAGAGATCGCCATTGCACCTGACCCACGCACGACGCTGGCTAAAGTATTCGCCAGCCATACTGTTGGCGCACCCAGGAACACAGCACTGGCATAGGCGATCGCTTCATCACGGGTCGCATCCGTGGCACCAAAGAAATCCACGACCTCACGCCCGAACATCAACATTGGGATCATGAACATGAGCGCGCCACCAAGCGCAATCAGGCAAGCATGGATAACGAGGTTCGCGGCCCGGTCAGGCGCCCCAGCGCCGAGGGCCCGTGCCACAGCGGAATTGACGGCACCGCCAATGGCGCCAGCGGCGCACATCTGCATCATGATTAGGATCGGATAGACCAGCGCCACGGACGCCAGCGCCCCAACGCCAAGCTGCCCAATATACCAACCTTCAACGACCCCGGCGCCGGCCTGTCCGATCATCAACGGCAAGTTTGCAGTAGCCAAGCCAAGTAGCGTCGGCGCAATCGGGCCTTCCAGCAGCTTCTTCGTTCGAAGCGCCCTAGCGTTGGACGCCCTGTCAGGAGGAGCGTTGACCGTCACCCCTTCAAGCCGCGCACCACGCCCTTATCGTGCAGCGCGCCAATCTGGCCAGAGGCTAAGCCAAGCACATCGCCCAGCACTTCATCAGTATGCTGTCCAAAACGTGGTGCGGGTGCGGGATCAAGGCGCTTTAGGCCTTCAAACCACATGGGCGCACCGGGGATTGGGTAGCTGCCGAGACCAGGCTGCTCCATCTGCTTAAACATCGGGTTTTCGCTATAGAGGTAAGGGTCATTCAGCGACTGGCGGAAGGTCTGATAACCGGACCAAAGCGCGCCAGCAGTCTCCAGAGACGACGCAACGTCTGTGTAATCGCGAGCTTCAATCCAGGCAGAAACGATGGCGGAAATTTCATCCCGCGCCTCATAGCGCGCTGCTTCATCTTCCAGCTTAACGCCGCGCGCTTCTTCGATTTGAGTGAATTGCCCGTCTTCGCCCATCAGTTGCTTTACGGCTTTGACGTGGCGCGGCGTGAACATGCACAGCATGACCCATTGACCGTCCTTCGTTTTAAAGGTTTTGCCAAAGGTGCCGAATATCTCATTGCCAAGCCGTGAGCGGTCTACATCGTTAATCGCCGCTTCGCCCAGATAACCAAGGTTGGCCGTGGTCCAAAGCGCTACATCAAGCAGGGAAAGCTTGATGAGCACGCCTTCGCCCGTCCGGTTCCGCCGTCGTTCTGCTGCCAGAAGTGCCGTTGAGATTGTCAGGCCAGCGCCGACATCCCAAGCGGGCAGAACATTGTTGACCGGGCCATCATGGCCTGCAGGCCCAGTGACAAGCGGGAACCCGGTCATGGCGTTGACGGTGTAATCCACATGGGGAGCGCCATCACGGGCGCCTGTCAGCGCCACCATGATCATGTCGTCGCGCTTAGCTTTTAGCGATTCGAACGCAGACCATCCACGCGCTGGTAGGTTGGTAAGGAACATGCCTGCGTCTTTACCGGGCGCTGTCGCTATGGCGGACAGAAGCTCACGGCCCTCATCAGAGCGCACATCAACTAGGATTGAGCGCTTGCCCTTGTTCATGCCCGCCCAATAGATCGACGCGCCATCCTTTGTAACTGGCCACCGGTCATGATCTAGGCCGCCATTCACGTCATCAAAGCGGATGACATCTGCGCCCATCTGCGCCAGCGTCATGCCACCCAACGGGGCCGCGACGAAGGCAGAGCCTTCCAGGATGCGCATACCGTCCAAAAGATCATACATCGATCAAAATTTCCTATTCGCCAGCATATTGAAGACCTGCCCCGGCATAGCCGCCATCGACGTCCATGCAAAGCCCATTAACGTAGCTAGATGCTGGTGAGGCGAGAAACACGATGGCTGCAACGATTTCATCCACTGAACCGTAGCGCCTCATCGGCACGGCGTCATTCCATGCGGCACGGCTGGCAGCTGTGTGGGCGGCTTCGACCATGGCGGTGTTGACGGGGCCGGGCGCTACACAATTAGCCGTGATCCCTAGCGGTCCAAGCTCCGTCGCCATGACTTGGGTTAGGTTGATGACGGCGGCTTTAGTGGAGCCATAGGCCGCCCGGTCTACTGATCCACGCCTGCCGGATACCGATGCGATATTGATTATCCGCCCGCCACCACGCTTTGCAGCATCGCTCGCAATCATGTCTGCTGCCGCCGCACGCGCCGCTAGCGCAAGGCCCCGCTGATTGACGCTGTAGCAAAAGTCATAGTCTGCAGCCGTTGTATTCAGGAACGACTTTTGGACTGCAACGCCCGCTGATTGGACCAGAATATCAACCGGACCAAACGCAGCGTGTGCAGCCGCTACAATCGCATCTCCTGCATCATCTGCTGCTAGGTCTAAGGCGGATGCAACGCCACCACAGCTTGATGCAGTTGCGTTTGCAGCGCTCTCATTCAAGTCGACGCAAAGCACTTTGGCACCCGCGCCTGCCAGCGCCATAGCTGCACCCTGGCCAATGCCGCTGCCAGCACCTGTTACGACTGCAATTTTTCCGTCCAATACGTTCGCCATATCCATATCCTCGCCACTTGCGCCTTGCCAGTTCGACAGCGAGTGTACTGGCTCCATTCCATTCTAGCGATAAGCCAGGAAGCCCGATGTCAAATTGTCCCCGTGTTGCGATTCTTGGATTACATCTTGAAGCCAACGTCTTTGCGCCAGTCTCTACTGAGGCGGACTTCAGGGCCTCCTGTTACCTGGAAAGCCAGGCGATCTTGGAAGAAGCTGCGAAGCCCGCGCCGATGACGCCAGCAGAAATTCCGGGTTTCATCGAAGAAATGAATGCGGGTGGCGACTGGGAGCCTGTTCCAATCTTGGTCACTGGCGTTGAGCCGGGCGGGCCAGCAGACCATGCCTTCTTTGAACGGACGCTTGCGCGTATGGCGGAACTGCTGCGCGCCGCTGGACCGGTGGACGCAGTTTATCTGTCAAACCATGGCGCGATGACGACGACAGAAAGTACGGACCCGGATGGCGCTTATTACGCTATGGCGCGAGAAATCGTGGGGCCAGACGCGCCGGTTGTCGCCACAATTGACCTACATGCCAATATTTCAGATCGCATGGTGGAAGCGACTAACGCCATCATCGCTTATCGTACCAACCCCCACGTGGATCAACGTGAGCGCGCAGCCGAAGCGGCGCGCGTTATTCGCAAATTGCTCGGTGGCGAGCAGCTTGCCAAATGCTTTATCCGCATGCCCATCGTTGCGCCGAGCGTGCGTCTGCTGACAGCGGCGGGGCCCTATGCTGATTTGATCACCTATGGTCAGACGCAGGTCTCAGACGACTTGCCAATTGTTTCAATCGTCGGCGGGTTTGCATGGAGCGATACGCCAGAAAATGGCCTCGCGATCCTCACATACGGACGCACGGCTGCAATTGCCGAAGGCTTAGCACAGGACATTGCCCAGCGCGCCTGGGCGGACCGAGCCTGCTATCAAGTTTTGCTGACGCCGCTGGATGAAGTCGTCGCGATGGCGAAAGCCGCTGGGGCGGATACTCAGGCCCGTCCGGTTTGCTTCGCCGATGTGGCGGATAATCCAGGCGGTGGTGGGCGAGGGAACACAACGGATCTGCTGAAAGGCCTGTTAGCGGCGAAAGTAGACCGTGCGTTACTCGGCCTGTTCGTAGATGCCGCCGCAGCAGAAATATGCCACGCAGCAGGTGCGGGCGCAGAGGTTTCGCTGACGCTGAATAGGGGGTCCACCAGGGCAGATGCAACGGAATGTGCCGTTGAGGCCAAGGTCTTGGCGTTGTCGGACGGGTTTATTGTAGGGCGGCGAGGCATCATGGCTGGTCGTACAATCAATCTTGGTAAAGCGGCTGCAATCCAAGTTGGTGGTCTCGCAATTGTTCTAGCGAGCCGTCGCATTCAAGCGGCGGACCCAGCTTTCTTCGAGGCTTTCGGCTTGGAACCAGGGGCATTCCAAACAGTTTTCCTGAAATCCAGAGGCCACTTCCGTGCTGGGTTTGATATCTTCTTTGAACCAGACCAGATCATCGAAGCCGATGCACGCGGCCTGACCAATCCAATGTTGGAACGCTTTGATTTCAAACATCTGCCAAGGCCGGTTTACCCGCTTGACCAGGACACCGAATGGCGGCCAGGCCACTGAGCTCTGCATATGGCGCATGCCTGCTATGCGTGTACACTCTGATAAGCAGGTTCAATAAGGCTCCGATAGGGGAGGACGACCCATGTATGCGATCTTAGCGCCAGTCACTGAAACCGGTGTGCCGAGTATCTCGGCAATGCTGCAACATGTTGCGATGCACATCGAAGTTTCTGTGATCGAAGGCCTGCACGTGCGCGCTGAACCGAGCGTTATGCTTGCCGCTGATGAAACCGGTGCTGCCACACCAGCGCTGATCCGTAACCTTGAGAACGAGGAGGCTACTCGTAGCCAACGGGTCCGTGATGCTTTCGAAGGTTCCATGGGCGCGTTCCCGAATGCCGAATGTCGTTGGGCGGAATTGCGCACGGCGGATTTGGACATTGGTGCATATGCGCGGCTGTTTGATCTCGTGGCGCTGTCGCGCCCGGCCCAAGCAAGCGATTCCCCATCTATGGGTCTGATTGAAGCCGCACTTTTCGACAGTGGTCGCTATCTGTTGGTCGCTCCGCCGACGCCGCCGACAAGTGTTGGCGACAGGATTATGATTGCCTGGAATGGCGGCGCAGAAACCGCGCGTTCACTCGCCTGCGCCCGGCCGTTCTTGCATAATTGCAAAGAGGTAACCCTGCTTGAGGTCGATAATGGGATGACGCCCGGACCAGATGCAGAATCGGCAGCGCGCTATCTACGAGCGACCGGCGTAAATCCAAATGTTCTGAAGGTTAAGGCGGCTGGACGACCTGCTGGTGCTGCAATTCTCGAAGAAGCTTCGAAGCTCAATTGCGATTTGCTGGTTAAGGGCGGTTATACCCGGAGCCGGTTGCGCCAGACGATCTTTGGCGGGCCAACCATTCATATTCTGCAGTATGCGGAAATGTCCGTGTTGATGTCCCGCTAAGCATTGGCGCGGGCGGACCAGAAATTCGGCTGGCTAGAACTTCGCCCGGGCGGCCTCTATTGCGCCCCGGCTGATATTTACATTGACCCTGGCCGTGGCGTTCCCAACGCCATCATCACCCATGGCCATGCAGACCATGCGCGCCCAGGCCACGGTAAGGTTCTGGCGACGCCGGAGACCCTCGCGATCATGGGGGTTCGCTATCCTGCAGATACACCTGAAACGCAGGGTTTGGCTTATGGCGAACGAATCACGATTGGCGGTGTTAATATCTGGCTGGCACCCGCCGGGCATGTGTTAGGCAGCGCCCAAGTCGCACTGGAATATGGCGGCGAGCGGATTGTGGTTTCTGGAGACTACAAACGAAGGCCAGACCCGACGGCGGCAGCATTTGAGGTCATCAAATGTGACCTCTTCATCACCGAAGCCACATTTGCACTGCCCGTCTTTCGCCACCCACCGGCGGAGCAGGAGGTGCAGAAGCTACTAACATCCATTGCCCAATTTCCAGAGCAAGCCCACGTACTCGGTGTCTATGGCCTGGGCAAGTGTCAGCGGATGCTGTCGCTGGTGCGAGAGGCCGGGTTTGAAGAGCCGATATTTCTCCATGGCGCGCTGATTAAGCTGACGGAACTTTATCAGGGTTTTGGGTTTGATTTCGGTGATGTCCGTCCCGTAGCTGGAACTGACAAGGCTGAACTGGCTACAGCGCTAATCTTTGCCCCGCCGTCCGCTATTCAAGATAAGTGGTCCAGGCGCTTCCAGAACCCGCGCACCGCCGTTGCATCTGGGTGGATGCGCGTCCGTGCTCGCGCGCGGCAACGTGGGGCCGAACTACCGCTGGTTATTTCAGACCATGCGGATTGGGATGAACTGCTTATGACGTGCAAGGAAACGGGCGCTGAAGAAGTGTGGATCACACATGGCCGGGAAGACGCACTGGCCCATGCCCTCATCGCTGCCGGTCAACGCGCCCGTCCGCTCCGCTTAGCGGGGCGTGAGGAAGAGGCGGCCTGATTCGACGATGCAAGTATTCGCCAGCCTGCTGGATGCGCTCGCGTTCACGCCATCACGGAATGCCAAACTCCGCCTGATCGGTGATTACCTGCGCACGACGCCTGATCCTGCGCGGGGATACGCCCTGGCGGCGCTCACCGGCGCGCTGTCATTTACCGGCGCAAAATCTGCCGTGATCCGTGGCCTAGTCGCAGAACGGGTTGATCCAGAACTATTCGCGATGTCCTACGATTATGTTGGAGACCTAGCGGAAACCGTTGCGTTGATCTGGCCAGAGCGTCCTCGTAATGCGCCGCCGCCAACAATTGAGGCCGTTGTTGATGAATTATCCGCAGCCTCTCGTGCTGAGGTGCCAAAGCTGCTTGAGGCTTGGTTGGATGTGCTGGATGCCGATGGCCGGTGGGCGTTGTTGAAGCTAGCGACAGGTGGGTTGCGGGTCGGTGTGTCCGCGCGCTTAGCCAAGGTCGCACTTGCAGAGGCATTCGATAAAGAAGCGGCGGAGATTGAGGAAATTTGGCATGGGCTAGAACCGCCCTATCCAACGCTTTTCGATTGGCTTGAAGGCAAGGGGTCAATGCCGGACCCAGGTGCGGGTGCTGGGTTCCGACCAGTTATGTTGGCCAACCCGTTGGATGAAGCGGCGATCGATAAGCTCGACCCATCAGCATATCGTGCGGAATGGAAGTGGGATGGGGTGCGCGTGCAAGCAGTCTCCCGCAGCGGCGAACAGCGGCTATATACGCGCACGGGTGACGATATCAGCGGCAGCTTCCCAGACGTCGTCGCCGGCTTTGATTTCAACGGTGTGATTGATGGCGAACTCCTCGTGCGCGGTGAGGGCGAGCCAGGCATTGACGGTTTGGTACCGGTTGCAGCTTTTAGCGCTCTACAAAAGCGGCTGGGGCGTAAGCGACCCTCCGTGAAGTTACAGCAGTCTTCACCCGGTATGATCCGCGCCTATGACATGTTGTTCGACGGCGATGAGGATGTTCGAGGCGGGTCTTTTGACGTGCGGCGAATCCGGCTGGAAGCATGGGGAAAGACGGCACCAGAGGTCTTTGATATCTCGCCGCTTGTGCCCTTCGCGAGCTGGGCGGAGCTAACGGAAATACGTGCGGGCGCTAGGGC